>Ga0114951_10006139_pt1 | contig 10755 bp, 6 predicted proteins | sample AM7aDNAmetaG_FD_88677 | JGI IMG/M metagenome (GOLD analysis project Ga0114951, IMG submission 88677) | Freshwater microbial communities from Finland to study Microbial Dark Matter (Phase II) - AM7a DNA metaG | ecosystem: Environmental > Aquatic > Freshwater > Lake | place: Finland: Lake Alinen...
AGCCCGGCATTAAAGACGTTCTGTGGATGGCCGCCGGTGCGGCTATCCTGCTCGTGGTCATCGTGGCGATGTTGCATTTCTACAAAGACTGGAATCCTGCTGCGCAACTCGCCTTCAAAGCCCGTCGAGGTGATCTGGTGGGACGGATGCAATTGGACCTGGCCTCTGCCTCGGAGACGGAGAAAAGTGCGGTTCTCGCCATCACCGATGAAGAGTCACAGAAGTTCGCCGACCAAGCCCGCGCAGCGTCGGCAAAGGTGGAGCAGGAACGTCGTGAACTCGGAGAACTTCTGGCGGCAGGCGGCACGCAAGGCGAGAAGGATCTGCTGGCTCAATTCGCCACGGCTTTCGCCGAGTTTCAGCACATTGACAACGATCTGCTCGCGTTGGCGGTCAAGAACACCAACCTCAAGGCGTCCAGCCTCACGTTCGGCCCGGCCGCCGCCGCGCTGAAGGAAATGGACGCCGCGCTGGCGCGGCTCATGACCGACGACGCGAAAGTCGTGCGCCTCGCTGACGACGCACGGATCGCCGCGTGGCGGCTGCTGGCGTTGCTGCCGCCGCACATCGCCGAGGAGGACGAAAAGAAGGAAGACGCGATGGAAGCGTTGATGGCCACGGAAGATGCGCAGGTCCGTAAAAATCTGGATATGCTCGCGGCGCTCCCGCAATTCACCAGCAATCCCGAACTGGCAACCGCCGCGGCGCGTTATGCCGAGTTCAGCAAACTCAAAACACAAATCCTCGCACTCTCCCGCGAGAACACCAACGTCCGTTCGCTGTCCATATCGCTGAATCAAAAGCGCAAGGTGACACTGGTGTGCCAGGACGCGCTGAACGCCTTGCAGCAGGCCATCCAGGCGGAACCCATCGCCGGGGTTACGTACGGAAAACCGATGAGTCCGCGTTGACTGGCGGCAGTTGCAGTTACCGTCCTCTCTTTGTTGTAGATGCTTGCCTCCCGATGTGGCTTCTAAAGTGAGCAAAGCCAGCGCGTCAAAGAGGCGATTTGGCCTTCGTCGGTAAGGTTGGCAGCATTTTCAATCTTACCGGATTGAAGCTGCGACCAGATTTCTTTTGCCATTTTCGTTTCGATGGCCGCGCCAATGAAGAACGTGTGGGGTTTCTGTTTGTGCTTGGCGAACGATGTTTGGATGCGATCCAGAGCGGTGCGGGCGGTCTTCCAGTGTTCGTCCGCACCGGCAGGGTCAATGCCGCCTTTCAATTCGCCGAGTGCGATGTAGGCTGCGGCGTTGCCGTATACCTGCCGGCACAGGGCTTCGGGGGCGGAGTTGAAAAGCGACAGATCAACGTTGTTGCGAAATAACGGCACCGTCAGGTTGTAGATCAAGGTTCTGGTCTTACCATTGATCTGCCAACTCAGGCCGCGGACGTGGAGTTCTATGTCGGCGTCATCTTCTGGCGTGTCCGACCAGACGTTGCTCTCACCGTGCAACCACCGGTAGCCGTTGCCCGCTAATTTGAGGTGCGCGATGATCGAGCGCGTAAGTTTGCACTGTGCCATGAAACCGCCAGCATTTCGCATTGAGCCGCCCAACGTATCGCCGCGTGTGAGCAAGAATCGGAAGACAAGTTCCTCAACAAAATTCATACCGGCTGGTTCGAGAAAATTCGCGATTAGCTCTTCGACGGCTTTGCGCTTGTCGGCCTTTTGTAGGTGGTTCGCAGCCTTGTCGGAAATGCCGGCTGCCGTTACCAGTCCGGATTGGATTGCTGGAATCTTCAGGAGGTCAGACGGTCGCTGTGCTTGAGATGCAGCAGCCTTCAAGGCACGCGCCTGAACCACATAGGGAGTCGCTCGGCGGTTCTTCTCCAATGCGAGCGCGACAAAGCCGGCACGAACGGCTTCATAGGTGGTTTCAAGATCAGCCGCAGACTTCAGGTGGGAGCGATAGGGTTTGTTCATGGTTCAACGTTTCCGCCAGACGTACACGCATTTTCGCAGCGGGTCGCGTCCGTGTGCGCCCATTTGTTGGCTGCTGTTTCCTTTTCCGTTTGGCAAAACCAAAATGCTTTCGATGTTGAAGCCGAGTTGTGCGGCCATTTCCGAGAGAATAAGGTCCACCGCAATGCTCGCACCGGCATAGCGCACGTTGTCATTGACCATGATAAGCGGCGCGCCACGTTTCAACACGCGGACACTCTCGGCAATGACACAGGCCATTTCGTAGAAGTACCCTCGCACCATACGAGGAATGCCGGTATTGTTCAGCAGGTCGAGTTCTCGCTGAGAATCCAGATACCGCAGGATGCGTTGAAGCAGGGGGAGTTCGTTTGCCACGGCCAGAGCGTGTTTCCACTTTGGATTGAGTGCAAGCATGTCCTTCTCACGGTTCTCGACGGTGCAACTTAACATAGCCTGTCGCAGTTTAACCAAGCCAGCCTCGTCCACGCCGAGCAACGCAAGTTCCAACGCGTATGTGCGGGTGTAGTCGTAGCGGTTGCAGTAGGGCGGCGATGTGAGAATACAGTCGTAAGCAGCAGCTTTGAACGTCGGCATGATCTCCAAACAAGAACCGCTGTGCAAAACCACGTCGGCGCGCGAGTGTGTCGTGAAAAACAAGTCTTCGGGAATTGTTGCTGCTCCGAGATCGTCAACGATCTCGCCGAGTTTGCCTTTGATGGCTTCATCGAAAGGTTGAATCCGTCCTTTGTCGAAGATCTTCTTCCCGATACGACGACCGGAACGATAATCCCATCGCAGATACTGCCCATCCTTGCGCGTAAAACCGACCGACTCAAGAACGCAAAGCAATGCGAACCGTAGAATCGCCTTCACAACGTCGTTCTCATGCTCGGAAGCGGCCAAGTATCTCCCGATGGCTTTGACTGTCGCCGGTGGGTACGCCCCCTTCGTGATGCGTAGTTCGTTAATCGAACGGCATTCCTTGGAGTGTTGCCACGGTTGCCGAACCTTCCATCGTGTGAGCGTTTCGATGTCTGGAGGACGGAACTCCAAATCAATCATCTGCTTGGTTTCGATGATGGTCTGCCCGATTGGCAGAAGTTCGATTCCTTCCGCTTTCATTCCCATCGCGCCAGCCGCAAACAAGGCCGTGCCACTCCCTGCAAATGGATCGAGCAGGACGCCGGAGGACAAATGGAAACGATTCAGAAAATGCTCAACCAGTCCGGCGGAAAACGCTTCCTTGTATTTGTACCACCGGTAAACGGCGCGGCTTTTGTTCGCCTGAAAGCTCACGAGCGAGCGCGTCAGTTCGTTGGCGACAACGATCTTGTGTCGCCAACGACGCTCCAAATCAGAACTTAAGGCGTCAATCTCCCGCAGTGCCGGGGAATCCACAACCTCGCCGTTCTTGGGCTCGCGCGCATCATCTAAAACGGCCGGAGACGCCAGCGCAAAAGATACAGACTGCACCTTCCTTGGCGGCTGTTCCATCGTTTGGGTGCCGAGCGTTTCCTCACGCACACGGGGTGTGCGGCGCTTCTTCGGCAAATACGTGACTTGTTTCCTCGGCATCAGCGCGGAGTATGCCAACGCGGGCCGGTTGGCGCAAGCTTGCGTTATGTTCCGGTTTTGTTCCGGCTGCTTTCTTGCGTTCGGACTTCGTTAAGTACATACTCCCGTCACCATGACCGAGCCGCAACGACCGGATCCGGACAAGCTGTTGGCGTCGCTCCAGCGCGCGGAGGCGAAACGTCAGCGGGGACGGCTGAAGATTTTCTTCGGCATGTGTCCGGGTGTCGGCAAAACCTACGCGATGCTGGAGAGCGCGCGCCGGTTGGTGGCGCAGCGCGAGGATGTCGTGGTCGGGCTGGTCGAGACGCACGGCCGGACGGAGACGGCGGCGTTGCTGGAAGGTCTGACTATCGCACCACGCAAGAAAATTCCCTATCGCGGCGTGACGCTGGAGGAAATGGATCTCGACTGGATTCTCCAGCGACGTCCGCAGGTCGCAGTCGTGGACGAACTGGCTCACACGAACGCGCCGGGTTCGCGTCACGTGAAGCGGTACCAAGACGTACTCGAATTGCTGGATGCCGGGATTGATGTGTTGACGACGTTGAATGTCCAGCACATCGCCAGCCGGGCGGACACGGTGCGGCAGATTTCGGGCGTGGCGGTGCACGAGACGGTGCCGGACACGGTGTTCGAGGCGGCGGATGAGATCGAGCTGGTGGATTTGTCGGTCGAGGATTTGCGGAAGCGGCTGGAGGAGGGGAAGGTTTATCTCGGCGAGCGCGCGATGACGGCGGCGGAGAATTTCTTCCGGGAAGGCAACCTGAGCGCGCTGCGCGAAATGTCGTTGCGGCTGACGGCCGAGCGCGTGGACCAACAGGTGCGCGAGTCGCGCGAGGACCAGCAGGTTGCGGAAGTCTGGAAGGCAGGCGAACGGTTGATGGTCGCGGTGAGCAGCAGCCCGGCGTCGGCGCGGTTGATCCGGTGGACGCGACGGATGGCGTTTGCGTTGAAGGCGCCGTGGCTGGCGGTGTGTGTGAAGCCGACGCGCAAGCTGACGGAGGACGCCGAGCGGCAGTTGACGAGCAACCTCGAAGTGGCGCGCGAACTCGGCGCGGAAGTCGTGATGACCAGCGGCGACGATATCGTCGAGGCGCTGTTGCGCGTGGCGCGCGAGCACAACGTCACGCAGATTGTCGTCGGCCAATCCGGACAACATCCGCTTATCGAGATGTTGCGTGGCGGCATCGTGAACCGGCTGACGCGGCTGGCGGGCGACATTGACGTGTACGTCGTGCGCTCGGAAAGCGGGCAACAACGGTGGCGGTGGCGTCTGCCCGAGCCGTCGTTGCGGTCGCCGCCGCGCGAGTACGCGATCAGCGCGGCGACGGTGGCGGGGTTGACGCTGGTGAACTGGTTTATCGCGCCGGTGGCGGGTTACCAGGCGGTGGCGTTGTTCTATCTGCTGGCAATCGTGGTGCTGGCGCTGGCGCTCGGACGCGGTCCGGTGATGCTGGCGGCGCTGTTGGGCGCGCTATTGTGGGATTACCTGTTCATCCCGCCGTTGTTTACGTTCTACATCTCGAAGTTTTCCGACATCACGATGTTGGCGGCGTACTTCGTCGTGGCGCTGGTGACCGGCCACCTGACGTCGCGGCTGCGCGCGCAACAGATCGCGGAGCGGCGCCGCGAAGAGCGCGCGACGGCGTTGTACGAGCTGGCGCGCGACGTGGCGGGCGCGGCAAATCTCAGCGAGGTGATCGGCTTGGCGTCGCGGCAGGTGGGGGCGTTGTTCGGTTGCGATCTGGCGGTGTTGTTGCCCACGGCCAACGGCCTCGCCGCGCACGCGGCCGGCAGCGCGATGGTGGACGAGAAGGAGCGTGGCGTGGCGCAATGGGCGCTCGATCACCGGCAGACGGCGGGCCGGTTCACGGACACGCTGCCGTCGTCGCGCGGGATGTACGTGCCGTTGCGGGCGGCGAGCGGCTGCGTCGGCGTGATGGGCGTGTTGTCGCGCGAGGAGCGGGAGTTGACGCTGGAGCAGCGGGATTTGCTGGAGACGTTCGCGTCGCAGATCGCGATGGTGATCGAACGGGAACGGTTGCAGACGGAGGCGCACGGCGCGGAGGTGCTGTCGCAAGCGGAGCAATTGCACCGGACGTTGTTGAACTCGGTGTCGCACGAGTTGCGGATTCCAATCGCCGCTGTGCTGGCGGCGGCGGAAGGCTTGGAGAAACGGGTCGCGCCGACGGAGAATTCGCTCGTCGGCGAAATCCGCGAGGCGGCGCTGCGATTGAACGCGCTCGTGCGAAACCTGCTGGACATGGCGCGGCTGGAGTCGGGGATGTTGAAGCCGAAGATGGAATGGTTCGAGGTCGGCGAACTGGTCAACGCGGTCGTGGAGGAACATTTCAAATTGTTCGAGCATCACGAGCTGTCGTTGTCGCTGCCGGACGGGCTGCCGTTGGTGTACGGCGATTTTGGATTGCTGCAACAAGCGCTCGGTAACCTGCTCCAGAACGCGCGCCGCTACACGCCTTCCGGCACCGAGATCAAAATCTCGGCGGCGGTGGACGAGCGGGAGTTGTTGTTGAGCGTCGCCGACAACGGTCCCGGCTTCGGCGTGGACAATCCGGAAATGTTGTTCCAGAAATTCCAGCGCGGCGCGGGCGCGGCGCCGGGCGGAGCGGGGCTTGGTCTGTCGATTGTAAAAGGTTTTGTCGAAGCGCACGGCGGGCGCGTCGAGGCGCGCAATCGCGACGACGGCGGTGCGCAGGTGACGATCCGGTTGCCGCTGCCGCAACAACCGAAGGAGCTGGCGACATGAGTCCGGTGGCGTTGATCATCGAGGACGAAATCCAGATGCGGCGCCTGTTGCGCGTCGGCCTGGAAGGCGCGGGCTACAAAGTCGGCGAGGCGTCGGACGGCCAGCAGGGATTGCAGGAGATCGTGTACCAGCGACCCGACGTGGTGCTGCTCGATTTGGGATTGCCCGACATGGACGGCGTCGAGGTGCTGAAACGGTTGCGCGAGTGGTCGCATGTGCCGGTGGTGGTGTTGACAGTGCGCGAGGACGAACACGACAAGGTCCGTGCGCTCGACGCGGGCGCGGACGATTACCTGACGAAACCGTTCAGCACGGCGGAACTGCTGGCGCGGTTGCGGGCCGTGCAACGGCGCGCGCCCGAGGCGCAGGAGGAACCGGTGTTTGTGTGCGGTGATCTCACGATGGATTTCGTCGCGCGAACGGTGGCGGTGAAGGGCAGGGAGGTGCATCTGACGGCGACGGAGTATTCGCTATTGCACGAACTGGTTCGCCACGCAGGTAAGGTGGTGACGCACAAACAACTGTTGCGCGCCGTCTGGGGACCGCAGGCCGAGACGCAGTCGCAGTACCTGCGCGTCTACATCACGCACGTGCGCCAGAAGTTGGAGTCCGCGGGCCGTCTGATCCGCAACGAGCCTGGTGTCGGCTACAGGTTGCTCACCGGCTAGACACGGATTGGTACCAGAAACCGGTAAAAACGCAGCCGGAACAAAACCGGAACATGACGCCGGTGCAGTCAACTAACCAGCGTGGTCAATTCCCGACACTGCGTCGCACCGCGTTGGCGAAACTTTAGCTTTGGCCGCTTTCTGCCTGCCGTGTAATCGCCGGTAACTGAAGCCTCTCGATTCGTTGCATGCCGAGAGGTTGGGGACTTCCACCCGCCAGTACGCGACCGACGTTTTCTTGAATTGATACGACATCCCACTGAATGGTTTGATAGATCACATAGCGATCCTGCCACACATGCACGTGGTCGCGCATTTCCTTGACAAGAAGCTTTCTCGCTTTGTCGGACTGTTGAATCGCTTCTTCAAGCGGGACTTTGTAGGTCGGACTTGTGATGTAATTCAACATCTGTGTTGCCACGCGGTTCTTTTCTTCACCGTCCAGCTTCGCCTTGGTCATTTCGACGATGTGAGCGCGGCAAAGATGCGCGAGGGGCACAACTCCGAGTGGTGCAACGATCAGGACGTTGCCTTCACGCCCCAAACCGGTAAACCCCTTCTTGATACCCGTCGTGATTAGAATCGCGAAGTGAGCCTCACGAATTCGCTTTGCCTCCGCTGTTTGGTGAATGTGTGACGGCAAAATGCTGGGTGTTCGTTTGCACTCGTAGATAATCACACCAGCCTGACGCCCTTGAAAGATGACAGCATGGAGAATATCCCCTCCCTTGCCCTTGTGCTCGATTCGATCCTGAGGAAACTCCTTCTGTAGGCGTCTGCACAGTGTATCTTCAAACTCCAAGCCTTCTGTTTGCGGCGTCGTCCCTTTGGCCAATTGCGCGATGCGCGCATTCGCAATCTCCAACTTCTTCTGTAGTCCAGCCGTCAACCGTTCCTGCCGCTTTCTCTCCACCAGTGCTCCCTTCTTTTGCCCGTCTGCGTCTGCCTCTTTTAATCGTTGGCGTGTTTGGGAGAGTTGCTTCTTCAAGGAACTCGTGGCTTGTTGTGCCTGATGCAGCAGGCGATTGGCCTTCTCAATGTCTGCCTTCTGAGCCTTCTCCCTCTCGGCCTGAATATGCAGAACCGCTTCGTACTTGCCCTTCGCTAACGTGCTTCCACAGAGCGGACACTTGTATGTCTTCATAGTCTCCTCGTGTAAGAAGGTTGCGACCGCTGGAGCGGTCTTGACCAATCAAAACCACTTCTGGCGAACGCTTTTGACGGGACTCGTGAATAGTCCGGAGATTTACTCCTGACACCGAACACTCGTCGGTGTTCCGGCAACACCGTATCTGCTGGCGTTTGTAGCAGTGTGGGCGCTTGAGCATTCTGTCCAGCGGCTTCTTCCTTCGTTTTCATTCCGCCACTTTATGCGAGGACATGGCAGCATAAAACAGACACGCGGTCTGAGGGGATGTCCTATTTTTTTGAGCGCGGCCGGCCGCGTTTTTTGAAGTGCAATCCGATTCGCCGACAGAGTTGCTGTACCATTTGCTGGTCTGCGAGTTCCAGTTCCGGTGTCTTGCCGCGCATTGAGGGAATGCGCGCCGTAAGCCAATGATACAACTCAGTCGTGCTACCGAGTGCTGAGACTTCCCACCAGTTTTCAAGCAGCGCCGAATAGATCGGTAAAGCGGTCGTGTGTCTGGCCGGCCTGCCCTGATCATCTAGAAGCTTAACGTGCAGTCCGCGAGCAAAGCCATCAAACCACGCAATCGCGTGTTGGAAGGAAAAGAACTTCGCAGAGCCTATGCGCTGTTTGAGCGATTCAATCTGTTCTTCGTCCCTGAATAGTTTGTGTTCCTCTGTTGGGTGAAACTCTGAAGCCATCAAACAACCAGCATAAAAGCCTTCTTTTCGGCTCAAACTTTCTGGTGTCGCGTCATCTTCAATCTCCCATTTCGGCAATGGAAACATCGCTTGGATTCTTTGACGAACAGTGACGACCCATTCAGGAACTGTTCGCTCCGACCAGAAGAGAAGCTCTTCCAACTCCTTTGGAACACAGTTTTCTCGTTTTATGTCCTCAAGAATGTCGTTCGGGAACATCGAGCGGATCATGGCGGACATCCATCGCACCAAGTAAAGCAAGCCCTCTATTTCGCGCGGGGGTCGTACCCCACGCCGCTTACAGTCCTCCGCAATCTCAATAACCTTGCGGAGTGCATCTTTGCTGGTGTCGTCCGACATGCAAGCATCCTACCTGTCATGTCGCCGGCACGCAAGCTGGAGTCCGCGAGCCGCCTGATCCGCAACGAGCCGGGCATCGGCTACCGGCTGTTGGCGGACTAAGCCTGTGGCGGGCGGCCTTTCCGGAAGAGGCGGATTGGCAGAATCACCACAGGCACACCGGCGAAACGGAGGCGGCGCTGGATGAAATAGGAGGTGTCGTTGTGCAGCATCCGGTCGTACCAGCGCGGTTCGTCGAACACGATCTCGCCGGCAAAGACGACGGCGCGCGGATATTCGCGGTGCATCTCCAGGCAGAGCGTGGAGACTTCCTCGACGACGTCCAACCCGATGCGGTGCGCCCCGCGCGCGGGCACGCCGAGGCGATGGGAGAACTCGATGTATTGGTCGAGGGTGTCACGCGTGCGTTTCTCCAGATGCTCGACTTGGTTTTCGCCCTTGAAGAACTCGGAGTTCATCACGCCGACGGAGACGAAGACGACGTTTTGGAACGTCTTCGGGAACATGCGGAAGATGTTCAGGAGGCAATGGATGCCGAGCTTGGCACTGCCGCCGACGAGGATGACGGCAGTCGGTTTCTTCGGGTCGAACTCGGGCAGCGTTGATGCGTTGGTGCTGGTGGGAATGTTGTCGAGGGAGCTTTCGACTTCGCGGACACGTCGGGCAACGTCGCGATAGTGCGAGCGGATGAGGAAACAAAGGCCAATGCAGAGGCCGGTCACGGCGAGTGTGACCCAGCCGCCTTCGCCCAGTTTCTCGATGAGCATCACCGCCAGGATCGAAAGGCACAACACCAGACCGGTCGCGTGCACGGGCAAATGTTGTTTCCATTTTGGGTCGGTCTTGCGGTGTCGGATCCAGAACCGGACCATGCCCATTTCCGAGAGCGAGAACGTGGCGAAGACGTTGATGCTGTACATGACGACCAGCAACGTAATACTGCCGCGCGTGTACGCCAACGCCCCCGCGGCAGCGGTGCCGATCAGTAGCACGCCGTTCTGTGTCGTGAGCCGGTCGGAGAGCGCGGCGAACCGGCGTGGTAACCACGAATCGAGCGCCATGTTGGCCATCACGCGCGGGCCGTCAATGAAACCGGTTTGCGCCGCGACGAGCAGCAGGACCGATTCCGACAGAATCGTGACCGCCGCGAACCATTTCCCGACCGGTAACCCGGCGACCTGCCAGTTGCCGGCAAACGCGTTCGCGAGGACGGTGTTCAGGGTTTGACCCTCGACGGGTTTCACGCGGAAGAGCATGTAGCAGAGGAGCAGTCCGCCGGCGGTCAACGCGAGCGAGACGGCCATGTAGGTCATGGTGCGTTTGCCGGTCTGGACTTTCGGGTCGCGCATGATGCCAAGGCCGTTGGACACGGCCTCGATGCCGGTGTAGGTGCCCGCGCCGAGCGAGTAGGCGCGCATGACCAGCAGGAATAATTTCCAGCCGCCCAACATCAACCACGCCTCGCGCCAGCCGGCGCGCGCCTGGTGCACCACCATCGGCGCGTCGCCGACGTGCATCAACAGGCCGCCACCGATCAGGATGATGTGCGTGACGATGAACGTCAGGAACACGGGCACGAGCATCGAGACTGATTCCTTGACGCCGCGCATGTTCATCACGGTCAACAA
>Ga0114951_10006140_pt1 | contig 10753 bp, 7 predicted proteins | sample AM7aDNAmetaG_FD_88677 | JGI IMG/M metagenome (GOLD analysis project Ga0114951, IMG submission 88677) | Freshwater microbial communities from Finland to study Microbial Dark Matter (Phase II) - AM7a DNA metaG | ecosystem: Environmental > Aquatic > Freshwater > Lake | place: Finland: Lake Alinen...
GGTCTTCGCACAGCAGGAAATACAAAACCAACACAGGCTCCAACAAAAGCTCCTGCAGCAGGCGAAAAAATACGGCTTCCAACTTATCGCAATCACACAGAACTAGATGTGGTCCTTGGGAGGTTGCGGAAAAAGGCCTGATTTCGAGCGAGAATGGCGAAGAACGTCCCTCAGGGGCTGAAGCTCTCGTTTTTTTCAGGGGTTTGTGGCACGGCTAAAGCCGTGCCCTTTCAAAACAGCGGCGCAATAAGAGCTTTTCCGCAGTCTGTAAAGCCCTCGTTGATTCTGCTGGGTTTGTACCGGGGATAAATCCCCGGCCTACCACGCGGACGAGTTTTTCAGCAGCCTGTAAAGCCCGGGTTCTCTTTGTGAGCGTTTTGCGGCACACTTCGACTTCGCTCAGTGCAGGCTTTGAAGTCATGCCCTTTCAAAACCACTCTGCACCAATTGCGAATTTGCTCAGGCGGGGCGAGTCTGAAGTTCGCCGAAGAACAAAAGCAGGTTCTTCGCTCACCACCCCCAATCTCAACCCCGGAAAGCGTTCGGGGCCCCGTTCGCTCCTAATGAACGGTCCGGTTGAGTGATGTTCTGTCCCACCCATTCCGCAAAGAACGCGGAATGGATGGGGCACGGTGCTTAGTTGCGAGGTAGACGGCGGCCGTTCATCCCCGGACATAACGCGCTGGCGCGAGTAAAGATACTCAGAATGACAGCCGATGTTTTGTTGGGGATTTTGGACTCAGGGCACTAGCGCGGTTGCCAATTCCCTTGCAAAGGTGCTTCAATCCGACGTTGGACCTCGTTGAAAGGAGCACGTATGCTGACCAGTGGAAAAGCCGTCAAGGTCACCCTGTATCTGAGCGATGGGGCGAAGCATCACGGAATTCCGGTTTATACCAGCATCCTGGATTTCCTGTTCCACAGCGGGATTCACGGCGCTACGGTTCTCAAGGGCGTGGCGGGATTTGGGACAACGCACCGGCTGCATTCCGCCCATATTCTCGAAATCTCCGACCATCTCCCAATCAAGATCGAGTTCATTGAAACGCGGGAGAAGGTTGATTCCGTTTTGCCGGAGCTGGAGTTGCGAACCGGCTCCGGCATTATCGAAGTGCAGGAGACGACCGTAATCGTCCCCGCAAAGAATCCAAGCGTCACGGTTCATTAAGCCCGCAGCGGAGGCTAGGGCAGCGAGGTAAACGGTGAAGCCGGAAGCGACTCGCCGTTGAACAGGTTGCAGAGGGGGCTGTTGGCCCAGCCATAACGCACATAGGCGGGCTGCGCAACCGAGGGGCTGGAGACCACTACGGTGTCGCGCTCGATCGTGGCTGTTGCGGGCGAAAACTGCTGGTCTGCCCCGGCGATCTCAAAGCCAGTGAGTTCGCCGCCTTTGGCCGCAAGGCCCTTGGCGTGATCGAACCAGACGCGCAACGCCGCGCCTTCAGGCGTTGCCTGGCGGAAGATCGGGCCGTAGTACTCGATGGCCTCTCCGTAGGTTAGGAAGCGGGCTCCGCGAGCAAGGCGCAGGCCTACGTCCAGTTTGTTGGTGGGGTGCACATTGTCAGGGTTGCCGATGTCGATGGTGACGGCCATGGCGGTATTGCGCAGGGCGAGTGTCTTCAACTGCTGATCGCGCAGGGTTGGCCAGTCGGCGTTGGGCGTGGCCTTGAAGTTGGAAATCTGGACGAAGAGGAAGGGGAAATCGCCAACGCCCCATTGGCGGCGCCAATCCTCGATCATGTCGCGGAAGATGCGGCTGTAAAGTGGCGCTCTGCCTTCATTGGTATTGCTCTCGCCCTGATACCAAAGGGCTCCGCGAATGGGCAGGGGCGTGAGGGGTGCGATCATACCGTTGTAGAGCATGCCGGGACCCCAGCTTTCGAGCTTGGGAACCCAGGGGAAAACCGGCTCCGGCTTACCCTGAGCCCTGGCTTCGGCGATCAGTTGCTCGCGGTTCTTATCCCTGAGCTGGGCCTGGGATTGACGCTCGGTCATGCGGCCCCAGGAAGCGAACAACGGCGCGACCGCCGCATCTTCGCCGAGGGCAGCCATGCGCGTCCAAGCTTCGACAGGCGTGCCGCCCCAGGTGGAGTCGATGACGCCCACGGGGACGTGTTCGCGCTGCTCGATCTCGCGGGCAAAGTACCAGGCGGCGGCAGAGAAATCCTTGGCCGAATCCGGAGTTGAGACTGCCCAGCCTTCGGTGTCGGCGTCTTCCTGCGGGTACTCGATGGCGCGCTTTTTGATCAGCAGCAGGCGGATGTTGGGGATGCCGGCATGGGGCAGATCCTGGTCGGCGGTGGCCGCCTGATGCATCATGAACTCCATATTGGACTGACCGGAAGCCACCCAGACGTCACCCACGAGCACATCTTCAAGCTTGATGGTTTTGGCTTGCGCCGCGTCGGAGCCGGGTGTGCCGGTGACCGTCAACTCAAACGGCCCGCCTGCCGCGCCCGGGGAAAGATACACGCTCCAGCCACCCAGAGGCCCTGCGTTGGCGGAACGAGTCTGGCCGCGAAAGCTGACGGCCACATCCTCGCCCGGAGCAGCCATGCCCCAGACATGGACGGGCAGGTCGCGCTGTACCACCATGTGGCTGGTAAGAATTTTTGGCAGAGTGACTTCCGCTGACGAAGTCGACAGGGCCGAAGCGGGTAGCAAGGCAAGCAACAGCAAGGATCGCAGATTCATGAAGTGCCTCATTGTGAGCAGGATGGGGAGGAAAGTTCAGCACCGTCTTGCGGCTGGATCTTCCCCGGAGATTACGTTATCAGAGCCTGTGAGTTTGCGTCAGACGCCGGCGGGCGCGACATTTTTTAAACGTCCGTGTCAAAAAGTACAGACGGAGCGTGGCTTGCAAGAGCATGCTCATGCGCAGGGACCAAGTAAGGCAAACCCTGGCTGCAATTTTGCATCTTCCTGGGTATACCGACAATTCACGACACTCGGGACCTGCCGTTAACCAGACTTGAACTCGTAGACGAGGGGAAACGACGATTCTGATGCTCAAGGCATGCATCACCCTATTTTTTATCAGCACATTAGGGTCTTTATTCTGCGCGCAGAGCAATGCGCAGGCTGCCCTGCTGATGGCGGAGCCTTACGGCTTCTTCGGCGCCATCAATCCGACGGGACACAATGCGGTTTACCTGGCGCGCGTTTGCGCGGAGACGCCGGTAAAACTGCGCCGCTGCAATGCCGGCGAGTACGGGTCAGTGATCGCGCGTTACCAGGGCATTAACGGATACGACTGGGTAGCGATCCCGCTGGTTCCGTATCTCTATTCAGTCGAAAACGCCTGGGAAGCGCCCGCAGAAGTGGACCGCGACACCGTGAAACGCCTGAGGAACCGCTATCGCGAAACGCATCTCGAGGAGCTGGGAGAAGGTCTGCATCCGGGCAACCTGGTGCGGGGCGGCTGGACCCAGTTGGTGGGCTCGGCCTATGACCGGCGCATCTACGCCTTCCGCTTTGAGACCACAGCCAAGCAGGACGACGCCCTGATTGAGCGCATGAATGGAGGCCCGAACCGTTCCCACTTCCAACTGCTCTACAGCAACTGCTCGGATTTTGCGCGGGTGATTCTCAACTTTTACTACCCCGGCACGTTCGGACGCAGCATTTTTCCGGACGCCGGCGTGACCACCCCCAGGCAGATTGCTTACAAGCTGGAGCGCTACGCGCGCAAGCACCCGGAGACAGGCCTTACGGTGCTTGAGATCTCGCAGGTGCCGGGGAATCGCCGCCTCAGCCGGTCGAACAAGAGCATCGCCGCGTCCTTGACCACTACCGCGTATGCCGTCCCGATCGCGCTCACGAATCCCTACCTGGCCGGAGGGCTTTTTGTGGACTACCTGGTTCGGGGGCGGTTTCATCTGATCCCCCGCGAACCGCAATTGCTGGGACCGGGCAATCTATTTGCATTGACAGGGGATGCCGCCACCCCGCAAAATCCGGGCAGCGCCGCTGTGCAGGCCCACGGCACCGTTCCCGGCATTTCCGCGTTCGTGCAGGAAGATGTGGGGATCAACTCCGGCCTGAAAGAAATCAAGGTTACGCATGAGTGAGTCCGCACCCCAGAGTCTGAAAAACCATGGACGGATCGACCCGCCATTCCATTTCGTGTTGTTCTTCTTCCTGCTCGCGAACCTGGTTTTCGCGTGCTTTCACCTTTGGCACCATCACAGTATCGCTTCCGCCTGGTTCCTGGTGCTGTCGCTGGTTGTGTTTGTTCCCTACTTCAAGCTGCGCCTTTACCCGCTGAAGGTGCAGGACCGCGTGATACGCCTGGAAGAACGGCTGCGGTTGCAGGCGCTGGCTCCGGCGGAGTGGCATGCGCAGATCTATCGCCTTTCGGAAGACCAGCTTATTGGATTGCGGTTCGCAGCGGACGATGAGGTTGTGGAGCTGGCCAAGCTGGCGCTGGAAGAGAATCTGAGCCGCAAGCAGATCAAAGAGCGGATCAAGAGCTGGCGTCCGGATAACTTTAGAATCTGAGGGTTGAAAACTGAAGCTATCAGTACTCAGTATTCAGCTCTCCTAATGAACGATGCGGTTGATTTGTTCTGTCCCACCCATTCCGCAAAGAACGCGGAATGGATGGGGCACGGTGCTTAGTCGCGGGGTAGACGGCGGCCGTCTATCTCAGACGTGACGCGCTGCCGCGAGTAAAGCTGCTCAGTACAAGCGGGGGAGTCTTCGCGCGTATCCGAATGGATACTTGCTGAGACTCCCCCGTTTGACTATGCCCGCGTGCCAGTTCGGGGCCGCACTGGCGTGCGGCCCTGCAGTTTACTTCAGTTCCGGCCCTGGCTTTGCGCCGGTGGATCCAGTTCCCTTTTCCGCCTTGTCTTCGGCTTCGGCTATCGCCTCGGTATCGAGCCCATGCTCGTGCTTGTAGTGTTCGACAGGCATTTTGCCGTCCCACCACGCCCAGTTCATGGGGTAGACATCCGGGTCGAGGAAGACCTGGTAGAAGTGCCAGACGATGATGGCCAGGGTGGCCAGAATAGCCTCGTAGAAGTGGACAGCGGTGGCGATATCCACCCACCAGCGCGCCAGCGTGTTGCCGACCCAGACCTTGGCCCAGAGCATGACGCCGGTAAGACCCATCAGGGCCGTTCCCCACACCAGGGCCCAGTACTCCGCCTTCTCCGCGTAGTTGAAGCGCGCGAACTTTGGCTTCTCACTGCGCAGGCCGAGGTAATAGAGCATGGTGTAGACGGCGTCGAACGCATCCCTGGGCCGGGGTGCGAGGGCGCAGATGAGACGGCGGCCTTCCTTTGCCGCAGCCAGATAGAAGACGTGATAGATGCCGGCGCCCATCAGAATGACGCCTGCCACTCGATGGATGATGCCGCGCCATTTCTCGCCCATGCCCAGCACCTCGGCAAACCACGTATCCGGGAACTTGAGGGCGAAGCCGGTGATGACCAGAATGATGAAGCTTGAAAGCAGAATCAGGTGCTGCCAGCGCTGCTGGGTGGTCATGCGGACCATCATGGGATTCTGCATCTTGCGCAGCGCTACTGCCTTGCTGCGCCAGATGATGGCGTTGTGGAGGAACATGGCTCCGATCACGAGCAGGATGAGCAGGATATAGACAATCCGCACCCAGCGGACCGCTACCGAACCGATGTCTTTGGAATGTGCGCCGTTGCCGTCCTGGTGAACCTGAGTCTGCGTGAACTTCTGGGTGACTCCCTTGTGACACTTGCCGCAGGTTTCGCCAAGGTTGGCTTTGTTGACGGTGGAATGCGGATCGCTGGAGGGCAGGATGTTGTGGACGCCGTGGCAACTGGAGCAGTTGGCCGCAACCACCGAGCCGCCTTCCGCGGCCAGCCCGTGATAGCTGTCCATGTAGCTGGTGACGCGGTTTCCGGGGACGCCGAACTCCTGCGAGAGGCGCACGCCTTCATGACAGCGGGCGCATGTGTCTCTGGAGAGATTCTGGTCAGAGGAGGGCGAGTTGGGATCGGAGTGCGCCTTGATGGAGTGGATTCCGTGGCAGTCCGTACAAGTGGGAGCCTGGCCGTTGCCGCGCGCCAGAGCCTGGCCGTGAATGCTCTGCATGAAGGTGTTGTCGACGTCGGCGTGGCACTTGCCGCAGGTGGCGGGAACATTGAGCTTGTAGATTTGCGACTTGACTTCGTTGGCGGCCAGAATTTCGTGCGCACCGTGGCAATCGGTACACACGGCGGCCTTCTGCGAACCCTTCTCCGTGGCGCGCCCGTGCACGCTTTCCTGGTAGGAGAGGAAGGGCTGGGTGCTCTGGCCGTTCGACTCCATGAGTAACTTTTGCCCGTGGCATCGGCCGCAGGTGTAGGGAATGTTGTTGTGGTTCACGGGCGATTTAGGATCGTCCGCGCCGGTGATCTCGTGCACGCCGCCGTGGCAGTCCTCGCAGCCCGCCGCCGGCGCGCCGGACTTGGTGATCTTGGCGTGGGTACTGCGCAGATAAGCATCGCGCGCGTCGGCATGGCACCCGGAGCACTTGACCTTCTGCGGCGGCGTGTCATGGACGAGGCTCTTCACGTCCTTGTGGCAATCGACGCAGGAGAACATGGAGCCGTGGATGGAGTGCTTCAGCTTGGCTTCATCGACAAACAGGCTTTGCGGCTTGCCGTTGACGTCCTGAGTCATGGTGGCGTCAGAGTGGCAGGCAAGACAGTCCGCGTCTTTGATCTTCGGCTGGGCATGCGCCGCGGAAGCCCAAAGGAGCAGGGATAGGGCGAGGGTTTGGGTGAGAATTCTTTTGCCGGTGTTCACGTCTTTGAGGAGATTCTTTGGCGTGCATTGTGGCTGTGACTGTAATCACAGGGGACGAGGAAACATCGCGGCCGGGTTCGCTTCCTTGGCCGCTATTGAAGGGCTAAATAAGTAGGTCCGCATCTGAGATGCGGACCTACGGAATGCAGCGGAGATTGCAAGCAGTAGAGTTACGTTCGCGTTAGATGAAGTATGCGCTCAGAGTCAGGACCAATAGCGTGAGGCCGATGAAAATGGCGGTAAATCCAATCACTTTAGAAAAATTCACCTGCCAGGTTTGCGGGGCTTCTCCAAGTCTGGATTCGAGCTTTCCTTCGCGGGCCAGGCGCTCATATTCGAGCGGCCGCTTGTGCTTGAACTCTTCTTCGCTTTCGACGCCGGTGAAGACCACCATGTCCATGGGGAAGCTGTCAGGGCGCAGATGGGTGTTGACGAAGTGGATGGAGAAGATGAAGAGGATGGCGAGCAGTCCTTCTTCGCTGTGAATGACGAGCACCGCGTTCAAGGCCCAGCCGGGCAGGAAGTGGGCGAAGAAGGGAGCGAACCACATGGCGTATCCCGAGAAGCCGATGACGATCATGCCCCAGAAGACCGCCCAGTAATCGAACTTCTCCCAATAGGCGTAGCGCTCGAACTCCGGCTTGGGTCCGAGGCCCACAAACCAGCGCAGATGGCCGACCAGATCTTTCACGTCTTTCCAATTGGCCACCATTGAAGTGGATCCCCAGAAGATGCCTTTTTCACCGTGGAGAATGCCGCGGGTGAAGATCTCTTTCAAGTGGATGAGGAACGCGATGGTGAGTACCACGGCGCAGAGCTTGTGGAAGAAGAGAATGGCGCCGAATCCGCCGACTCCCCTGGCCAGGCCGCGGGCCCAGATGCTCTCGCTGAAGCGCAGGGGCAGCCCGGTGCCGGCGAGGCCGAGGAAGGTCGAGAACAGGACCCCGTGCAGATATCTCTGTTCGCGCGTGAAGCGCTGGAAGAACCGTCCAGGGGAGCCGCCAGGGGGCGTATTATTTGCCGCCACTTTTTCCAAATCAGGCATTCTTGTCTCCTTCCGCAGTCTTTTTCTTGATCTGGTTGTAGCGTGCGCGGATCAGCCAAAGCAGAGTGTGAATCAGGAAGAACGTCAGCGTACCAGCTAGCAGCAGGTTCATGAATAGCCGGATGAAGTAGAGGGCGGGATTGAGCTTGCGATCATGTGCGTTGGCATGGGGCTGGTATTGAACGAAGCTGCGATTCGCGCCATTATGGCAACGGCCACAGGTGGCGATCAGGTTGGCCGGCGCAATAGGCGACTTGGGGTCGGAGGCAGGCAGGATTCCATGGGCACCGTGGCAATCCCAGCAACGCGCCGTCTCGACATAGCCGCCGAGCAGGCCGAGCTGCGAGTGGAAGGTGTCGTGATAGGTAGACAGCTTGTCTTTGTGGCAGGAGCCGCAGATGGGCGTGGACTGCATGCGGAACGCCGCCTCAGTGGGCTGCAGAATGGAGTGCGCGGTGTGGCAGTCGGTGCAGACCGGGGCCTTGAGATTGCCACCGGCGACGGCTTTGCCGTGCGCGCCGCCCATGTAATCGTCATTGATCTGAGCGTGGCAGCTTCCGCACGTCTTGGGGATGTTGGCCTTGTAGGTGGGGCTCTCGGGGTTGGTGTGGCTCAGGATGTGATGCGATCCGTGACAGCTCTGGCAGTTTGCGGCCACCAGCAGGCCTTCCTTGCTGAGCGCGAACCCGTGGATGGAATCCATGTAAGACGGAAAGACGCTGGCCAGACCGTGTTTCTGGGCCATGCCATCGTTGCCGTGGCAGGCGCCGCAGGTATGCGGGATATTCAGCGGATAGACGTTCGACCGCGAATCGGCCTTGGGAAAAATGGAGTGGGCGTCGCCGTGGCAACTCATGCAAGGATGCTCGGCCGCGTTGGCATGGACGCTGCCGGTGAGCCCGGAGGCCTCGTCGGCGTGGCACTTTTTGCAGTCGACCTTGACCACCTGGTCGGGGTGTGGGTACTCCTTGATGTTGATGTGGCAGTCGTTGCACTTGAAGACGCCGTGCACACTGGCGCCGAAATGATCCCCGTCCACGGTGACGCTGTGCCCGTTGGCGTCCTGTAGGGTCTTGTCGGCGTGGCAGGCCAAGCACTCGGCCTGAGCGTGCAGCCTGCCGGGAGCCGTGAGGAGCAGCGCGGCGATTCCTGCGGCTATAACTGCGGTGCGGAAAAGCGCCCTGGCCCAAGTGCCTGGAGTTCTTTGGCTTGCCGGGCTCGGCTGCGCCAGGAGGGAGAACCCTCTTTGGATTGCGGCTTCGGTCATCCTGCCGTCTACTTTCTCCGGAAAAATCGGGCCTGCGGCCCATCTCTCCCGGCTTGAACTCATGGAGAATTCACCGCTGCTTCTGAAATGTCTTTTGCAGGGTTCGTATCTATAGAGGTGATTCTTTAAGGAGCAAACTCGCAGTGACCGGGATCACAACGTGAATATAGATGCGAAATGTGCTTCTTTTTCCCTGGCGGCAGAGATCCACGACACATGATTCGGGCAACCAACCATTATCAGGCGGATTGTACGCACGAGGTTAGCACCGCGCACGGAGAATCCGTCAGAGTGGTTTTCGGACTTCGGAAATGTGGCGATGCGCGCGCCAAGGTGATGTGGGTCACTTGCTTATAGGGGTCTCGTCAAGGACAATATGACCGCTACTCGAGGATCATATTTATGGGCACTGTGTCTCTACCCGAAGTAAAAACCATGCTCGCTCTCCCCGGCGATGCGGTGCGCCAGATTCAATGGCGGTTTTCTGACCGCTTCGACATCCAGATGCTCGTGCAGTCGTCGCGGAGCGTAGCGCGCGGCACGGTGGCACGGATGGTGGCCGCCGGCGAACGCAACACGCACGAGTGGACCCCGGCCAAGAACGAGATGCTGGAGGCCTTTGATCGCTCCGGTATAACCGCGGCCTTTATGGAGCCTGAAGAGGGGGGCTTCATCGTAGGACCGAAGAACCTGGCGCTGTCGCTGGCGGCCTTTGAGCTGGCCTGGGTAGACGGCGGCGCGGCAACCGCGAGCCTGGCGAGCTTTCTGGCGCTGGCGCCTATCCACGAGCGGGGCACGCAGGAGCAGGTAACGCGCTACAAGACGCTGGCCGCCCCGCCGCAGCCCGGCGAAGACCGCACACCGTGGCGGGGAGCCTTTGCGCTGACCGAGCCGATTCCGTATGTGGGCGTTGATACCGGCATGTTGAGCGGCAAGCTGCGCGTGGCCGAGTGGAAAGATGGCGAAGAGCCCTGGCTGCAGGTGGACAAGCGCGGCCGCTTTATTACCGGCATTGCCTTCGCCAACTTTGTGACCGCCGCCGTTATGTCTGACGACGCGCGGATCAAGGGCAGTTGCGTGATCATCATGGAGGAGGGCGACGAGGGCACATTCGACCGCGGCACTCCTACGAAGAAGCTGGTTCACCAGCTTTCGTCGACCGGCGACCCGATTTTCAATATGAAGGTCCCGGCCAGCCGCATCATCGGCGGCTACACGGTCAAGGACGGAGTGATCGTCCCCAACTACAACCACGGCGAAGTGATTGAAGCTGTTTTCCGGCGCACGCGGGTTCCGGTGGGCCTGATGACGGCCGCCAAGCTGCTTTCGGCGGTGGAACCGGTGATTCGTTATCAGCGCGAGCGATTCCGCGGCGCCGAGGGATCGAGGCCCGGCTCGCTGCGCTATGAGCAAGGCATTCAGCAGCGCGAAGACGCACTGCACAGGCTGGTGGATGTATGGGCCACAGGCGAAGCCGCTACCTCGCTGGGCTTTGCCGCCGCTCGGCTGTTCGACGCGCTCGACCCCTTGGAAAAGCACAAGACGGCTGTACTGAAAGAGCAAGGCATTCAGGGCGGGCGCTCCGAGATGAAGGCGCTGAAGGAGAGCGAACAGCGGGCTTTGGAAATGCTTTCGCTGAAAGAAGGCGACCCGCGCCGCGCGGAACTCGA
>Ga0114951_10006142_pt1 | contig 10752 bp, 12 predicted proteins | sample AM7aDNAmetaG_FD_88677 | JGI IMG/M metagenome (GOLD analysis project Ga0114951, IMG submission 88677) | Freshwater microbial communities from Finland to study Microbial Dark Matter (Phase II) - AM7a DNA metaG | ecosystem: Environmental > Aquatic > Freshwater > Lake | place: Finland: Lake Alinen...
ACAAGGACAAGAAAAGTTTGACACATTTGGAATCATAATTGACTCTATGACAGAAAACGAGAGAGTTAATCCGGAAGTTTTAAACAGAGGAAGAATAGAAAGAATTGCTAAAGGTGCTGGAGTTAAGGTTGAAGACGTAAGAGAACTGATTAAACAATACAAACAAATGAAAAAAATGTTCAAAAGATTCAGAGGGGTAGCAAACAACGAAAAAGCAATGAAAAAACTCGGAGAAAAGGACCTTGGAAATATGCTAAAACAAATGCAAGGGAAAAAGGCGGCAAAGAAGTTTAGGTTTAAGTAATGCGAAGCTAGTGGAGCCCAAAAGGGCGAGCAAGTAAAGCTTGTGCTTTACTGCTCCAGTCAAGCTAAAGCTTGACTTGGACACACTTGACGCGACCAAGTCCACTGCAGTGGACAGGTCCATCGAAGTCAACTTCGATTGGAGCCGGCATGGCGGCTCAATGCAAGGAAAAAAGGCGGCAAAGAAGTTTAGATTTAAGTAATGCGAAGCTATTGAAGCTAATTGGCAAGCAGACTAAAGAAAGATATAAAACCAACCCCGCTGTTGATTAATCATGTTTCCTCTCATAATTCAACTCATTCAACAAATAGTGCTTGCAATTGGAACACTCACTGGAGCAGTAACGGATGCAAAGACGGGGTACATCTACGATTGGGTAACTTACCCGATGATTGCTATTGGAATAATCACAAGCTTAATCGCGTGGCAAACCACAAACCTTATTTTGGGCGCACTAATTTTTATCGGACTTTACTTGATGTACCGCACAGGAAAAATTGGGGGCGGGGATGTAAAAATATTTACTGGAATTGCACTACTTAACCCGTTCAACGACATAAACTTTCTTGCTACCGCAGCACTTGCAGCAGCAGCGCTATCACTAATCTTTTACTCAATATTTTTTACAATCAAATATGCTAGGAAAGGAATTGATTGGAAATATAACCAAAAAGGAATTCTGGGGGCTGTGGTGTTAGGATTTGCACTCTTGTTCTACTTCACAATAATGTCCCAAACTGGACTCGTTGGAACTGAAATGACTTACTTCATTGGAGTACCTTTTATGTTTGGGTTATTGTTTTTGGCTCTACAAAAAGGAATAACAAAAGAGTTCTTCCAAAAACGCATACTTCTAAAAAATATTGAAGAAGATGAAATACTTGCTGCTGGAGCGAATAGTAAAAAACTACTTGCCATAATGAAAGGAAACGTTCTTGTAGGACCCAAGAACGCTGCAAAGCTAAGACGAAACGGGATAAAAAGCATAATTGTTTTACGCGAATTACCAAAGTTTGGGCCATTCATTTTCTTAGGAGTTGCTTTTGCACTAATGCAACCTAATTTCTTCTTACTGCTACTTGGATAACTCTTTCTTCCCTACACAAGGGAGGAGGGGATTTTTTCAAAAAGCAACTTTTAAAACCGATAAATGCATAATTAATACATGAAAGTTCTTGTAACAGGCGCAAAAGGGTTTATTGGAAAATACCTTGTAGCAGAGCTCAAAAACAGAAAAAGAGAAGTAGTTGAGTTTGATCTTGCTGATGGAAAAAATATACTTGATAAAGAACAAGTAAGAAAGGCTCTGAAAGGAATTGATGTTGTAATACATCTTGCAGCGATTGTGGAAAACAATAATCCAAAACTTTGGGAAGTAAATGTAGAAGGAACAAGAACCCTAGTTGAAGAAGCGGCAAAAGCAAAAATAGGAAGACTTGTTTTACTAAGCTCCACAGGAGTTTATGGGTTCACTAAAAAACCAGTGAACGAAGAAAGCGAAGTAAACGCAGAGAACACTTACGAGAAAAGCAAACTTGAAGCTGAAAAAATAGTTCTTGCCGCACAAGAAGAAATCAGCACAAGCATTGTGAGAAGTGCTATGGTGTTTGGAGCAAATGATTACTGGAGAAGAATGTTTAAACTACTTGAGAAAAACTACCCCCTCCCTTGCAAAGGAAAGAACCACTTCCAAGTAATGTACGCTGCGGATCTTGCTAACGCACTAATTACGGTTGCTGAGAGAGGAGACGCGGGAGAACTTTATCTTGTAGCTGGAGAAGAAGCTTGGACCTTAAACGAATTCTGCGCGGAAGGAAAAAAAGCGCTTGGGGTTAATGGGAAAATGAAACATGTTCCTATGTGGCTTGCAATTGTAATAGGAAAAATGTTTAGAATGAAAGTAATGACAAAAGAAAACATAAGACATTTGAGTAAAGAAAGACTTTATGACATTTCTAAAATAAAGAAACTAGGTTACAAACAAACTCGCACGTTAAGAGATGCGATGAACGAAACGATACTTGAAATAAGAACGACTGTTTGAACATCTAGCGCAAAAATGCACCGGACAAGAGAACAAAAATGCGCAGAATAAGACAACACACTTCTAAATAAATTTCTAAACAGACTTCTAAAATTACTTCTTCTTATCTTTCGCAGCTTTCTTTGCAGCTTCAACCATTTTTTTTAGTTTCAATTCAACATCTTTTTCGCTAGTTGTTGCTTCTATTGCGGAGCCAACATGAACTATATCTGCTCCGGACACTATGCAATCATAAACAAATTCAGGAGTTCTTACTCCGCCGGCTATTATTAGGGGAACATCAATTGATTTCTTTGTAAGAGCAATCATTTCTCTTGGAACGGGTTGATCTGCTCCTCCGCCTGATTCAAGAATTACTAGTTTTGAACCCATGTATTCGCCCGCAAGCGCTGTTGCTGCTGCAAGGTATGAAAGATTTCTTGGAATTAATTGAGCCCTACCCATAAAGCCAACTGCTCTACCTGGCTCAACTATTATGTACGAAGTTGGTATTACTTCTAAACCCATTTTTTTTACAGGGAAAGATGCAGCGGTTTGCGCTCCTGAAATATAATATGGATCATTGCTGTTAAGCATGGACATAAAGTAAGTTGCGTCTGCTAGATTTGATAATGTTGCAATATTTCCTGGAAACAAAATTGTTGGAAGAGAGCACTTCTCTTTTATTGCAATCAAAGTATCATCAAGTATTTTTCCTTGAGCACCTAAAGAGCCACCTATTGCAATTGCACTTACGCCGGCTTTTTGAGCTATTTGAGCAATCTTTCCTGCGCGCTCGGGTGTTTGGTTAGGCGGATCTATTACTAAGAAAACCATTCCTGGCTCCGCTTTTAATTGAGCTAAAAGCTTTGTGTAAACTTTGCCTTCTTTCATAAAAATCACTAAAAACAGCTCTTCTTTTTTGAAGCGCTATTAGACTACTTTGCACAAAAAGAGTATAAAAAGGCTTCTAGAGGGGTAAAATTAAAAGGCAAAGAAACTAACAAATAAAGAACAACAAAAACTTCTAGTCTAGGCACTTCCTTTTGATACGCCGGCATGGCAGTCCTGGAAAGATTATAAAACAGTTCATGCATTCATTACTGCGGTACTGATGAAAGAGAAAAGTGTAGATGAACTTGTTTTTGAGTTGTCTGATAAGAGTGGCAAAAGTACGGACGAAGTAAAGCAACTCATTGAGGCAAAGATACAGAAATTCTCGGGGCTTTTAACTGAGCAAGGCGCGGCTTATATGGTACAAAAAGAGCTAGGCGTTAAAGGAGAAGGAAGTGTGGGCGAGCTAGCTAAAGTTAAGGAGCTTGTTGAAGGAATGAAAGGCGCTGAAATAAAGGGCACTGTACAAGCGGTTTTTCCAACAAAAGAGTTTGAGAAGAACCAAAAGAAGGGGAAGCTTAAGTCTTTCATACTAGGGGATGACACGGGCGAAGTAAGGGTTACACTTTGGAATGACCAAGTTGACAAATATGATATTACTAAAGGAAGCGAAATTGAGGTTTCTAACGCGGTTGTTACAAAATATAACGAAAAAACCCAAGTCGCGCTTGGATTTAATGGAAGCATAAAAATACTAAACAAAAAAGAAGAACCGTTTGATAAAATCGCAAACCTTAAAGGCGGAGTTGGCAGCGTAAATGTTGTCGGAAGACTTGTAAGAAAATTTCCTTGCAAAGAATTTGCTACCGCTGATAGAAAAGGAAAACTTTGCTCATTCCAATTTGGAGACGAAACGGCCCTTTTAAGAGCTACTGCGTGGAATGAGAAAGCTGACGAAGTAATGCACTACAACGAAGGAGATGTTGTTGAAATAAAAAACGCTTACACAAAAGACGGAAAATTCGGGGTAGAACTACATTTAGGGTATTCTGCACAAATCGCTACAAGCCAAAAAGCGGTTCCAAGTATAATGGAAATAATTAAGGAAAGCGTTGTTGAAAAGAAAATCAATGGACTTGTTGACGGAGAAAACGTTTTAATTAATGCAAAAATGGTAGAAATCATGCCAGGAAACTTGCACTACTTGGTTTGCGAAAAATGCGGCAAAAAACTTACTAAAAGTGAAAATGGAATGCTATGCGACACGTGCGGAGAAGTCAAGGGGAGAAAAAACGCGGTTGTGTCGGCGAGAATAGAAGATGATACTGGCGAAGTAAGGGCAAGCTTTTTTGGAAAAAATGCTTTAATGATACTTGGATGGGACGAAGAACGCTTAGAAAAAGAACTCTCTGACAAAAGCACTGAAAAAATAATTTCAGAAATAAATGACACAATAAAAGGAAAAATTGTGAAAGCCTACGGATATCAACGCACAAACAACTTCTCACAACAAAATGAGTTCATGGTGAAAGAAGTACTAGCGTAATAAATAAGCAAGGGATCTAATTAGTTAGAAGTTATTAATCTCAGCAAAACTTATCAGTAGCTATTTGTTCAAGCATTGTTAGAACTTCTTTTGCGTTGTAATCGATCTTCCTAAACTTAATTCCTGCAAGATCAAATATTTCTTGAGTTCTTGAATCCGGTTCGTGGTAGTACCGAATGTAAACAACTTCCTTTACGCCCGCACCAGCAATAGTTTTTGCACAATCAGCGCACGGAAACAGAACAGAATACATGGTAGCGCCTTTAGCGTTCTCCCCAGATGTCTGAATAAGCGCATTCACTTCCGCGTGAACCGTATAACAATTCCCGGTGTTCTTTTCCTCCCACTTCACCCCTTTCTTCTCCTTCCTGCAGCCCCCATTAACGAAGCAGCTGTCAATGCCCGGAGGATGGCCGTTGTACCCTGTAGAAATAATTCTTTTATCTTTAACCAAAATAGCACCGGTTTTTATCTTAACACAACTAGCACGACTCGCAACTGCTAATGCAACCGTCATGAAATAATCATCCCACGTAGGGCGAGAAAACTCCTTACTATGTTCCATGCAAAAAGAGGGGGTAAATGAAAATAAATAGCTATCGGGGGGAAGAAAAGCACTAAAAGAAAACGCGGCAATGCACTTTTAATGCACCCGCTCTCAAGAAACTGTTTAAAACAAGAATTAGTAATTAACTCTTTATGAAAATTAGAAAGGGCGTGGAAAAAAGAAGACCAACTTCTCTCTTTGGAAACGCACTTGCAAAGAAAAGGCGACAAGGCAGAAAACCTTGGCTGCCACAAATGACTGAAGTAAAGGCGAAAACTACAAGCAAAGTGGCTAAGCAATTCTTTTCACACCCAAGATACGCTGGAAAAGCAAGATTGCTCGTGGAGCTCTTCAATAAAAGCCCACAACACTATTTTGAGTTTTGGGAGCAACGTGCAAGAAACCTTGTTTTAATGACAAAAGAAATAGGGGAGAGAAAGACTATCGGACCAAAAGAGATTCTGGCGCTGGGGGACGCTTTTTTTGCAGCATATGCACCAAATGCACTAGCGGAATTTGCACGAGCGGAACACTTTCACTTCAGCGGGGTAATGCCCCCACTTTCTGAGAAAAGATATGCTGAAAAAAGAACGGCGTTAGCTGGAACTCCTGAGTATGAGTTATACTACAAACCTGTTGCAGAACTGCTTGTAAGAAACTCAAAAAACCAGCAAGACTTCGACGGCGCGGTTGAAAAAATAACTCGTGGCGAAACTAGGGGTCATGTTAGATTACGGCTGGAAAAAGACACAAGCAACATGAGCAACGGGGAAAGAAGAGAAGGAGCAAGGTTGTATTTCAAGAAAGCCCAGTATGCGCAAATGCTGCGTGAACTTGAGGCCGCTGAAAAGAAAGGGGAGGCAACAAGAATAAGAAAAAATGAGTTGCTTGGCAGACAACTTGAAACGATAAACGAAGGACACGCCGCTCTTGCTATGTACCTTGCCCCGGAAATAGAAAATATATTAAAAAGATACTTAAATCAGAACAAAATAAACGGAATAAACCCTAAAGCGTGGACAATGCTTAAGCTTGCGCAGGCTGCTACCCAACTAAGTTAAAAATAAAATACTTCGCTAAAAAGTCCATTTACTCGCAAAAAAGTTCGCCAGCTACTTTTTTAGTCTGTCTTTTTCATCAAAGCCGCCGGCTACTGTTAGGGGCGCCTTTATTGGCGGATGAGAATCATAGTTTTCCAAAATAACATGTTCGGGCCTAAAAGAATCCAAATCTTTTGCTTCATCAGAAATCTTTATTGTTGGAAAAGGCAAAGGCTTACGAGAAAGCTGTTCTTTTACCTGCGCATAATGGTTTTCGTAGATGTGCACATCCCCATACACATGAACAAATTCGCCGGGTTTGTACCCGCAAAGCTTGGCAAGTATTTCTGTGAGCAAAGCATAGCTGGCAATATTGAAAGGAACTCCCAAAAACAAGTCGCAACTTCGCTGATACAAAAGACACGAAAGCTTTCCATCGGAAACATTAAAGTGCAATAATATGTGGCACAATGGAAAGCTCAAAGCCTGTCCGGGCAAAGCCATCCCATACAAATACTCTGGATTCCAAACGCTCACAACTGCATGTTTTCTTTCAGGATAATTTTTGAGGGTATCAATTACCCACGCAATTTGGTCGATTTCGCGCCCCTTTGCTGGCCAGTGACGCCACTGCGCACCATATATATGAGGCAATTCTCCCCATTTTTTCGCAAACTCAGCATCCGCTTTTATTTTTGAAACAAATTCCTGCAAAGAAAGTACGTTTTCTCCAGCCGACTCGGTTTTCTTTTTATAAATCTTGTAAGGATACTCATCCCAAATATGAACGTCGTTGTCTACCAAGTATTTTATGTTAGATTGGCCTGAAAGAAACCAATAAAGCTCATGCAAAACGCCTTTCCAATAAACTTTTTTTGTTGTAAGGAGCGGAAAGCCTTTTGACAAATCATAGCGAGAAGTTCTCCCAAAAACACTTTTAAGCTTGGTGCCAGTATTATGGTCTTTTTTTTCAAAACCATTTTGGAGAATATCTTCCATTAATTCCAAATACTGGTACTCAGGGTGCTTTGAGTCAGTGGCTTTTTCCATAAGGTATTATAAAATAGGATAAGTATAAAATTATATTACTCAAATTGATTCGGGTGACAAAAATGGTTCTCGCAATAATCGTTGCAATAAGCCCTGAAAATGCTATAGGGGTCGGGGGAAAGCTTCCTTGGAACTTGCCGGAAGATCTTGAACACTTCAAGAAATTGACGACGGGCCAGACAGTAATTATGGGAAAAAATACTTGGAAATCACTACCTGAAAAAGTAAGACCCCTCCCTGGAAGAACTAATATTATTATTACTGATGAAGTGCTGGGTGCAAAAGGCGCTATGGAGTTTTTTACTCTCGATGATGCACTTACCGCTGCAAAAAAAACAGGAAAAGAAATGTTCATAATTGGCGGAGCATACCTTTACTCAACAACAATTAATCTTGTTGATGTTTTACACATCTCGCACGTAAAAAGAAGTGTTAAAGGGGATGTTTTTTTCCCGGAGATAAAAGGAAGTATTTGGAAGTGCGTGGAAGAAGAGGACCATAAAGATTTTACTTACAAGAAATATGTAAGAAAGTGATAAGGAAAATTAATTTTGGATATTAATCTAAATAAGTTAGAGCAAACATAAATGGAGCAGGAAATCACTGCCCGAGTTTGTTTAGTAAGGAATCTAATTCTCTTCCTAAATTTTCAGCAGAAGAGTTGTTGTCAAGACGGTACTGCGCTAAGGAAATGCACTTTAGGAGTTGCTGTTTTGACGGATCTGTGCTTGCAAGTTCACGCGCTTCTTTTTCTTTAAACTCCTCAAAACTCTTTACGTCCCCATGCTCGAGCGGATTTGCTTTTACTCGAGCAACTGTGCGCAAGTAACGCACTTTTTGGTCAGCAAAAACTTCAACTATTAATCCGCCATGCGCTCTTATCTCAACTATTTCCGCTGGATTTCTTATTGAAGTTAAAACAAGACTTTTTTTGGGAGAATAATCTTTTAGTAAACGAAGGGCCCAGTAATTGTTACCAAACTCTTTTCTTCTATCATTAGCTAGCACGTGCATTTCGTTTCTATCCAGCGGATCTTTACCTAAAACTTTTAGTTCATCCCTTATTTCTTGACCAAAATCCTTATGAGAAAATCCGTAGCGTTCAACTAAATGCTTCGCAATAGTATCCTTTCCCGAGCCATTTAGGCCTACAACCCCAATTAGCATAAAACAAAGCTTGGGACTTCATTTTAAATAACTAACTGGATAGAAAGAAGGTATTCTACTTGAGGAAGTGAAGAAACAATGGGCATATTCGGAAAAGCATTTGGTAGTAGTAGCGGGTTTGGAAGAAGTAGCGGTAGCGGAGGAAACTCTAGCGAAGAAAGAAGAGTGAATGACATCATAAATCGCGGACCAGTGCGCCCAGATGGAGTACTTTTGGTTCAACAAACCGGAAAAAAGGGGCCTTACACTATAATAAGCGGAGAAGTTTACTCAGGCAATTTATATCAAGGACAAAAGGCAGAGCTTGCAGGAAGAGAAGTTGTCATCCGATCAATACTTGTTAACTACAAACCAGTACTTGATGCTCCAAGCGGGGAAGTAGTTGTACTAAAAGTCAGCGGAGTAGAACCGGAACACGTAAAGGCCGGAACTAGACTCAACTTTAACTCAAGCACATCGCAGAAATTTTAAGAATGTAGAAACTTTGAAAGAAAAGGGGCACAAGGGTTAGCAGAGCCAAACGAAGTTGGGTACGAGAGACAAGAAATTAGTCGCCGCGCAAGTGCACATCCACTTTTCCATCAAGAGATTTTATTATTTCTTTTACTTCGTGGTTCTTCATCGGCTTTAGGCGCCTGGATTTGGGATCAAGAACATTCTTTGACTGAAAGTGCTGCAAAAACCATTTTTCGTGAGGAATATATGTTGCCATCTCGACGAGATCCTCTTTTGTGAGTTTTGGGTAAAGCGTTGTTCGAAACTCGTGAGGAACACTTGATGACATTAGAAGATATATCGACTCTTTTATTTTGTCAGGGTTTACTTTTGACTGAGTTATTTCTTGGTATTTCAAAAAAGGGGATTTCACATCCATCGCAACGTAATCCAAAAGTTTTTCCTCGAGTGCTTTTCTTAACGTTTGAGGGTTTGTGCCATTGGTGTCAAGCTTTAACGCAAAACCAAGTGCTTTTATTTTTCTTAAGAAATCCAGTAACCCCGGAGTAACTGTGGGTTCGCCGCCGGTTACTACTACCCCGTCAAGCATTTTTTTCTTTGCGTTAAGAAAATCAAAGAAATATTTCTCATCAACAAGCTCGCGCTTCCCTTTCTTGAAGAATTTATGCGAAGTAAGTTCTTTGTTGTAACAAAACTTGCATTTGAAATTACAATTCACTAAAAATACAATACAAGCAACTTTTCCTGGGAAGTCGGCGAGCGTGGTTTTCTGTAACGCACCAATAAACACCAACATCACCAAGCACTCTTACGACTAAATTAAGAAAAAATAAAAGGGTTAAGTGGGCAAGTAAAAAGGCAAAAAAGCCAAAAAAAACTTACTTGCAACCGCAACCCTTACTAGACGAGTCAAGCTTAATGGCGGAATCAAACTTTTGTCTGTCGCCAAACTCTGCTTGCTTGCTGTCATTCCAGTTACTTACTGGTCTAATGTACCCAACAACTCGGGAGTATACTTCGCATTTTGTCTTTACCATTTTTTCATCCCCTATCATTTGTGCTGTTACCTTAACTTAAAACTTTCTCCGGTCCAATGCCGGTCAAAACATAACTTTTCTCAATTCTTTTCCCTCAAAAACTTCCTCTTCCTTAAAAATCTCTCAAAATTTTTTCCTACTCCTTCTCACATACTGGACAATACTCGTGCTCACCTATTAGGTAGCCGTGTATTGGGCAAATACTAAACGACGGAGTAAGTGAAAAGTAAGGCATGCTATAATTTGCTGAAATCTTTCTAACAAGCGCCTTTGTTGCTTCCTTTGAAGGCAACTTTTCTCCAAGGAAAACGTGGAACACTGTTCCGCCTGTGTAGCGGGTCTGCAAAGGATCTTGCAAATCAAGTGCGGAAAATAAATCCAAGTTCAAGTTAACTGGGAGCTGAGTACTGTTTGTGTAATACGGAGCGGCTTTATGGAGTTTTACGTTCGCTTCGTTAGCAACAATAATATCAGGGAACTGTTTCTTATCTGCCCACGCAAATCTTCTCGAGGTTCCTTCACCAGGAGTTGCTTCGAGGTTAAATAAATCCCCAGTTTCTTCCTGGTACTTTAACATCTTATCCCTCATGAACTCTAAAACCTTAACTGCAAAAGCGTGTCCCTCTGGAGAAGCAATAGTTTTATCCATGAAATTAATTAACGCTTCGTTCATACCTAAAAGTCCGATTGTGGAAAAGTGATTTGTCCAATACGCCCCTGTTTGTTCTTTTATTCCGCGCAAATAAAA
>Ga0114951_10006143_pt1 | contig 10748 bp, 13 predicted proteins | sample AM7aDNAmetaG_FD_88677 | JGI IMG/M metagenome (GOLD analysis project Ga0114951, IMG submission 88677) | Freshwater microbial communities from Finland to study Microbial Dark Matter (Phase II) - AM7a DNA metaG | ecosystem: Environmental > Aquatic > Freshwater > Lake | place: Finland: Lake Alinen...
AAAACTAAATCGCAGGCGTTGGTTTGTTTACGAAGACATCTGGTAAATGTGGTCTGGTGCATGCTTAAAAACAAAACTGAATATCGCTATCCACAGGTGTGATCTTCACATAGCACATCTCCGCTAAGGACATTGCCGATTCTTACATGAAGAACAGCAAAATGGATATCGTTTATGATTTCTCGGCGCCGGACCCGATAAGCAATGAAATGGACTACATTGTTTATTCCGACTTGATCCTCCCGCAAGATGGTTATGCGGTCGTATTTATAACAAAATATTCATCGTTTCAGGATAGCGTTTTTGCCGTTTCTTATTCCGAGAAGATAAGCGGCAGCGGGGCCGATCTCGAAAATGACGTCAATAATTGGTTTATTGAGGATGCTAAGCGTGGCATTACCGTTGGAATAAGTAATATTGGGGTCAATTCATCATGGGTTGATTATCTGAAAGAGCGTTTAGCAGGAACAACGGCTGATTAAGGGGTGGATGAATGAGGACTGTCTTTTTACTTAACTTTCCCAGCCGCTGGGGAAGTTAAACTTAACGCTCCTTTAACTAGACCAATATGGGTGCAGGACTAGTGTAAGATAGGGTCGTGGGGAAATTAGCCACAGATTTATTTGAATTATCGACGCATATACTCAAAGATGCTTTACAAAAAGCGCGCCGAAAAGAGCCTGTGGACGGTGAATACTTGAATTTTTTGCATAACGGCAAGCCTTCCGTTCTCGATTATTCGATCGAGTATTGTTTCGATGGGAATACCTATTTGGTGGTCAATTTTAACGCGGAACCGCAAAAGATCCCGTTATTTCATCGGGAATTAACCTTTGGAACTCGTACATATTTGGTGTGTGGATGCGGGAATAAAACCAATGCTTTGTTCCTAAAACTGGGCTATTTTGCCTGTAGGACGTGCCAGGGGCTTCGCTATCGCTCAAGTGCGATAAATCCCCGTTCTGATCACGGAATGATGCTCTATATGCAAGAGAAACGGATACAGGTAATAACAGAAAGGGAGAAACTAAGCCGTATTATGTATCGATCGCGGTACACCAAGCCATTTTTGAGATGGTTAAAGCTGGCTAATCGCGTGGGCTTTTTCAAGGAGACGGTAGCGGCCCAAAACACCATGGAAATGATAAAGGAATACCAATCTCAAAAGAATTTGTCGAGGGCAGTAAATTGACGATTTATTCTGAACCTATCCGCCCGTTTGTATTTATTTGGAAAACAGCGAAAAAGCTACTTTCAGAATATCTTTTAAATAAGCCACGCCATGGAAATATTAGTACTGGAGTACAATTGAGATGTTAGCTGTAGTGGCTGACCAGGAACACGTTTAACTAGATCAAATGGGGTTCGCATTGGAAATTGGGATATGAATCCCCCCACGAACTCATTTGCTCTACGCAAATGTGTTCCTGGGGGGATTTTTAATAATAAATATGACCAAACACCATGAAGGAATCACGGGGAGACAACGCAGAAGAAAAAGTAGCAAAAGAACGAAAAAATCAGCGTAAAAACTATTTTATTATCGATAACGATTACGTAAAATTCTATGCCAGACGCCTGGGCGTAATAGCCACAGCAGTATATACGAGCCTCTGTATGCACTCAGATTACATTACCAAGCGTTGTTGGCCATCAATGGATACTATTGCGAAAGAAGAGGGATTAGAAAGGCATGCGGTATCAAGAGCGTTAGTCAAACTTGAGAAGTGGAATATTATTAGTATCGGACGGGGAATAGATAGAAAGTTCAGGAGGCGAAAAAATAACATGTACACGTTACTTCCAAAAGAATCATGGAAGGAATTGCCGATTGAGGAAGACCCTCTCGATGAAGCACCCTTTGGTATTGTCGAGACCATTAAACATCGTGGTACTAAAAGTACCATTAATGTGGCATCTAAAATACCACCGCGTGGTATTGAGGATACCAGTAACAAGCACCATGTAACAAAAATTATTAATCAAAACACAAATTGTGGGCAAGAGCCCACGGTGTCTGTTCCTATTATTTCCGATCAAACCAATCTAGCGCAAAAACAAAAAGAGATATTCTCGGTTACAAAATCAGAACAAGTCAATTGGAATTATAAAGAAGCGCTAAATAAATTGGTAAACAGCGATTATAAGGATTACTGGATAATTGGTGCCTATTTTTATAAAAAGGACTGGTATTTTGATAATAAGCAAAAGTTTGATATAGAATTTAAACGTGCACTCAAACCAGCCAATTTACTGAAATGTTATGAAAAAAGGGACATTCTAAAAGCTATGGATTGTTGCTTAGAATCCTATGGAGATAGAACTGGTTGGACACTAGAGACTGTCCTTAAACGAATTCCTGATTATATTGCTAATGGGTTCTATGCAAATATTGTTTGATTCCCACTATCTTTTTATTATAACTACTCTAATATTAGGGGATATGGCAGACACAGCCAAAACTATGGAAGAGATTGTCGAAGAAGAAAGGGCTGAAGAAATTGCCTATTATGCGAAGAATCCTTATGCCCCAGATCGTAACAATAGATCAAAATTACCAAAATATATTAAATTATCGCTATCGGTCATGGCCTCGCATTGTCCACATTGTGGTAATGAGGTTCAGGATCGGCGGTTTAAAAGGAGATGCCAAGGTCATTCATTATTTTCTAGGCGTTTTACTGACACGGGGATTACGCTTGAATGCCGGTGCGGATTCCGTTTCTATTTCACGTGGAGAACCTACGTCAATGTTATGAAGAAAAGATTAAAAACAGAAGAAACCCCAGAAATGAAAACATGGCTTGAAACATGGATTATAATGGTCGAAACCTATTTCAGTTTGAATGAGCCGGATCGTTTAGCCAGGATTGAGGCCCTGAGGAAAAGATCGAGGAAAACTGCTTAGTTTGGACGAAAATATCAGTGTGTAAGACTACTTAAAATTTTTGAATTCTTCATTTTTCTTTTTTTCTCGAATTGAATTACCTTCGCGGTGGTTAGTTCTCCTGTTTTTTTATTTTCTTCCAAATCTTTGTCAAAATCTTCTTCAGTCCCTTCCGCAAGGGTTTCATTACGATCAGAATGTTTTGGATCAATTCCTGCTTCTTTTAAGATTTCCCTCTTTGTTTTTTGAGACCTGTCCCCATTATGGGGAGAGGTTCTGTCTGTTCTTTTCCCAGGTTCAGTGGGCAAGGCTCTAGTTATAGTGCCCATTTTGCGTTCGCATCTCATTTTAATTTCGGTTACATATCCATTAGGTTCAATTATGGGACTATGCTAAAATTGTAAACAATATTATATGTATATGGAAAAATTTCCGGTTTGCGCTCTCGTAAATCAGAAATAGGGCTCGGTTTATAAGGTTTATCAGCTCTAATAACAATAAAATATATGGAAAATTCCAAAGAAAAGGGAGTTTTGACGGCGGCTACCGAAATAAAGCCAAACAGGGGACATAAGTTCCGGGATACAGTTTTAGTGCGCCTTGATCGAAATATTAAGGAGCAAGTCAAGGATGTTTCTAAAAGGACACACGAGACCATGTCCCAAATAATGGACTGGGCGTTAGATGAGTATCTTAAGTCAATAAAGCCAATAGATTAACTGATTCTGTAGTGATTGAGTTTGTTAACAAAATCTTTATACGAGGCCCGTCTTAATAGCATCTTCTTCTCAATGACCGTTTCCTCATGTTTTGGGTTTCCGAGTCGTTTAGCGCTATCGTAGTTAGCAGAGCTGGCAATGAATGGCCTAGGGATGAATATAAAAGTAAAAAATATGAATAATTCAAATAAAACGATCAAAAATACTGAAGAGGGACCGAAAAGGGAAGGTGAAACTCTATCGATATTTTGCGTTGATACGATCAATGTTAAAGCGCGAATGACTTTCGATTCGTGTACGGTCAAAGGGGTTAGCGTTACATATTGGATGGACGATGACGAGGATCTTGAAGAGCGAGTCGACGCTATCTTCAGCGTTCTCTTTGACGAAGTGATCAAATCAAGAGGATCAAACAAGAAAGCAGTGGTTAAATTATGAATTATGATTGATAATATACGAATATGGAAAATATAATTTCTAAAGAAAATAAACTGATAGCGGTTTACGGCAGAGTTTCAACCTCAACTCAGGAGATCCAAGAAACCATAGAAGCACAGCTTCTAGAGGTGGATAAATTTGCCAAGGACCGCGGCTACACGATAGTAAAGAAATATTTGGACGAGGGTTGGTCAGGCGACATTCTTGCCCGCCCGGCTCTTGATGAATTGCGCCTGGACGCCAAAAAGCATATATGGGAAGCCGTACTAATCTATGATCCTGATCGATTGGGACGCCGATACTTCTACCAAGAGCTTGTTATGGATGAACTCAAGCAAATTGGCATCGAAACACTTTTCGTTACTGTGCCGCCGGTTAAGGATCTCAACGATCGAATGATGGGTGGAATGCGAGGTATTTTCGCAGAATATGAAAGGGCGAAAATATCTGAACGATTCCGAATAGGCAAGGTAAATAGAATCAACCTCGGTAATGTTTTGGTTAGTGAGGCGCCATACGGTTATTCTTACATTCCGAATATGGGTAAAAAGGGGACTCTTGATTATCATGTTGGACACTTTGAAATAAAAGAAGATGAGGCAGTCAATGTCAGAAACATGTTTAAATGGGTCGCTAATGAAGGTTTGACGCTTCGCGCCGTTGTGAGACGGCTTCAAGAATTAGAAATTCGCCCTCGTAAGAGCAAAAGAGGTGTATGGAGTACTAGTACATTAAGCACTCTATTGCGCAATCAAACATACATAGGTAAAGCTCATTGGGGAGCTTCGTACGCAGTGGTCCCGGAAAAGCCGCTGAAAGAGCAGAAATATAAGAAAATAAAAAAGAGCAGCCGCCGAATGAACCCGGTAGGTAAATGGCTTACTATTAAAGTCCCCAGTATCATCGAAGAAGATCTTTTTAATCGTGCCGGCCAAAGATTGAGGGACAATTTTGCCGTCATGGGAAGAAATAAGAAGAATGATTACTTGCTTGCAGGCAAGATCTGGTGTACTTGCGGGAAGAGAAGATCCGGCGAAGGTCCTCAACATGGTAAATACCTGTATTATCGTTGCAGTGATAGGGTCTACAGTTTTCCGTTGGCTCGCACATGTAATGAGCGGGGAATAAACGCAAAGATCGTTGACGAAGCGGTATGGGGAAGGCTCATGACGATCTTCAGCACTCCATCATTGATGAAAGAACAAGTTGAAAAATGGCTTAATAATCACAATGTCAATGATACCAATGTGTCTGTGATTGATATTGAAGCCACAAGAAATGAAATATCCAAACTTAAGAGCAGGGAAGACAAGTATACCAACGCATACTCGGAAGAAGTCATTACTCTCGGAAAACTAAAAGAGTACTTGTCTCCGTTGAAAAGCAAGATCTCGTTATTGGAAAAGAATCTCGCGCAAGCCTGCGATACGCAAAAAACAAAAACTGAAATAATGATGCCTACTGACGAGGAGATCGATTCATTTTCCAAAGAAATCGCAGAATTCTTAAATCCCGATACCTTGAGTTTTGAGTCCAAAAAGGTCATAATCCAGAGAGCCATCACCAAGATATTCTCTTCCGAGAAAGATCTACAGGTTTACGGCTATCTTAATCTAAACGAACTTTATGGCTTGCTCACTAACTATAGGCATCGTCGGTCTCCCAAATGTCGGTAAATCGACTCTTTTTAACGCTTTGACCAGGAAGAGCGTGCCGGCTGAAAATTATCCGTTTTGTACCATCGATCCTTCAGTCGGCGTTGTCGCCGTTCCCGATGGAAGACTTTGGAAACTTTCGGAATTCTCAAAATCCGCCAAGACTGTGCCGGCGGCGGTTGAATTTGTCGATATCGCTGGTTTGGTCAAGGGAGCCTCGGAAGGTGAAGGTCTCGGCAACCAATTCTTGTCAAATATCCGCGAAACAGACGCTATTGCCCAGGTTGTCAGGATCTTTGAAGATGACAATATTATTCATGTCGATGCCAAGATCAATCCACTCAAAGACATTGAGGTAATCAACCTCGAGCTTATCCTGTCGGATCTTCAAACAGTCAATAAAAGAAGACTATCGCTTGGCAAGGAAGTAAAAGCTGGCAAGAAGGAAGCTATTGTTGAAATGGGTCTGGTTGAGAAGATTATCGCCGCTTTGGAAGCGGGGAAGTTGGCTTCAACGATTACGCCAAATGAATTCGAGGCGCCATTCCTGAAACTGCTGTGTCTAATAACTTCGAAGCCCTTTCTTTATGTCTTGAATAAAAAAGCCGGCGCCAAGAACCTTGATGAGCTTAATGATGAGAGATGGAATGAACTGATGAAGTTTTTCAATGAAAGCAAAATGACCTCTGAAGCGTCCTCAGACGGAGCCATTTCCCCGACTGTCGCGAGTCTGACGAGCGACACGAAGGGGAAACTGGCGCAGTCAAGAGGACGCAACAACAACAGTTATGCAATCGTTGACGCCGGCATCGAGCAAGAATTAAAAGATTTGGATGAAGCTGATAAGAAAGAAATGCGGACCGGATTGGGTGCGCACGACGACGGAACTGATAATCTTATTAAGCGCGGCTATGATTTGCTTGGTCTTATAACCTATTTCACAACCGGAGAGGACGAATCGCGCGCCTGGACCATCAAAAATGGCTGGACCGCACCGGAGGCTGGAACCGCCATTCACACTGACTTCAAAGAAAAATTCGTTCGAGCTGAAATTATTGAATGGGACACACTTCTGAATGCCGGATCATATGCCAATGCTCGAGATAAGGGCTTATTGCGCACAGAAGGGAAGGAATACATAGTCAAAGACGGTGATGTTATAGAGTTTAAGATCTAGGCGTATTCTCGGTTAGGCCCTTGACAAAATCGCCCTTATAGTATAGGGTTGCCGTTATTACTGGTTCTCCGGTAATATTAGAAATAAGGGAAAAACCCATAATTTATATGAATAAAAACATTATTATATTGGTCGCTATCGCCACTTTTGTCGCTCTTCCGGCTATATCGATGGCCCAGACGCCTTCAACATCGCCTTCAGTTTCCGCCGCCAATCCGGCAGTGACGGCCTCAGTGTCAGCGTCCAATCCTGCGGTAACAGTCTCAGTGTCGGCCGCCAATCCGGTTGTCGTCAGTTCAGGTTCCGCCGCGTTGCCGGCCACGACTGTTTCAGGCTCGCAAGCGACACCTTCAACATCTCCGTCAGCTTCAGCCGCTAATCCGGCGACAACCGTGTCCAATTCGGCCGGTACGCCAGCTACCACCAATTCTGGTTCAGCCGCTAACACGGCTTCAGGTTCAAATGGCGGCGGTTCTACAGGTGGCTCCACAGGAGGAGGATCGACCTCAAATGGCGGTTCGGGAGTCAATTTCTATCCGGGTGGAGGCTATTCATCCGGCAGTGGCTCATGTTCTCTTATCACAACCTCGATGAGATTTGGTGCGGATAACAATTCTGCCGAAGTCACGAAGCTCCAGTCTTTCCTCAAGAACAATCAGGGCTTGAATGTCGAGATCAACGGGATTTTCGATTCCAAGACCGATGCGGCCGTCAAGGCCTTCCAGACCAAGTACGCCGACACGATCATGGCTCCGTGGGGTATGACCCAGCCTTCTGGCTACGTCTACATCACGACTATGAAGAAGATCAATCAATTGGCCTGCAACAAGCCTTTGACCTTGAATTCCACGGAATTGTCGGAGATCAATTCATATCGCAATGGCGTCAATTCCGAGGATGTCAACGCGACCGTTGTCAGCGTCCAGACTGAGAACGTTTCCGACACTGGCGCCGCTTCCAGCACGACTGACGCTTCCGGCCAGAATATCGCTACAGAAAATATAAATGTCGCGACTGTTGCCCAATCTTCGATCATTGTCCGCTTCTGGAACTTCATCGTCAGCTTGTTCAGATAATAACTTCTAATATTATTAAAACAAAAACCCTCTCTTTTTCAGAGAGGTTTTTTGTATTTCTATGGGGAAATATAAAAATAATGCGATTTCCTAGTCCCTAGTCCCTAAGAACTAGTCCCTAATTTCATCGTTCCACTGGCCTTGATATCTCTGACATCTTCATTTAAATGAAGCGCGCCCGCCAAAGCGATCATCAAGGCATTGTCGCCTGAGACATGCCGGCTTGGCATGAATATGTCCAGACCGTATTCGGTCGCTGTTTGTTCAAACTGCTTGCGCAACCTTTCGTTGGCGCTGACTCCTCCACCGATGATGAGGGCTTTGGCGCCATATTGGTCAATGGCCTTTCTGAGTTTACTGTCCAACACCTCAGTGACGGCTTCCTCGAATTCCAGAGCCAGACCTCTCTTGAAATTGTCATCCAAATCCTTGTGGATCTTTGAATAATCGCGGACGGCATAAAGTACAGCCGTCTTCAATCCTGAGAAGGAGAAATTCAAATCCCCGCTGGAAATCATCGGTCGCGGTAGTTTGACTTCCGGGGTAATCTTCATTTTTCGCGCTTCATTTGCCAGACGCGAAATATTCGGTCCGCCAGGGTAGGACAAGCCCAAAAGTCTGGCGGTTTTGTCAAAAGCTTCTCCCACGGCATCATCCTTGGTTTGGCCGATAATAGTATATTTGAAGGCTCCTGAGGCCATTTTTGGCCCAATTTTGACCAATTCCGTGTGTCCGCCGCTTATGAGTAGAGCCACCGCCGGTAGTTGCAATTTCTTGAGCGCCTGCCATTTGTCTGAAGGTTTGTCTGATTCCAATAGTGAGCCTATGATATGACCTTCCATGTGATTGACAGGGACGATCGGGATCGACCATAACTTTGAAAGGAATCCGGCAAAATTGATGCCAACCCACAGAGCCGGTTCAAGGCCAGGACCTTCGGTGACGGCAATGCGGTCAATTAGGGGAATTGAATTCAGAAATTGGGCTTTCTCCAAGGAATCCAATAAGTCGGGATTTTGTCCGGATAATTCCGTCTTGAAATTCTCAATGATAGCCCGGATATTTAACTGTTCTTCGTTTGAAACCGTTTTCGAAGTCAGGTTTGAATCTGTCAGAAGTTTATCCAGAAGCGGCGGCAAATTCTTGCCATGTTCTCGCTTGGCCAGAGAAGGGAAGACGCCGCCGTAGGCGCTGTGTAATTCTGCCTGCGAATGGATCAATGAAGAAATAACGCGGCATTCAAAATTGCCGTTGTTTGTTCTGGTTTCGATCAAAGCTAGAGCGCTTTCATCGCAGGAAGTTTCGATGGCGAGGATGGTCATTTTTACAATATAGCAGGATTCTTTCCCTACGGGAACTGTATAGGCTTCGCGTCGCGCTCGCTTCGCTCCTCACTCGGTGCGCGCTGCAGGATTCGAACCTGCGACCCTTGTCACGTCAAGACAATGCTCTACCAACTGAGCTAAGCGCGCGTCATCAATTTGAACAGTTCCTCAAAACAAACTCTAGCAAAATTCCCCTTAAAAATCCATCGGTTGGTCATTGTATGTGACTCCATCCTTGGAGGATGTTGAAGTATCATAAATTTTAATGTCTGAGATACTTGTCCCTTTCTGATCCTTGGTAAGGACCAACTGAACGACGTTGCCTTTCATAACTCCCGGTGAGAAATATTGATCGAACAGCAAATTACCCAAAGAATAGAATACCGGTACATCACCCATCATGACACGCTCCTCAATGACATGCGGATGTGAACCGATGATAGCCTTGGCTCCGGCGGCCACCAGTTGTCTGGCCTGGTTTTTCATTTGAGCAGAAGCAGTGGTCGAATACTCCTCGCCCCAATGAGGCATGACGATGACGAACTCCCCGAGATCGGAATGCTTCTTGACTTCCGCCAGAATATTTTCAAAACCGTCATGGAAGGCGTGGTAACCGATAAAAGCTACAGCAATGTCGTTTTTCGTCATCACTTTCTCATTTCCAATGAGATTTTCCGGATCGCCGAACCATTGCACGTTCGAATTCGTCAGCCGCTTCCTTGTTTCCGCCAAACCGTCGCGACCAAAATTATCCGTATGATTGTTGGCCAGACTGACGAGAGTGATGCCGGCCGCGGCCATGGCGGCGGGAGTTTTGGTCGCAAAAGTAAAAGCCAACTGGCCCGAATATTTACCGTCCGGAAGAAGCGTTTTTGACGGATTGGACGTCACCGGACCCTCGAGATTTACGGCCACAATATCGGCTTGCTTGAAAAGCGGCGATATTGCACTGAATAGGGAATCATAACCGTTATTTCTTCCCAAAGTTCGGATAGCCCGATCGAACATCACGTCTCCGCCGACTATTATCTTGAGCGTTTGAGATCGGTCTGGAATCGGGCTGTTAATTGCAGGAATCGGAACCGATGACGGAGAATTTGAAGGCGAAGGCGATGTGTCATTGAAGGCGTCAGCTATATTGGCGGTCAAACGCGTGAAGTCGACATTTGGATTGGCCCCGTTCAATGCCAAATGCAGACCGTAATTTCCGCTCCACAAAGCGCCCCAGCCGAAAACAATTACTAGCGCCGCTGACAATGCGCGACCAAGCCATGAAGTTTTGTCTTCTTCATTTTCCATAGTATTCAACACAAATAGTATAACACGAAAAATTGGTGATCTGTACCCTAAGTCTCCTCCCATACATAATGAGCCTCAAATAGTTCCACTGTCCCAGGGAAATGAGCTCAATTTCCCTTGAGCTGTGGATAACGGCATGATTGATGAATTATGAACATCATCATGAACGATT
>Ga0114951_10006145_pt1 | contig 10745 bp, 10 predicted proteins | sample AM7aDNAmetaG_FD_88677 | JGI IMG/M metagenome (GOLD analysis project Ga0114951, IMG submission 88677) | Freshwater microbial communities from Finland to study Microbial Dark Matter (Phase II) - AM7a DNA metaG | ecosystem: Environmental > Aquatic > Freshwater > Lake | place: Finland: Lake Alinen...
GTAGGAGCTTGTCCCACAGGTTGCTGATTACCTCCTGCAGGTTGCTGATTACCTCCTGCAGGTTGCTGATTACCTCCTGCAGGTGGCTGAACATTTTGACCTCCTCCGGGAGGATTAGGAGGGCTACCGGGAGCTGTAGATCTTTCAAGTAATGCCATATCAGCAGGATTAGGATCTTTGCCCATAGATCTTGCGATTGTAATACGTTGTCCTGCCAGCTCTTGTTCTTTCTGTTGAGTTCCGATTTCAGTAGACAGGGCTTTCGCTACTGCAGAGTCAGGGGCAATACGAGCTATTTCAGCGGCAAACTCAGGAGTGATTGGAAGACCGTTATTTCGACGATCTGCAACCATGTCTGAAGCTTTTTTGTTTTGACCCAATAGCAAATTGGACTGGGCAATACGCATCTTCATTTCAGCCATAGGCAACTGCTGAGCACGTTGCTCTTCTACAGTGTCGCCTAATGCATCAGCGGCACTACCCAAAGACGCAGTAAAACCGCCTAATTGAGGCTTTGCGAAGCCTGCCGCTACCTTGAACCAGTTAGGTTGCTGATAGCGTTGTTGGAGTGCGTCATATGCGTCCTGTTGGGCTTGGTGAAGATCTTGTAAGCGTTCATCGTCAAGTCCATAGGTGTTGACCTTAGATAAATCCCCAGCGTTGGCTAGACCTCCGTAATTCTCTTTGTCAGCCATTATTTTCTCCTAAAAGGCAATCCGCCGAAATAAATTGTGGATGCACAGCCAACGGTGCCTCCCAAAGCTTTTGCTGTAATTAATCCGCCTTTAGCCGCAAAGCAACCTGCACAGCAGAAGCAACCTGCTAGGCTACTACAGCCAGCATAGCAACTTGAGCAACTGTTGCAAGCATAGCAACTTGAGCATGATGAGCATGCTCCTGCCGCCGCTTTATCAGCCGCCAATTGTTTTGCATTTGCCGACGCTTCACAAGCCGTTTTAGCCGCCGCCGCTTTAGCCGCCGCCGCTTTAGCGGCCTCACAACTACCAAATGTTTTTGAAATACCGCACTTAAGGCTAGACAGCAGTGTTTGTCCTGTAGTTTTGCAAGGTGTAAGTAATCCAAGTGCTGCAGATCCAGCGGCACCAATTGCTGATAATGGAGACATGCACAAAGTCTGTTTGGTTGACATTGGAATGTTTGCACCTGAAAGAATGCCTGCAGCCTTCGCCAATGTAGTCAATGGATAGCATTGCTTGTTCTGAGCGATAGTTTGCTGTTGACCGCCAAGGGTAGCCAACGCATTGATACATGCCAATTTGGCGTTCGTGCCTTCTGTACCTAGCGTACCCATACCAAGACCAGCCTGTTGAAGGGCATTGGCTTGTTGAGTAGCAGATGTAGCGGCCTCTGTACCAGCTCCAAGTTGAACTTGGTTCTGAGCTTCTTGAGCGGCAGAGGTTGTATTTGCCAATGCACCCAAAGCACTTTCTTTAGCTTTAGCGGCGCACATAGCAGTTGTGTATCCTGCATTTTCCATATTAGCAATGGTATTGTTCAAGCAGGTCATGGCATTGTTTTCAACCTGCCCTAAAACTTGAGCACCACGCTGAGACCCAAATTGACCTGATCCAACAGTAGCGGCTGTGGCTTGAGGAGCCAAATTCTGCTGAATGTTACGCATTCCAATATTTGAAACATTTTGTACTTGATTGTTCAAATATGGGCTCATGTAACACTGAGCTACTTGTCCTAAACTCATATTTGCTGTTTCGCAAATCAATGGCTTGGCGGCACATAATGGGCTTGCTGTAGTCGACGCTTGCAAATAAGGGGTCGCAGATCCTGCAATGTTTTGATTGGCGGCACAGCCTACAAGACCAGCACCAGTCTGAAAGTTTCCATTATAGTTTCCAGCTTCAGATCCAACAGTACAAAACGCTTGATTCTGTAAGGGCTGGGCACCAACGTATTGAGCCGCACACTGAGCGGCTAAAGCTTTATTCGCTAAGGTACTTAAGTAATTTGTATAGTACGACGGTGCACACGTCGATTTATTCGATGATGATTGCAATAAATTAGCCATTTTTAGCCTTTACTCTTTTTAATGTAATCCAATGGTGACTTTGCTTTTGAAGGAATTTTGTCTACTGGAGCTTTACGCTTTTGCTCCCTAAGTTTCTCACGTAACCCATCCAAAATCTCAGAACCTTTCCTATTGTCGCCCTTACCAAGAGCTGTGACAAATGCCGCTGGGAAAACGTACTCGCCATCAGCGATCTTTGCAGGAACTGGATTACCTCCGGCAACGTCCTTATGGGGAACTTGTTTACGGAAACCTTCTAAAACATGCATACCAGCCTTGCTAGAACCGTCTCCCAGTGCTGATACAGTCTCGGCATCCATCACGTAGTCTCCATCGTGAAGCATGGCTGGGATATCGTCAGATTGACCTGTGCCGCCTCCACAAGAATAGTAGCCAGTAACTCCAGTAATGAATTCAGGATGATGGCCTTCAGGAGCCGCTTCATGATACTTAGCAGGCAAACCACCAGCCGCTAGGCCCATGGATGATCCAATAGATGGGTAAATATGCTTAAGGGCATTCAATCCAGAATATTGTGAATTTTGATTTCCTGTGCCATGCAATACTTCAGCCTTAGTATCAGAAAATTGAGGAGTCATTTTTGCTTGGCAGAATGGGTTTTTAAAGCAACCAGATTTAGGATGGTAAATGCCGCAACTGTCATCTTCGCACTTAGCTGAACCACCTACTGCAAAAGTAGTGGATGGTGCAATGTTTTCAGATTGAGCTGTTTGAAGTGCATCTTGCATAATCGTTGGGTCAACCACCGCACCGCTGATATTGCTTCCCATTGCGGCTTGCAACATTTGTGGGCTCAAATTAGATATGCCTGTATTAGTAGGCAATGGTGAGCAAGTAATTTTTCCTTCTTGCAATGGTGTTAATACGTCAGCACCTGAATTATTGCTATATTTGATAACGTCTTTAGCAGTGCAAAGGTTTGGATTAGATGTGCCTGATCCGCCACTAAGCGTGCACAAAGCACTGGAAACGGTACTGGCGGCAGGAGCGACGGCAGAAGATCCGTTTAGTCCAGATGGAGAAGCTCCAATACTTGCATTTTTTAATTTACCAAGACCTGCAGTTTTAACTTTTTTATGGCTTGCTTTTTTTGCACCTTTAATACAGCAAGAACAGCAAGAACAGCAAGAATCACAAGAACAGCAAGAACAGCAAGAAGCACAAGCATTGCATGCAATGCAAAATTCTTTCATGGTTGCACATTCTTGATTTGCAATGCATGTTTCATTGGAAATGCAAGAATTTGTCGAAGCGTTATCTGATGCCAAGCATTGAGTTTGTGCGGCACATGTATTGGCAGTAGATGTAGACTCAGGAAAACAAGTGCCAGTAGCTACGCATGAAGTTGTTGATGGCAATGCTCCAGCACATGGAGTGCATACGCTACCAGTAGATGACAATCCTCCAGTATCTGTTGGGGCGCATACTTGAGCACCTGCAGAGGCCGTGCAAGCACCTCCTGTAGGAGCACAAACATTGCTTGCATATGAAGTACAAGCACCGCCTGTAGGTGTTGAGCAATAAGAACCATTGGATACTGATCCACATCCAAAGCATTGGGCACCGTTAAAGCAAGAAGGAGCACTGCTTACGCAAACACCAGCACCAACGCAACCTTTTTCTGCACCGCAAAAACCTCCAAAGCAACCCATTGCACCTACGCCTTGAGTAACGGAAGATATTGCGGCACCCTCTAAAGCTTTTGTAGCACAACCAGTGCTTGCATAAGTAATTGTTCTATTAATCAATGAAATTAATTCAGGGTTGCCAGTTGCAACTGCGGTTATGTCTGCAATTGCATTTGTAGGATTTTTAATAACGCTACAAACAACAGAACCTACATCGCTAACAACAGTACAAACTGCACTACTTACTGCAGAAGCTACCGAACAAAATGCATCTGAAATTGCTGAAGCTACTCCACCCATATCAGGCTCCTAAATTTAAAATTACTCTAGTCTCACCTGACTTGAGTTGTTGAGTTTTGTATCCAATTCCCGGCATTGGAGGATTCATTGAGATAATTTTAAAAATATGCAAAATTGCTGGATCTTCAAATTGGGTAACTAAATTTTTTAATCCCAATACTCGACGAGCGTAGACTACAAATAATTTTCCATTATCGACAAAATTTGCTCCAGTATCAGCATTAAATGCTTTGAAAAAAGCGGCATTATCTTTTCCGGGGATAACTTCAAACAGCGTATTACCAAACTGTTTTGTTTTTACATTTTTGTTTGACAACTCAGCAAGTATTGCTGGTAACATAAGTTTTAAAGGCATTTTTTGGGGAGTACTCTCCAAATAGCCCATGACTATCTGCCCAATGTTTAATTTACGCTGTTTAGAATCAACAATCATTTATAACTCCGTTGAAAGCACAGCGGCAGAATAAACATTTCCCATTCCTGAAGCCACACTCAAAATCATCCCATCGGGACTCAGTGCATCTTCAGACAGGTAGCGTGAATCACTAGCCGTTCTGTTCAAAATTTTAGGCACTACGCCATAGTTCAAATCATCCAGCAAAAGGCATGTCTCTAGCAAGCCGCTCGCTCCCATTGTGTGCCCAATCTTCGGTTTATAAGATGTGGCTACAAAATCTTTAAATGTACTTTCAAGAGCGAACTTTTCTGCCACATTGTTAGACTTTGTGCCAGTTCCATGCGTTTTGACTATTTTAATTTGAGTTGGGTCAATTTTGCTAATGGCTATGGCTTCATTGATCGCTTTGCGGTACCCTTCTCCATCTTCCTTTTGTCCAATAGCATTTGTATGATTTTCGCTGGCGGTATAGGCACCCATTAATTGGGCCATAGGATTAACAGCAATACGGTCGCTTTCAAAGATAGCTAGGACTGCACCTTGACCTACATGGAATCCTCCATTAACCTCATCAAAGGCTGATGGCGTGATGCCCTTCATTTCGTCTTTTAAACTAAGACTTGCCTGTGCCTCACCGAAGAATTCAAGTACCGAGTTTGATATAGCATCCTCAAATGACAAAACAATCACCCTATCAAAGCCATAGTAATTAATTAGGGTCTGCACATCCATCATGGACTTTAGACTGCTTGCGCATGCTGTGGCATCAGTTGATATGTAGTCGACTACACCGAATGCCTGAGCTGTGCGTCCTGCATAAACTTGAGTCAGTGTAAAAGGCAGGAATTTATAGGAGTAATTAAGAGCATTTTCGGGGATGTTGCGTGGATTAATTCCAGCAAGGTGACCATTGCCAGCCGCCAAAATAAAAGCCGTCTTCGCAGGTTTTTCACGAATTTTTGTGATTAATTGCGGATCAAGGACTTTTTCAGCCAGTTTATGGGGTGGATAAATCATTCCCAATTTGGCTTTATTGTAGGTTTCAGGGAACCAATTTACCTTTTGAGGGTAGCTAAGATTCTCAATTAATTCGACATGAGTGGTTGATGCTGTTCTGTAGTCGGTTAAGTAGATCATTGAATTTGCTCCAAAGCCCACTCCAAAGATTCAGGATCACGCCGCTTATGCTGTTGGATCTGATCGTATATTTCTTGCATGCTTGTAGGATTCATTTCCTTGGCAATCTCATCTTCGATATCGTAGATCATCGCCATAAACATGCCGATCATGATCATGTCCAAACTGTCAAAGCATGAATCCACAAATCGCAGATCCATAGTGTCAATTGGCACAAAATCGTGATGAGCTGGTCGAGCTACTCTTGCAACTGCATTGAATAAGTCTAGGTAGTTCATTGTGGGCTTATCGACATGATGTTAACCATCTGTGTCGCCCACTCTTGCCAATTGTCAAAACCACGGGAGTCAGGAACCCCTGATTGCACAAAATATCCGATTCCATTGAGTCCGTCCACCCAAGTTCTCCAGTTTTGTTCATCCACATATCCCAATTGATTGGGGGCAAATAACTCAGCCATCAGTTTGCAGTACTGATCCCAAGTCATCCCACGGGGATCGTAACTAATCATTACGGATTCCCGGTACCACGAACATCTCCAGATTCTACGCTCAATACTACTCGGCCCATGAAGTAGGTGCCGTTTTGCGTATTGCTTGAAAATCTGATTCGCATCTCACGACGCTGTTCTTTCATGTCTATTTTAAGCGTATTTGGGCTAAAGATATATGGTTCTGATACTTGATCGGTATCATCGGCATAGCCTTTACCAGTAATCGTGACTTCCATGTTTCCGACTTGCTGGAAGTCCGGCTCTATTCTTTCTACACGAGTCCAGTTATTAGCACCCGGCTCTTGAGCATTACCCACTAATCCAACGCTTTGACCCAAGACGTTAGTCTCAAAATACGATGGAATAGCATTGACGTTTCTAAGGAATATTTCATCAGTTCCTTGTTCATGCACCCACAAAGTGTACCCATCTGCAATGTTTTGCACATTACCTGCCCAAATAGGCTTTTTAAAGACTTCAGAAAATGTACCTGCAGAACGAGCGGCACCTGCGGCAGAGCCTGCGTCATACCAGCACTTTTCACGCACGTTGTAAATAATAGCGTCATTGCACTCTTCGGAATCGCCACGAGGATAGAACCACCAAATTTCACCCCAACGTGGAATTTTTGATACCCATATTTTTTGACGCTGATCAGTGTTGACGTTGTCAAAGAACCAATTCAAATTTTGAGTATTTTGAACTTCTTGAACTACACCGTTGTACATCAAGAAACGATCAACACCAATCCAATAGAAAATTCCGTCATATTCGATGACGCATGAGCTAGATATGATGGATGATTGCTGAGTAATGAGGTCATACCTCCAATAAAGCGTAGATGTGCCCACAGTCTGCGGAGCATAGGTTACCCTTACTACGGAGTCTAAAGTCCAAAATAAACCTGCTGGAGACGTTGTACCGCCCCTTAGTGGCAATCCTTTGACTACCTTAGTAGATGCCACGTTATTGGCATTTGAGTCGGCAGATGTCCAATTATTAAAGTCACCTGCGGCACAGTTTTGAATCAGTCCATAGTTTCCATAAACAAAAAGATATGGGAACAACATGACAACACCACCTGATACATCGATGTTGTTGTCAAAAGTTAGTGTTTGTGAGCCTGATGTTGTAGCCGCATTGTTTAGGAATGCAGTCCACAAGTTGGCAGTAATAGTCGATAGGGTTGAAATAGATCCTTGAAATCCTGTACCTGCACCGATACCACCACCGCTTAATGTATAAATGTCAGCGAATAAATAATTTGAACCACCAGCGGTTACGGTGACAGATGTCACAGCACCGCCAGTAACGACTACAGTCGCCTGCGCACCTGATCCAATGTAATTACCGACGATTGACACGCCAGTGTGCGTGCCATTGGTATATCCTGATCCACCAGTATTGATTGAAACGGTTCCGACTGGGCCATATTCTTCCAAATTGGAAGAATTCACAGTTGTATTGGCTGGAATACCTGTGCCTGTAACAGTAACTCCTGCACCAATCGCCGCAATAGTGGTTGCAAATGTGATAAGAGTAGATCCTGATGTCAGGGTAGCCGTATCAGTAAAAACACCCACAGGGCTTAATGTAGTCCCTGTAAATGGGCCAATCAAAGGTCTTGTATTGACGGTTGAGTCAATGTCAATTAAGTTTTGACCGGGATGGGCAATCAGATTATTTTGGCCTGTACCGTATGGGTCGTAACCAATATCAAATTGCCACAATGTTGCATCGCTTGTGTAATAGCTCGATACAGCAGAAATATAACCAGCAAATCCTGATCCTGTTCCGCCAATACTTGAATTTGCAATAGTGAATGACTCATTAAACGGATAAGTATTTGTTCCGCCATTGGTAATCGTTACGCTAAAAACCAAATTGCTTGAAACTATTATAGTTGCCAATGCTCCTGTGCCAGTAGTTGTGACTAATGGGACATTGGTGTATGTGCCATTAGTATAGGAAGATCCTTGAGAAACAATGGTTACTTTAGTTACCGCCCCAAGAGGAGTAATGGGTATTGGGCCAGTACCTATTGCGTCATCGTTATCAATAATCCATTGTTGAAGGCCATCGCTAAATCCTGATACTACCCATGTCTCACCATTCTGAGACTGCAAAATCATGCCACGACTAATTCCTTGAGCGTTTAAAAACGCCCCAGTATAACCACCAATCTTGCGTGGACGTCCATATTGAAATCGTGTCCATTGACCATCAACATAAGATGGTGCCGCAAAGACAGTACCATCCCGTTGGATACCTGCACCAACTTGTAATACAGCGACTTTGATAGTCATTAAAACGCTCCGCCATTAATACCAACAGGCAAAAGTAATCCGTTTGCAGTCAATTGTCCTGCCGCCACACCTGCAATGGCAAAACCAAGTTGACCAGATGCCGCTAAATATAAACCAGTTAATGCATCACCTTGGAATGACAAAGAAGGTGCAGATGCTGAACCATTTCCTAAAGTTAATGAATTAATAAAGCTTGATGTTGAAGTCTGAGCGTTGTATACGTTTGTTCCATCGCAAATAGCAATAATCGTTTGATTTTGTGGCAATACGATAGTTGATCCACCCACTGCTGACGTTTTAAAGGTCAAAGTGTATGGGCCAGTTGTCAAGTTTCTAAACGAATAGATCTGAACCGTTGGCGGAAGAATAATGATGGCATTACTTGTCAAAGTGCCTGCATACTCTTGAATGATGCTTGATGCTTGTGCATCAGTCAAAGTAGTTGTGCCGCCAGTAATGACAAGGTACAACTGAGTAAAAGCAAACACGGCAGATTGACCATAAGCATAGGTATACCAATTCAATCCATCAGTAGCCAATACAAGCGATTCTTGAATTTGCAATTGCCATGACGTAAATGTCACGTCAATATTGTTTGTGCCTTGTGTGGCAATATTCAAAATTCCTGAACCATCATTTTTTAAAACAATGTACCACCCAGCACCAACGGTTTGAGCCAATGGCAAAGTCACTGTTCCAGCTCCGCCAGTCCATGCATACAAAGATGAACGATCTGCAGATGTCAATGTGTAATTAGATGAAAAAACAGATACTGGAGTTGACTCATTTAGAGTGTTTCCAATAGCAGTTAATCCAAATCCAGCTAATGTTGCGGCATCAGCGGTAGAAGTTCCAGCACCAAAAGTGACATTGTTCCATGTGCCATTGATTGTGGTGTTATCAGTCAAGTAAATATAAATTGCAATTCCCGAAGGGACAGTAGTAATTGTCCCAAGACCTGAATTTAATATCGTGACTGTGTAAGATCCAATGTTTCTGATCAATACAGATTGGCCTTCAGATACCTCTGTTGCCGGAGGCATGATCAAATTCAAACCATTAGTAGAAGCAGTAACTTCAATAATGTTTGCGACTACGTCTGTAGTGGTTCCATTGATAGGCCATTCCAAGACGGTATCTTGAGTGATAGACAAACTCTCATAGCCAACTTGACTTGGAGAAATTGTTTGTCCTGTGTAAGGGGAAACGTAACTTGTCATTTTTAGCTATCCACGGCAACGGCTTGACGATCACCAACACGAGCCACATCTTCTGTTTTCAAAGATTGGACTGCCTCGGTGTACTTTTGTTGAAAAATTTGGCGTTGGTCGTTTTTAAGGAACGGCATTGCTTGCAACAGCGTGCCAAATAACATAGCTGTTGGAGCATTCTGAGTCAACCAATTAGTTTGATTGGTTGAGCTCAATGGCTGAATACGTTCATAGTAAAGCACTTCAAACGCATAATTTTGGTCAGGCGTAGGGGCTAAATACCAGTGCTCCCAATCAGTATCTGCATAAAACTGAGGAGCCGCTGTCTCAGTATTGTTAGGCCAAAAATTAGTTAAGTACTCATACTTACGAAGAAAAATAGGATGTCTTACGCCAGCCGCATCGATGTAGTTCATAGACGTGGTTTTGCGCCAGCGTGCAGGCTTTGCAATCACTGGGTTACCTGCTATCAAATTCGATTCAGCAATTTGCAACTGACCTAGGGTTTTAATTTCAGAAGCTATTTCAAACTCTGCCAAAGTTATAAAAGTAGGTATTGCATTTATAGTTGCTTGATCACTGCGCTCTAAATATTGAAGTACAGTTGTAGTTAAACTATCGTAAGTTAAAACAAAACTTGGTGTATTCATACCATTTCCTTTTGAGCATTTTTTATAGCTTTTTGGAATATCTCATATTTCCCCATTTTTAGCCTATTTTCCCACTAGGTTCAACTTATCACAAGGTCGCTATGCGACGATGTTTTTAAGGAACTCTAGTTCTTCGGCTTGTCTACGTCTTAGAAGTCCAGCCATGTGTTTTCCAGCCGCCATGTCCCACTTTTCAAATTCGTGGGACGCACCTTGAAAATCACCAGCGTTGACTTTTTTAAGCAATGTAGAATTATTGAGATTCCCACAGCCACAATTGAATGCAAAGTCTACAAGGGCATCAAATTCATCTTGAGTAACTTCCACTGTCAGTTTGGCGTTAACGTCTGATACGGCCTTTTTAACGTCCTGAGCAAGGTATTCTTCTGCCTGCTCTTGAGTAATGGTCATTCCTTGATGAACTTCAGGGCCAGTATGACCATAACCAATAGTCCAAGGATCCCCGCCAGTGCCGGGATCAGGATAAGCATTAAGCTTGCATCCTTCAAATTGCTCTGTTAAATGAAGTCCGTTTTTTGAATAGTTCATCACTAATCA
>Ga0114951_10006146_pt1 | contig 10741 bp, 14 predicted proteins | sample AM7aDNAmetaG_FD_88677 | JGI IMG/M metagenome (GOLD analysis project Ga0114951, IMG submission 88677) | Freshwater microbial communities from Finland to study Microbial Dark Matter (Phase II) - AM7a DNA metaG | ecosystem: Environmental > Aquatic > Freshwater > Lake | place: Finland: Lake Alinen...
GATGCCAATATACCTTTTAAAAGTGAGGATTTATTTATTAAATTCGCAACACTAGCTGCGGCACTACTTACTGATGTTGCATCTGTGTTTGTTGTTTGACCAGAAGCCGAAGCCAATGTTGTTAGTTCTTTTGCACCAGCCACAAAAGCATTGGCTGTAGCCGTTACAGTAGAAATTATACTATCAATTATACTGGTACATGCTTTCATCCAATTATCAACCAAAGTTTGGTCTACAGATTGGTTGGGTAAAGCAGCATTAGATAATAAATCTAATGGACTTCCTTTTTTTACACCAGTTTCAGGATTAATTACAAAAGTAGATTGTGATGTTCCCATTAATAAAATTTCTCTAATAATACTAGATTCACCATATTGATTGAGGTCACTACTAATACCTCTTTCAACACCGAAAAGAGCGTCACCAGGATCAATATCTCCAATAAATTTTTGTTCCCAAACAGCGTCAAAATTAAATTGAAAAGCAGATTTTAAATTTGAACTCTGAGATAAACCATCTCTTGTAGCTGATTCTTTTATCAAATCAGGATCTCCAAAAGGAAGTCTCATCATCTCTTGATTAAATTCAGATTTATTTCCTGTTAATGTTTGTAAAAATCCAAATAGAAAAGCCTGAGACCAACCTGGTACAGGTAATAGTTTATCTATATTAGTCAAACCAAATTCATTTTGTAGAATATCGTTAAGAACTTCATGCAACATTTTATTTTGAGACGTCCAAGTTTCACCAAAAGTAAATTTAGCCATTAAATCTTCATTGGTATGATTTAAAAAACCAACAATTGTACAATCTGGTTCCATACTTATGTCCCATAAATTATTGTGAACTTCAACTCCAGGAGCAAATCTTCTAAGAACTATCATTCTATTTATAGGATAAACTCCTAATTCTTTAAGATAAGCCACCATAAAAGGTTTTATAAATGCAGCATTAGGAGATTGATCACTGTTTGCCCAATTAAGAACATTTAATAAATCGTTACCTCCTTGTGTTGGTAAATTTAAATAAGCTTTTCTAGCATTAATTTTAGCCTCATTTTTAGCAGAATCGTAGAAGAAAAAACGAGCATCATGATCAGGTGTAGATATCGATTTATCACTATTACTTGTTCCTAGATTACCAAATAAGAAGCTAATTTCGTCGTACATGAAAAAAATTATTTTTCTGATATATATAAAATATAGTAAGTCAAAATTTTAATATATAACGAATGATGAAAACTTTTGAAGGATTTAAAAGAGAAAAAGAGATACCAAAAATTGACGCAAACGAAAAGGTACTCGATTATTTTAAGAATAAAATAGATTATATTGATGAATTAGATGAAGAAGAATTAACTTTTTTAGAAAATCAAATTAAAAAACTATCCTCGGAAGGCATCATAAATCTCGTTAGTTATCTTAATTCTAATATTGAAAAAAGGAATGTTGAAAAATTTTTAAAGAAGTTTCAAGAGTATTTGAACGAAGCTTATAAAAAAGATTTAGAAATTTTTATAAAAAATTTTGATATTAAAGAATGGAAATTTGATGATATTAGTTTTTTTTCTAAAACTGATGGAAAATGGGTCACACTTCGGCAAAATAATAAAAGATTACGTGTGGATAGTCATACAGACGAATTTAAATTTAGAATTTATATTGTAATTCCACCAACCAATCCAGATTTCGTACCAAACAGATTTAATATGTGTACAAAACATATAATCAACGTTTTTTATCATAAAGATTATAATATAGAATGTTTTAATATTTTGGAAAGATTCCAGAAATATTTATTAGATGAAGCCAACAAACAAAATATACCGATTAAAAGATATTAATAATCCTTCAATACCTGCGACGCATCAAAAATATCTATATTAGATAGAATTAAATCATTTGTTTTACTATCATCTTTAAATTCTTCGTGAAAAAATAATAAATTAAATTTGATACCTTCAGTCAGAATATTTTTTATTCTAAAAATATCTAACACATCTAATGTCTCGTTTTCAAAATTTGGTATGTAGTAAATATCTTTGTGTTTTTTAAAGGAGTGTAAAATTTTTGTATAAATTAAAAGATTGAAATAATCTCTATATTCGTCATAAGTTATACCTTCATTATCTAATTGTTCTTTAATATCTATTATAACTTTATTTCTGACCCGATTTATTTTAATATACTTATCAAATTTCTTTCTGGACTTACAAAACACGATGTAAAAATTCATATATGATTTCAATTGTTTCTTATTATATATTGAGCAGGATTAGTCCTAAAAACAATTTATTTCATGTGAGAACACAATTCTTTTAACCAACCATTATCACAACATTTTTTGTAAGCCACTCCTGAATTTTTACAAAATTCAGATTTATGATTATATTTTAAAGATTCTTCTTTACATCTTTCTTTAGTCCAATATCCATTAGGTTTTTTACCTTCTATCATATGAGAACAAATGTCATCAATCCATTTGTGTTTCAAAGCGGCAGTATAAGCGGTTGAACTATTTTTCTTAAATTCATTTCTTGTTGAGTATTTTAAAGATTCTTCCTGACATTTTTCTTTCGTCCAATGTTTAACATTAATAATATTTTTTCTTATAATGTGTGATAACAATTCATTTGACCATCCTTTACCAAGTATGATAGAATATGCCGATCTATCATACTCAACAAAATCTTTCAAATTATTATATTTTAAAGCAATTTCTTGACATCTTTCCTTTGTCCAATAGCCTTTTGGTTTTCTGTCTTTAATTTTTTCCATATGTGAGCAGATATCTTCCAACCAACCATTTCTTAAACTTGTATCATATACAGTTCTATCATTTTTACTAAAATCTCTTCTTCTTGTATATTTTAATGCAATTTCCTGACATTTTTCTTTTGTCCAATATCCTGACGGTTTTTGTTTTTGTATCATATGTTCACATATCTCATTCAAACAATTGTATCTTCTGGCAGCTGAATATGCACCTTTATCATTATCACTAAAATCTTTCCGACTTTTATATTTTAGAGCTTCTGTATGACATTTTTCCTTCGTCCATTTAAAACTACCACCGATTCCACCCGTTTTAATTCTATTTAAAATTAACCAACCATTAGATTTATATTCTTCTACGAAAAATTTTTCTAATTCTTTTGCTTTATCAACATCTGTATATTCTGTTAATTGTATAAGTGTATATCCTGAAGTTAGAAGATTGTGTTTATAAACAGGACTTTTTTTCTTAAAATGAGCAACATTTCTTTTTTCTAAATTGAAAGTCAGTCCTACATAAACATAATTATCTTCAAATTCATAAGCATATATACATCTTTTAAATAAATTTCCGATGATTGACATATGAGAACAAATATCATCTAACCAATTATTCTTTAAAGATATTCTATAAGGCCAAGATGATTTTTTACGAAACTCGTTTCTTGTCGAATATTTTAAAGATTCTTTTTGACAATTTTCTTTTGTCCAATATCCGTGTGATTTATATCCTTTACCAGACATATGAGAATATACATAATCTAACCAACCGTTTCTTACACAGGATACATATGCTGATCTACAATTATTTTCAAAATCGATTCTCCTATCATATTTTAAAGATTCTTCTTTACATTTTTCCTTTGTCCAATATCCTCTTGGTATTCTTTCTGATTTTTTCATATGCACACAAAAGTCTTTCAACCATCCCTGTTTAAAAGACTTTGTATAAGCATATCTTGATTTTTCTCTAAATTCCTCTTTCGTATTATATTTTAAAGCTTCTTCTTTACATTTTTCCTTTGTCCAATAATTTCTAGTATTTTTCAATAATTTTTTGTATCTTTTCTATTTATATATTTAAATAAAAAAGTCAAAAAATTCTGTTTTCAGAAAGAATAATTACGACAACTCTTTCTTACCTTAACTTGGCTACCAACAGTGTTTTTTTCACGCACACCGTCCTCTAAAAGACCATCTTTACGTTTTAAGACTAATCCTTCTAACATATCGATTTTGACAATATTATTCCAAAGATTTACAAAATCTGTATAGAAAGTTTTAACTCGGAAAACATTAGGAGAATCAACATCAAGTAAATATTCATCATATTCTTTGGTACCATACATTTCATCCAACATCTTGACTCTTTCTTCAAAAGTCGTTTTAACCAAATGCATTCCGTCTTTAATAATAATATCAAATATAACAAAAGTCTGGTCAAACGAATTTTTACCATCTTTATCTTTCTTGGCTTTGTTCATAAATTCACCACACAAACACATCCAACCAAAACCTTGATAAAGATTACGAAATTCATCTATATCAAATTTAAATATTTTAAAATTAGCATTATGACGATTGAACACCTTAGTTTCAGTTTCGTTCATGAACACCTCACATAGGCTCCCATTGAGTTTTGGTTGGCCTAAATAAACACCACAATCATACTTACCTAATATATCAGGTGATATTTTTAACTCTGGACGAGGGGGAAAAATATATTTAAAATTTTCATATTTTTTCATATTTTTATTTATTTTATACTGCAAATATAAGGAGATTATTTGGAATTAAAAAATTTAAATCTAACATTAAAGGATTTCATATCAAACCATTGTCTACAATTGATACCATTTTCATTTTTCTTGTGTAAAGCAACTTCGATAGTATTTTTGGTCTTATTTGTAATCTTACAAACCGAATTATCATAATCAACAATATTCTGACTTATTGAAAAATCTTCAATATTCTGTGCCAAAAACTTCATTCTTTCTTCTATATAGTCTTGTGAGTTCATTTATACGGGTATTATCTGTAATAAAAATTAAATAGTATTATATTTATCTATAAATTCTTGAGATAAATTAAAAGGTGTTAAATCTATATCGTAATTTTGTTTAAGATTTTCTATATCAGCTTGATCTTGTCTATTAAATCTACCCAATTTCAGAGCAACAATACCTGATGGACTAGCGATTTTCACACCGTTTTGATTTTCAGCAGTTTCAAAAACCTTTTTTATCAATTCGATTGATGTATTTATTAACTTTGGTGTGATAACTTCTACCTCAACATGTGTCTTGTTGTGTTGAAAAGTGCTCGGCCGATGTCTTTTAAAATCTTCAACTTTATCAGGAATATCTTCTGATGAAAGAAATAAAACATCAACATCCATAGTCATTCTAGGTTTTATATAATAAGATAGAGCTAATCCACCAATAATAACAAAATCTGATTTACTATTAGAAATCCAATCAGATAAAGCCTGTAAAACTTCAGTTGAAACAATAGATTCAAATAGACAACGATTGCCTCTATTTATATCATTCATCTTTTCGATATTTCGAAGATTTCTATATTCTTCTGGTTTTAATATTCTCATAACTTTATATATCAAAATTTAATTTCAATTTCGGTTAAAAAAGATTCAGATTTATTAGAAATACTTGTAGGTGGTTGATTGTCATATGAATAATTATATGATATATTAACCGATACTTTGTTTTTAGAATAAAAATTTAATTTAGATTGAAATAATATTACATAGTTATAAAAATCTGTTACAATAGGTTGATAGTAGTACGTCAATAATAATTTTATATCATCATAAATTGGTATAGTGGAAGATATATAATTACTCATTTTAAAATCCTCCGTAGATTTATCTGAACAATAATCTTTATGTTCCCACATTAAAGATGATCCAACAAAAATACCACCTTTATCTTTTTTAACTATTTTATATCTCAAACCTCCACCAAAAAGATATCTTAATTTTATATCTCTTTTATGATTAGATTGTATTTGTGTATATGTTTCAAAATATGTATGATGAAACAGATGTGTGTCATACCTAAAATGACAATATGAATTATTGATAACACTTTTATCTTCTACATTTTTATAAATATAAACATCATCATAATTTCCGATTAATATAAAATTACTTTTTTTATATCGTTTTTGAAAATTAGCATTTAGAACTATTTCTGTGATAGGATTGTTATTTTCATTTGTATATTTTCCTGATACCCTAATATTTTTAAAAGATGTCTTTACCGAATCTAATTCATGTCTTTCATACTCAACATTAAGAATTTGAGCTGACAAGAAAATAGGAAAAAATAATAATATAAAAATAATAATATTTTTCATATAACAAAGGTACGAAAAATATACCAAACAAAAAATTATATATACGAACAATGAAACATATAATTTTATTTGAAGATTATCAAGGAATCTATGAATATATTGATTTTATCTTATGTGATACTAATGAAAAATTATCATCACAGACTATAATTGATAAATTTAATCTTGTTCTTAACAAAATTAAGGATTTTTCTGATAATCGTAAAAGAAAGATTCTAACCTATTTGATTTCATCTATTTTATCAATGACTTCTATCAATGACGTTATAAAATCAGTAAATCATGTTAGAGATCCGATGTTGATTCAAATCACCAATCAGATGCAATCCAAATATAAAGATCCAACAGAACTTTCTATCTCTGAAAATGGTGAGTATAATATTAAAAAATTTGAAAAAATAAGGTTAAAAGCTTATGAAGTCAGTTATAAACATAAGAAGAAAAAAATAACTGATAAGAAAATTACTATTGGATATGGACATGCCGAACCTGTAAAAACATCAAGATTTCGAGTCGGTGATGTAATCGACATTCGAACTGCTAATAATCTCTTTAAAGAAGATATTAATAAAACACATAAATACTTACAACATATATTTAAAGAATGGAAAAGGGAAGGTGTTGATATTAAATTAACACAAAATCAATATGATGCGATTATGTCTGTTGCTTTTAATGTTGGGGGTTCAGCTTTAAAACGTAGTGAGTTTATGAATCATGTTAAAAATGGTGATTTTGAGACTGCGGCAGAAAAACTTTTAACAACAAGAGTTTCTAAAAAATTTCCAGGACTTTCTATAAGAAGACAATCGGAAGCCGATTTATTTTTATCTTCAATGTAAACTTTCAAATAGATTTCGATTCTTATATTTTTGATCCTCAGTGACTTCTTTATCGAACCATTTTAGTGGTTTAAAATTTGTCACATAATCTAAATTACCCTCAACTTCCACCATAATTAATCCTTCTAATTCTCCCTTATACACATCTAAGAAAATATTTTCTTTAATATAATATCGTTGTTTAACAATATGTTTTTCCATGATATTTAACTTATCATATTGTTCTTTTGTGATTTTGATACCATTTTCTTCTCGTATTAGAGTTCCTCTTCCTTTGAAATCTAGATAATATTTTTTATCATCATAATTTCTTAAACGAATTTCATAAAAATCATCTCTCTTATTGGAATAAGATTGTGTAATCATCGAGTTTTTACAACCTGTCAAATCAGGCAATTCTTTAACTAAAAATTTTCTTTCGATTTCAAGCATATTGTTTAATTATATTAAAATATTGTTTTAGTGTTTTTTGATAATTATAAGTTGTGTTAATAGTCTGTGTTCTTAATTTGATAAAATTGTTTTTAAACTCTTTATAAGCGATTAAGAGGTCTTCATCTTTTATATAGTGTGATTTTTCATCAAAATATATTTTATTTTCATCTCTTATACCAACACCATTCAATCTAACAAGTTCTTTGACACCACCAGAATCTGTGTATAAAACTGGTAATCCACAAGACAGCGCTTGACAAACACACTTAGGAGCCGCATCTCGATAAGACACATTAATATAGGCGGAAGCTTTGTTTAAAGCTGTTGATAGTTCATTATAATCAGAAAAATAACCTAATTTTTCAACATCGTTAGGAACATCAAAATCACACTCACCTATCAAATAAATTTTTTCTGGTATCATTTTAGACAATCTTATCAAAGTTTCAAATCTTTTTTCGTGACGAGACCAGTTCGTACAACTTGCCGCAAAAGACAAATCATATGTCATATTTTTCTTTATAAAAATTTTGTTATCACAACGATTTAAAATCACACTCTCATTCTGAATTTTAATTTCAGGATATAATGTTTTTAAAGAATTCTGACTAAATTTTGAAATAAAAATAACGTGATCAGCTTGAGTTGCAGCTAAGTTAAGTTTCTCGTTTCGTTCTCGGTTGAAATCCCAATAGACACCATCCATTCTCTTTATTTTCGGAATCTTAATATTTTGTAGTTCTTTTGGAAAAATATCATTTGTCAAAATAACATCACAATTTTTATAATCGTTTACAAATTCACAATCATATTGTGAGGAATATTTTTTTAAATCTAATATTATATCATTTTCTTTGGGTCCACCCGAATTATGACGATGTTCAGGTCTTTCAGGAGAATTGGAACAATCAAAAATTTTAATCATCGGTTTTTATATCTTGATAAAAATAAATTGTTTAAAAATTGATTATTTATAATTCTTTTTTCTTTCTCTACCTCTTTGTTCTAACATAAAATCGGTCATACCGTAATACCATTTGGTTTTAACTTTTAATAACATATCATCTTCAAATTGAACTACCCAACCTTCAAACTCCTCTTTTTCTTTTGCCATAGAGATTAAATCATCGAAACTATATTGAGTTTCATTTTTGATAATATTAATACCGTCTAAATCATAATCTAAACTCTCCCAATCGATATATTCGCCAGTTATATTGTTTCTTAAATTTAAAAGAAATAAATTATTTTCTTCGTATTTAAGAACGATTCGATTTTCACCAACCAACTCGAAAAGAGGAACAATATTATTATCTAAGCAATAGCTAATAAATTTTTGATATTTATCGTGTGTATTGTAAAATTCGTTAGCAGTTTTGTTAAAACTAGATTTAAAACCTTCTTTAACTCTGGAAAAAATTCTACCATCTGGTAATCTAACAAAAGAAATCAGGTTGCCGTCTTCTTTAACCATAATTCTTTTAATCTTTTTATCTTTAAAATTATCATAGGAAAATTCCGGATATTGATTAAGTTCCCAAAATTTATTAAACATAAGACTATGAAATGTTTTTCCTTCATGATGTAAAAAAGTTAAACCTTTCATTTCAAAGGCTGTAATTTTAGGATAATCTTTTAGAGGATTTTTAAAATTTTTATATTCAGCAGTTTGATAACTAAAAATTGAAAAATCATAACCTTCAAACAGTTTTCTTTTTTCGTAAAAAGTTTTTGGAGGATTATTATAAACGATATTTAAACAATCTGAGTAAGTAGGTATGAAATATTTAAGCATTAATTTTCATTAATTTTTTATATCTTCGGTAAGACTTCAATTGGTTTGTGATAAAATATTTATTCATAACATATAAAACTGGTAAATCGGATAACAGATAATTGTCTAAATCGATCCAATATCGATCAATTCCGACAATATACATTGCTCTATTGCCCCAAAAACCACTTGAATTATACTGATGTTTATTATATCCTTTCGGAACTGGACCAACATCGGATGTTTTACTTTTTAAAACATTACAAATTTTACCTGATGTCAAACCTTTTTTGGGATCAAAATGATATTCATAATATAAATATCTCATAATATTCTTTTGATTTTTTCTTTTCTGATAAATTGTCTAAAAGATCATTATTCCTCATTTCAATATTTTCTTTATTTTTATATTTCTATGTTTAACTGACCAATCTTTGTATATTTCTTCTGGATCTCTATCATCATATTCATAATTCTGTTCGGTTACATAAATATTATCAGATGGTACACCGATATCTTCAGCGAAAATCAATAAATCAAAATTGTCCATAGACGCAGAAAATCTAATAAAATGTTCTGATTCTAAAACGTCCCACGAATCTTCAAACCATCCATATCTTTCGTTGTTTATCCCTCCGTAGATAGAATTCTCTTTTTGTAAATCATTATCATCAATCCATTTTTCACAAGCAACACTGTGGTTCCTCATCATATCTAATATTTTTTTAGGCACACCGTGACTAATCAAAATAAATGATGAAGAACTACTATTCGATACAAAACCACTACGAATTTTCATTTTGTAAATATAACAAATTTTTAAAATAAAATCTTTTTAATTTTTAATTTCCTTATTTTATTTTTGATAATTCTTTTACAGTCCACACCGATAAAATAATCTTTATCATAAACTTTATTGTTAACTTTAATATTCAAACTTCCGTTTTGTTTAACATCAAGTTGAAACATATCTTTATCAGGTATTATATCAAATAACATTAACCACACATCTAATAATTCCGTTTCAATTTGATAACAAATTTCTCTGCTAGCAAGTTTATATTGATATTCTAACAAAATTTTCATACACACTTCGTCAAAATTAACTTTGTCGGTATGAATATTATCAACGATTTTCTCTAAATCAAATAATGTTTTCAATTCCTAAAGGGTTTAATTTATCAAAAATATTGTTGAAATCCCTACAAACGTCTAGACAATTTTTCTTACAGATAGGATCTTCATGAGTATCACTGTTCATCATATATTCAAATCTTTTTTGTCTCATATCTTTTGATACTTTACATACAGGTTGACCACCTTCTCTCATATGAATAATACACTTGAAAACATACTCACCTGCAATGATTGAATCATCTAACATCAATCCACAACGATGATTGTCGGTGGTTTGTATACCTCTGACATTAATTCCTTTACTGAAATGATTAACTCGATATTTTAAAATCGGATATTTATCTAAAATTTCTTGTGGAATCTTATCTAAATCTGGTATAGGTTGATTCCATTGTGCCGCA
>Ga0114951_10006147_pt1 | contig 10740 bp, 14 predicted proteins | sample AM7aDNAmetaG_FD_88677 | JGI IMG/M metagenome (GOLD analysis project Ga0114951, IMG submission 88677) | Freshwater microbial communities from Finland to study Microbial Dark Matter (Phase II) - AM7a DNA metaG | ecosystem: Environmental > Aquatic > Freshwater > Lake | place: Finland: Lake Alinen...
AGCGAAGTGACCGTGTTTTTTGCCGACGTGCGCGGCTTCACCGCGTTTACGGACGAGACGCAGGAGCGCGTGGCGGAATTTGTCCGCGCGCATGAGCTGGACGCCGAGGCGGCGGAAAAATGCTTCGACGAGTCTGCGCGCGAAACGCTCGAAACCGTGAATCTGTATCTCGCCGCCGTCGCCGACGCGGTCAAAAACCACGGCGGCACGCTCGACAAATACATCGGCGACTGTGTCATGGCCTTTTGGAACGCCCCGATTCCCAATGAACGACATGCGCTGGCGTGCGTGCGTGCGGCTCTTGAAGCCCAGCGCGCGATTCATGGGTTGAATGAACAACGCCTCGCCGAAAATTCCGCGCGGGAAACCGAGAACCGCGCACGACAGTCCGCCGGCCTGCCGCCCAAGCCGCCTCTGACCGCGTTGCAGCTCGGCACGGGCATTAACACCGGCCTGGTGACCGTCGGGCTGATGGGGTCCGACGCGCACATCCTGAACTACACGGTTTTCGGCCGCGAGGTGAACCTCGCCAGCCGGCTCGAGGGTGTTTCCGGCAGCGGCCGCATCATCATCAGCGACACCACTTACAATCATCTGTTGCGCCACGATCCGGCATTGGCCTCCACCTGCAAGGAATTGATCCCGGTCACGCCCAAGGGATTCCTCAACCCGGTGCGGATCTACGAGGTGCCGTGGCAAAACAAATAGTTTTGAATTTTGAGCTTTTAATTTTAAGTTGAGAGCGGCGCATCGGATATTGGTCGCCCAACTTAAACTAAAAATTTGCAACTGAAAATTTCGCCATGCGCATCGTGATTTATCCCGGCAGTTTTGATCCGATTACCAACGGCCATCTGGACGTGGTGCAGCGCGCGGCCAAATTATTCGACCGCGTCATCGTGGCCGTGGCGAAGAACGAGGGCAAGCATCCGCTGTTCACGCTCAAGGACCGGGTTGCCCTGGTAAAGAAATCCACCGCACACCTGCCGAACGTGGAAACCGATTCGTTTGACAGCCTGCTCGTCGAATACGTTGTCAGCCGGAAGGCGCAGGCCATTGTGCGCGGGCTGCGGGCCATCTCCGATTTTGAATTTGAATTCCAGCTCGCGCTGATGAACCGCAAGCTAAATGAAAACATCGAGACCATCTTCATGATGCCCAAGGACACCTACACGTTCTTGAGTTCGCGCATCGTGAAGGAAATCGCCCGGCTCGGCGGCGATGTGAGCGGCTTTGTGCCGGCTCAGGTGCAGGCCGCGTTGACCAAAAAACTTACCGGGGTAAAAAAATAGACCATGCCTCTCATCATCAATCTTCGTCATCTCGAAAATCGCAACCTGGCTTTGCGCGGTGAACTGCCGTTGACAGACCTGGAGTTCGACGCCCGCGACGCGATGATCCGGGCCGCGCAACCATTGCATTACGATCTGGAGATTGAACTGCTGGACGACGCCGTGCTTGTCCAGGGTCTGCTCCGGCTCAAGCTGGATTGCCAGTGCGTCCGCTGCCTGAAAAACTTCGAGTTCGAGCTGGAACTGGATCCCTGGACGCTGCATTTGCCGTTCGAGCCGCTGGAAGGCGAGGAAGCGGTGGCCATTAAGAACGATTGCGTGGACTTGACGCCGCACATGCGGGAAGATATTCTCCTTGAGTTTCCGCAGCATCCAGTGTGCAGACCGGATTGCGACGGATTGAAGCAAGCCAGCGTTGGCAAGGCCCGTAAAACGGTCGGCAAAGATGAATCCAAGCCGTCCGCGTGGTCTGAATTAAACAAACTGAAACTGTAATTTTGAATTTATGGGCGTCCCAAAACGTAAACCTTCGACGAGCCGGCAGAAAATGCGCCGTGCCTACAACAGCGTGCTGAAACTGCCGCAGATCAGCAAATGTCCGCAGTGCGCCGAACCGCACGTGCCCCACCGGGTCTGCCCGGCTTGCGGCTATTACAAGGGTCGCCAGGTGCTGACGGTCAACGCAGGCTGATCATTCAGCGTGCCGGCGCGGGAATTCTTTTCCGCGCTTTTTTATTCGTCTATGCGAATCGCAGTGGATGTCATGGGTGGCGACCACGGTTGCGGCGTCGTGATTGCGGGGGCCAAGCTGGCGCTGGAGGCCAGCAAGAAAATCACCGCCTTATACCTCGTTGGCAACCAGGCTGATATCCATGCCGCGCTGCCCGAACGCGGTTTCCGCGACCATCGTGTGCGCGTGATCCACGCCAGCGAAGTCATCGAGATGGACGACAAACCGGCCAGCGCGCTCCGGAAAAAAAAGGATTCCTCCATTGCTCGTGCCGCCGAACTCGTCCGGGATGGCGAGGCGGACGCGGTCGTTTCCCTCGGCAACACCGGCGGCATTTTCGCGGCGGCCACATTCAAGGTCGGGCGTATTCCCGGCGTGGACCGCGGCTGCATCGCCACCGTCATTCCCCGCCAGAGCGGCGAATTTGTCCTGCTCGACGCCGGCGCCAATGTCGAGTGCAAGCCCTTTCATCTCGCGCAATTTGCCGTCATGGGCAGCATCTATTCCCGCGAAGTCTTGCGAAAGAAAAATCCGCGCGTCGGCATCTTGAGCATCGGCACTGAGGATTCCAAGGGCAATGAGCTGACGCTTGAAGCGTTCCGGCTCTGTAAAAAACTCGATCTGAATTTCATCGGCAACGTCGAGGGCCACGATCTGTTCAAGGATCATGTGGACGTGGTCGTGTGCGACGGTTTCGTTGGCAACATCGTTTTGAAAACGTGCGAGAGCCTCGCCGTCGGGATGTTCTCGATGCTGAAGCGTGAATTGATGAGCAACACCAAGCGCAAAATCGGCGCGTATCTGGCGAAGAACGCCTTTCAATCCATCCGCCGCCGCATGGATCCGGAGCTTTATGGCGGGGCGCCGTTGCTCGGTTTCAACGGCATGGTGTTCAAGGCGCACGGTTCGGCGCGCGAACGCGCCGTCGCCAGTGCCCTGCGCGTGACCGTCGAGGCCTTGCAGCATCAGGTCAACCAGATCATTGCCGGCGAAATCGCCGGCGCGAATGCGGTCCTCGCCGCCGCTGATATTCCCATTCCCGCCGCATGAAAGCCAAATTCAAAAACCCGCGCGCCAAGCATGACTTTCAAGGCCGCTCCTGCTCGATCTCGGGCGTCGGCTCCTATGTCCCGGAAAGAATTCTAACCAACGCCGAGCTGGAGAAAATGGTCGAGACCTCGGACGACTGGATCATCACGCGCACCGGCATTAAGGAACGCCGCATCGCCGCCGCGGATGAATTCACCTCCGACCTCGCGACCAAGGCCGCGCTGCGGGCCATGGCCATGGCCGGCGTCACCGCCGACCAGATTGATCTGATCATCGTGGCTAGCATCACGCCGGACATGCCCTTTCCCAACACCGCCTGCCTCGTGCAGCAGAAAATCGGCGCGCGGCGCATCCCCGCTTTCGACATCGAGGCCGCGTGCTCCGGCTTCCTCTATGCGCTGGAGGTCGGCCAGAATTTCATCATGGCGCGCACCTGCGAGACGGTGCTGGTCATCGGCGCGGAAAAACTTTCGGCCATCACCAACTGGACCGATCGCAACACCTGTGTCCTGTTCGGCGACGGCGCGGGCGCGGCGATTTTGCAGCACCGGCCCGATGCGCACGGTCTGCTGACGACCGTGCTCGGCGCGGACGGCGGCAAGGCCGGCCTGCTTTCCATGCCCGCCGGCGGCAGCGCCTGTCCGGCCTCGGCCGCGAGCGTCGCGGACGGTTTGCATTTTCTCCGCATGGACGGCAAGGAAACTTTCAAGAACGCCGTGCAGGCCATGTGCAGCGCGGCCAAGGAGGCCTTGCTGCGCTGCGAACTGCAGATCAGCCAGATCAAGTGCATCATCCCGCATCAGGCCAACCGCCGGATCGTGGACGCCGTGGGCGAACGGCTGGGCGCCACGCCGGAACAGTTGTTCATCAATCTCCATAAATACGGCAACACCTCCGCCGCGTCGGTCGCCATCGCGCTGGATGAGGCGGTGCATTCGGGAAAAGTCCAGCGCGGCGACTTGATCTTGATCGTCGCCTTTGGCGCGGGATTGACCTGGGGCGCGGCGGTTATCGAATGGTGAGCTTATCAGCCCAATTGCGCCGGCTAATTTGACGTTTGACCGGAGCATGTTAATTTGAGTTTGATTTTATGAGCGCTAGAAAAATAGGAAGCATTGATTCGCTAAAACAACAGGTGACCATCGGCGGGCGGCAGTCCCGGTTGGAACTTTCCACCGATGCGGTGGCGATCCACAAAAGCGGCATCGAATTCCGGAGTCCCACCCCCTTCAACGAATGGACGGAGATGACGGTCGATCTGCAATCCTCCCACAGCGGCGGCAAGCTCCAGTGCAGCGGTGTGGTGGTCGCGTGTTCCGGCAGCAAGCACGCCGGCTACCGCGTTTCGATGGTATTCACCAGCATGACGGAACAGGCGCAGGCCCAGTTGAACACCATGGCCCGCTCCGAACTGGGTGCCGGCTGACAGTGCAATTAATTCAAAGTGAAATGCAGCCCCCGAACAAATGTTCGGGGGTTATTTTTTTGACCCGTCGCCTTTGGTTTTCTAGACTGCCCCGATGAAAATCCTGCTCACCACTACTTCGTTCCAAGACACGCCTGGCGAACATCATGAACTTCTCAAGCAGACCGGCTGGGAAATCATCACCGCGCGCGGGCCTTTGAACGAGGCCGACACGCTCGCGCTGGTCGGCGATGTGGACGGCTACATCTGCGGCGACGACGCCATCACCCGCAAGGTTTTGGAGAAGGCCCGTCCGAAGCTGAAGGTCTTGAGCAAATACGGCATCGGTGTGGATAAGATTGATGTGAAGTCTTGCACGGAATTCGGCATCCCGCTGCTCTTCACGCCGGGCGTGAATCATACCACCGTTGCGGAACACACCTTTCTACTCCTGCTCTCGCTCGAAAAGAATTTGCTTTACCACACCGATTCCACCCGCGCCAATGGCTGGAAACGCAAGACCGGCCACGAGCTGTTGGAAAAGACCATCGGCATCATCGGCCTCGGCCGCATCGGCAAGGAAGTGGCGATTCGTTCGCGGGCGTTCGGCATGAATGTCATCGGCTTCGACGTTTATTGGGATGAAAAATTCGCGGCGCAATACGGCGTGAAGCGCGCGGCCAATCTCGATGAAGTTTACGCGGTCAGCGATTACATCTCGCTCCACACCAATCTCACGCCGGAAACGCGCGACATGATTTCTGCGAAGTCGTTCCCGAAGATGAAGAAGGGCGTTTTGATTTTGAACTGCGCGCGTGGCGAGATCGTTCACACCGCCGATATGGTGGAAGCCTTGAAATCCGGTCAGGTCGGTGGCTACGGCACGGACGTGCTCGATTCCGAACCGCCCACGCCGGATCATCCGCTGCTCAAGCTCCCGAACGTGGTCTGCACGCCGCACATCGGCTCGCGCACTTACGAAAGCGTGGTGCGGCAGGCTACCTGCGCCGTGAAAAATCTCATCCTCGCGATGAACGGCGAAAAACCGATTGCGCAGGTGAATCCCGAAGTGCCGGTGAAGAAAGTGGTTTGATTATAAAAGACAAGCCATCGCCATGATTGATCGCCCCGAATTTTGGAAGATAATGGATGAGGCTAGACATAAGGCCGCAAAGGGGACGGACATTCCTAATTGTCTGGCTGGTATTCTGAAACAAAAGCCTGTGGCTGATCTTCTGGAATTTGAAAAACAAAGCATGGAGCTTTTTGTCAATGCATACGATGCTCGTTTGTGGACGGCTGCCTCGCTCACGATGGACTTTTGCAGTGATGATACATTCATGGATTTCCGAGGTTGGTTGATTGCTCAGGGAAAATTGGCCTACGAACAGGCTTTGGAAAACCCCGATAGCCTTGCTGATTTGAATTTGACAAGTGGCGATTACGAAAGCCCCTTGTTATTCAGTTTTTCATCTGTTGCGGTGGAAATCTACAGGGAAAAAACCGGACAGTTTGAAATACCACTGGACTACAGCAAGTGTCGCCATCCGCAGCTCCAACTCGCGAACAAGGAGTTCATGAATTATGATGAGGCCAAACTTTCTACCACGTTTCCAAAACTGTATGCGAAACAAGAGGAGAGACGCAGCAAATTACCGAAGTCGGAACCGGTTTTCCCGCCAATAGATTAGATTCATTTTCCCAAATTTTTATGCCCGAAACCTACTACATCATCCCCAAAGACAAACACGATTCACTCGTCACGAAGGCGTATCTCAAGCGCGGTTACGATGCCGCCGAGGCCGCCGCCGGCGCGCGGTTTTGCGCCAGCGCGGCGTATTACGGCATCCGCACGCACAACGCCATCAAGGCGCTGCACCTCGACGAATTGTTCGGCAGCAAGGTCGGCCGCTGGACTCCCGGCGCGAAGATCGAGAAGCTGCCGTCGCGCTTCGCTGCTGCTGAAATCTGGAACGGCCACAACAAGCTCGGCCAGGCTGTCGCCTACGAGGCGATGGACACCTGCATGAAGCTGGCCGACAAATACGGCGTGGGCATGGTCAGCGTGGACAACGCCACGCATTATCTCTGGGGCGGCGGTTACGTTATGGACGCCGCGCTCAAGGGCTACCTCGCCTACACGAACTGCACGTCGGCCACGTCCGAAGTGGTGCCGTTCGGCGGCAAGACACCAACGATGGGCACCAACCCGCATTCGTGGGCCTTCCCGACGCAGGAAGCCATCGGCTTTCCCATCGTGATTGATTGGGCGACCTCGACCATCGCGATGGGCCGCGTGCAAGTGATGAAGCGCGAAGGCAAACAACTCGCGCCCGGCTGCGCCGTGGATGCGGAAGGCAATCCGACGACCGATCCGAACAAAGCCGTCGCGTTGCTGCCGTTCGGCGCGCACAAGGGCTACGGCCTAGGTTTGATTGACGAACTTTACGCGGGCTACATCGGCGGTTCATTGCCGGAAATCCGCGGCACGTCGCGCGGCGGCGAAGGCGAGAAGCGCGGCTCGACGTTTTATTTTCAAGTTATCCATCCCGACGCGATGAAAGGCAACGACTACGTCAAAGGCCGTTCGCAGGTTCAGAACGTGAAGGCGATCATCGAAGACGTGCTCGGTCACGGCAACGAGAAGTGCCTGTTGCCTGGCCAACCGGAAGCGCGCTGGGGCGGCTTGTCCAAACAACACGGCGGCCTGCTGTTCACGAAGGCGGAGATCGAAGAACTGAATCATCTTGCGCACGAAGTCGGCGAAGCGGCGTGGAATTTAACTGAATTCAAATCGGTGCAGGTTTGAAAAATTTCCCATGCCTGAGTTAAGCCGATTTTTCGGAATCATCATCCGGATGTATATGGAAGCCGGCGTGCAACATCACACGCCGCGCTTCCACGCTTATTATCAGGACGGAGTTGCGGTCTATGGCATCAATCCCGTTGAGCTCATCGGCGGCGAGTTGCCCAAACGCCAGCAGCGCCTGGTTGAAGCTTGGGCGGAACTGCATCAAGAGTCGCTGCTGGAAGACTGGCGGCGATTGCAGGCTGGACAACGGCCGCAGCCAATCGCACCTTTGCAATGACAATGAAAACCGGACATCCCATCAACAAAGTCTGCTCGGTCAAAATGGTCGCGCCTTACACGGTGCGCGTCGGTTTTGACGACGCGACGGAGCAGGTGATTGATTTTCGTCCGGTGCTGGCGGGTGAGCTTTATGGCCCGCTGCAGGACCTTTCAATTTTCAATCAGGTGCGGATTGATCCGGAAGTCCAAACGCTGGTCTGGCCGAACGGCGCGGATTTTGATCCGGCCACGCTTCATGACTGGTCGGAAAATGCGGCGGCTTTTGCTGCCCGTGCCCGGGAATGGGAATCACAACCAGCTTGAGTTTTTTGGCCGCCTTAATTCACACATTTCAAAACCTAAAATTATGAGCATTCAACTACGCGACAAATCTACCTGCAAATACGATCAAATCTCGCTCGGCGAAGTCATGCTGCGCCTTGACCCCGGCGAAGGACGCATCCGCACGGCCCGCAATTTCCAAGTCTGGGAAGGCGGCGGCGAATACAACACCTCGCGCGGCCTCCGCAAATGTTTCGGCTACAAAACCGCCGTCATCACCGCGTTCGTGGACAACGAAATCGGCCACTTGGTCGAGGACTTCATCATGCAGGGCGGCGTGGACACGGACTTCATCAAGTGGCGTGAAGACGACGGCATCGGCCGCACCGTTCGCAACGGTTTGAATTTCACCGAGCGCGGCTTCGGCATTCGCGGCGCGGTCGGCAATCCCGACCGCGGCAACACCGCAGCCTCGCAGCTCAAACCCGGCGACATTGATTGGGATCATATTTTCGGCAAGCTCGGCGCGCGCTGGTTTCACACCGGCGGCATCTTCGCAGCACTGTCCGCTTCCACGGCGGAATTGACCGTGGAGGCCGTCAAAGCCGCCAAGAAACACGGCACGATTGTCAGCTACGATTTGAACTATCGCCCTTCGCTCTGGAAAACCATCGGCGGCCTCAAGAAGGCGCAGGAAGTGAATCGTGAAATCGCGAAGTATGTGGACGTGATGATCGGCAACGAGGAAGACTTCACCGCGTCGCTCGGCTTCGCTGTCAAAGGCCAGGAAACGCTCGGGCACATCGAGACCGATGCTTTCAAGGCGATGATTGAAACGGCGGTTAAGGAATTCCCGAACTTCAAGGTGGCGGCGACCACGCTGCGCCACGTCATCACCGCCACGAAAAATGACTGGAGCGCGATTCTTTGGCACGCCGGCAAATTCCACGAGAGCAAGCAGTATCCCGGACTCGAAATTCTCGATCGCGTCGGCGGCGGCGACAGCTTCGCCTCCGGCGTGCAATTCGGTTTCATGGAATTCAACGACGCGCAGAAGGCGGTTGAATACGGCGCGGCCCACGGCGCGCTGGCCTCGACCACGCCGGGAGACACGAGCATGGCCACGCGCAAGGAAGTGGAAAAAACCATCGGCGGCGGCGGCGCCCGCGTTCAACGGTAAAACGTGCTGCCGGCAGCTTGTCGGCAGGACAAAACTAAAATCAGATCTGCCGGCCAGACGCCGGCGGCACAATGAAAATTATGAAAACACCAGCAGAACTGTTCTCACTCAAAGGCAAAGTGGCGGTCGTCATCGGCGGCACGGGCGTGCTGTGCGGCGAGATGGCCGAAGGCTTGGCGATTGCCGGCGCGACGGTTGCGCTGGTCGGTCGTGACGCCACCAAGGCGCAGGCGCGGCTCGACAAAATCGCCACGGGCGGCGGCAAGGCGGAGTTCTTTCCCTGCGAAGCGACTTCCAAGGCCGCGTTGCAGCAGTTGCTCGCGGACGTTTTGAAGAAATTCGGCCGCGTGGACATCCTGGTGAACGGCGCGGGCATCAATTCGCCGACGCCGTTCCTTGATATTCCCGAAGACGAATTCGACCGCATCATCACGGTGAATCTGAAGGGTGTCGTGCTGGCCTGCCAGGTTTTCGGCAAACATCTCGTCGAACAAAAGTCCGGCAACATCATCAATCTCGGCTCGGCGTCCGGCCTCACGCCGTTGTCGCGCGTCTTCACCTACTCGGCGTCGAAGGCGGCGGTGCATAACCTCTCGAAGAATCTCGCGCGCGAATGGGCGACGAGCGGCGTGCGGGTGAACATTCTGGTGCCCGGCTTTTTCCCGGCGGAGCAGAACCGCAAAGTGCTCAATCCCGAACGCGTGGCGCAGATCATGGGCAAGACGCCGATGAAACGCTTCGGCGAAGCTCACGAGCTGGTCGGCGCGACGTTGTTGCTGGCCTCGGACGCGGGCAGCTTCATCACCGGCGCGGAGATCGTCGTGGACGGCGGTTTCGACGCGATGTCCATTTGATCGTTCGGCCTTGTCGCCTGGCGGCGGCCGGACAGTCCAAGGCGGTTCCTACCGTTTGGCTTCCGGCTTCCGCTTCATGTGCTGGTGGACGAAGAAATAATATAACCCGCCCAGCACCACCATCGCACCCGCGAGCCAGAGCGAGATGCGGTGATACTCGCCCTTCATCAACGACTCATCCTGCCCCATCTTCACGCCCAGCCAGCACAGCACTCCGCACCAGATGGCCGAGCCGAGCAGGGTGTAGAGGGAATATTTCAGATAGCTCATCCGCACGATGCCCGCCGGAATGCCGATGAGATGCCGCACCACCGGCAGCAGGCGCGAGATGAAAATGCCCATCGCGCCGTAATGCGCCGCCCAGCGTTCCGCGCCTTCGATCTTTTCGGCCGAAATGAAAGCGTATTTGCCGAAGCGCAGGAGCAGCGGACGTCCCGCCAGCCGCGCGGCCCAATACATCAGCGTCGCACCGATCCAGGAACCGAGGGTGCCCGCGAGCGCGATGCCCCAGAGCGACAGCCCGATTTGGTGGGTGGCCGCGAGATGTGCCGCCGGCGGAATCACAATTTCACTTGGCAGCGGAAAAATGGAACTCTCCACCGCCATCATGAACGCCACGAGCGGATAGCCGCCGGATTGCAACGCGTGCAGATACCAATCGTTCAACTGCTGGATGATTTGATGCATGAAGCCGTGGTTATAGCGGAAAATGAATCCGGCGCAATCCGCGAATTTTGAGGCGGCGTCAAAAAAACCCTTGACTCAACCCGGTCGCTGACGCATAAACGCTTCATAGGAAGGATTGGTATGGACACGGGCTCGTCAAAGGTGGTGGCCTTGTCCGTCCTCGCTTGGGCAGGAGCGACGAAGAAATCAG
>Ga0114951_10006149_pt1 | contig 10736 bp, 9 predicted proteins | sample AM7aDNAmetaG_FD_88677 | JGI IMG/M metagenome (GOLD analysis project Ga0114951, IMG submission 88677) | Freshwater microbial communities from Finland to study Microbial Dark Matter (Phase II) - AM7a DNA metaG | ecosystem: Environmental > Aquatic > Freshwater > Lake | place: Finland: Lake Alinen...
AAGCCCTTGCTGGCAGGGTGGAAATCAAAAAAGCAAAGGCAAAAAAGGAAATGGCTGAAGCCTCGGCGGCTTTGAGTTTAACATATGATAAACCGCTTCTTTCCGGTTCTTTAAGTTATAATTATCAGAATCCGTATGTTTCCCAGCTGGCCTGGGTGGAAAGCTGGAACGCAGGTCTGTTTTTGTCTATACCAATATTTGACGGATTTTCCACAGCAGGAAAAACCAAATCAGCGCAGGCGGTTGTAAAAGCGGCAGAAATATCAAAAACCCAGACAGAAAATATGGTGGAACTTGATGTAAAACAGACGCTTCTTAATATGAATGAGGCTTCGGATAGAATTATCTCCCAGGCGGACAGTGTAAAACAAGCGGAAGAGTATTACAAGATAGCGGAAACAAGTTACAGCAGCGGAGTTAATACAAACTATGAAGTAATGGATGCTCATTTGAGTCTCCTGACTGCAAGGACCGCATATTTTCAGGCATTATACGACCTGACTGTAGCGAAAGCAGCGTTTTTGAAGGCAACGGGAGAACTGCGATAGTACAATGACTAAGATCAAAGCACTAAGCACTAAAAAGGAATATATTTAATATTAAGTACAAAGATTTTGTTTAGTGCTTAGAATTTAATTATTAGTAATTGATTTAAAAGGGGGTATTTATGGATAAGCGAAAAATAATTGTTCCGATAATTCTGGTACTTGGTATTGCGGTGTATTTTATTGTTACCGGTATAAAGAATGCCGGCTATAACGGGCTTTCAGGATCCGGGACAATAGAGGTTACACAGGTGGATATATCTTCTAAGATTATGGGGAAGATTGATAAGATGCCTGTTGATGAAGGAAGCAGAGTAAAAAAAGGCAATTTGATAGCGGAGCTCGCGCATGAGGAGTTAAATGCCCAATTGAAACAGGCAAAAGCCTCTTTGAGCGGTGCCGAAGAGGTTATGGTTCAGACTAAAACACAATTCAAAAATGCTCAGGATAATTTTAAAAGGGCAGAAGAGCTTTTAAAAGCCGGTTCTACTTCCCAGCAACAATACGACCAGATTGAAACCCAGTATAAAGTACTTGAATCCCAGCTTAAATCCAGCACGCAGCAGAAGAATCAAGCAGAAGCTCAAGTTGCCTATTTTTCCGCGATGATAGATAACTGCTATTTGAAATCTCCGATAGACGGAGTAGTATTGAGTAAGAATGCTGAAGAAGGTGAGATGTTAAGTCCTGGCATGTCTGCTGTGACAGTTGGAAATACAGGGAAACCTTATATTAGGATTTACATCTCTGAGAAGGAACTCGGCAAGGTCAAACTTAATCAGAAGGCGTTTGCGATGGTGGATTCCTTTCCCAACCAAAAATATTCAGGAGTAGTAGTTAATATTTCCTCACAAGCCGAATTTACTCCTAAAAATATTCAGACCAAAGACGAGCGAACACGTCTGGTGTATGCGGTAAAAATAAATCTTGATAACAAAAATGATGAACTAAAACCGGGAATGCCGGCGGACGCTGTGATTGATGCAAAAAATAATTGAAGCGCAACATCTTATAAAGGATTACGGATCGGTGCGTGTCATTGATGATTTGACTTTTTCTGTCAATGAAGGTGAGATATATGGAATTGTGGGGCCAGACGGCGCGGGTAAAACGACAACGGTGCGGCTGGTTTCAGGTATTATTGACATGTCGGAAGGTGATGTAAAACTCGGTGACTTCAATATAAAAAATGACCTTGAGAAAGCAAGAAACATTCTTGGCTATATGCCCCAGCGCTTTTCACTGTATGAAGATCTTACCGTCGCCGAAAATATAGAATTTTTTGCGGAAATTTATGGAATTTCAAAAGCCGAGAGGAAGAAGAGAATAGACGAACTATACAGATTTAGTCATCTTGAAAAGTTTAAAGACCGCCAGGCACAATTTTTATCCGGCGGAATGCAGAAAAAGCTGGCGCTTTCCTGTTCTCTTATAAATTTTCCGAAAATACTGATTCTGGATGAACCTACAATCGGAGTGGATCCTCTTTCCAGACATGAACTTTGGGAAATGCTTGTGGATCTGAACAAAAATACTGGGATAACTATTCTGGTAACCACTAACTATATGGACGAAGTAAGCAGGTTTGACAGGGTAGCCCTGATCTATCATGGAAGGTTCATATCAGAAGAGGTGCCAAAAGAAGTAAATGCCAAGACGCGTAGATCTTTTTAGAGTTAATTTAATGCCAAAATAGAGAGTCTTGGAGAAAAAAAATGACAATGGCGGTGGAAGCCCTAAAGTTAACTAAGCGATTCAATTCTTTCACAGCCGTAAATGGTATCGATTTTTCAGTGAAAAGAGGGGAGATATTCGGTTTTATTGGGCCAAACGGAGCGGGAAAATCAACTACAATTAGAATGCTTTGCGGTATTCTTGCTCCTACTTCCGGTAGTGCTACCGTTGAAGGATTTGATATTGATACCCAATCGGATAAGATAAAAGAAATAATAGGTTACATGTCCCAGAAATTTTCCTTATATAATGACCTTACGGTTGCGGAGAATATAGAGTTTTTTGCAGGTATACATGATGTGCCCTCCGAGACCCTTCCCAAAAGAGAAAAAGAAATACTGGACATGTCCGGCTTGAAAGGGCGCGAAGATACTATAACCTCTTTATTGTCAGGCGGATGGAGACAACGATTAGCGCTGGGTTGTTCAATAATTCACCGGCCAAAAGTGCTATTCCTTGATGAACCTACGGCTGGTGTGGATCCTCTTTCTAGAAGAGATTTCTGGGCGCTTATTCGTAATCTTGCCGCAAACGGAACAACTATTTTTGTTACCACCCACTATATGGATGAAGTTGAAAATTGCAACCGGCTTGCCCTGGTTTACGCCGGAGATATTATTGCTTATGGAAGCCCTTCTGAATTGAAATCGGCTAAAAAGACCGATAGTTTGGAAGAATTATTTGTTAACTCCATCAGGAGCTATCAGAACAAATGAATACAAAAATCAACGCCATAATGAAGAAGGAAGTACTGCATATAATTAGAGATCCCCGGTCGCTTGTAATGGCTATCGGCATGCCTATGATATTTATTTTTCTTTTCGGCTATGCAATAACTCTTGATATAGATAATGTAAAGATAACGGTCTGCGATCATGATAAAACGAAAGAGAGCAGGGAATATATCGCTGCCTTTACCTCAAGCGGATATTTCAATATACTTAAAATTACAGACAGCGAAAAAGAACTTCTACGCACTCTGGATGACGGATCTGCCAAAGCAGGCGTTGTTATACCTTCAAAATTTGGAGATACTTTAAGCAGGAATGGACAGGTCGAGGTACAGGCAATAACCGACGGTTCCGAGGCCAACAGTACAAATGTGGTGATGGGCTATATTCGCGGTATTTCTTATATGTATTCCGGAAATCTTACTATGATAGCAATGAACAAAGCCGGGGTGGCAAAGATTAAAAATGTTCCCGGGCTTAATCCTAATATTAAAATATTTTATAATCAGGAGATGAAGAGCCGTAATTTCATTATTCCAGGATTGATTGCGGTTATTATGAGCGTTATAATGGCCATACTTACTTCATTGACTATCGTGAGAGAAAAAGAAAAAGGTACTTTCGAACAGCTTATCGTTACACCCGTGAAACCTTACGAGGTGATGATTGGAAAGATAATACCCTACTGGGTTTTGGGCATGTTTGATATGATGCTTGTCGTTCTTGTTGGTACCCTTGTATTTAATGTTCCTCTTAAAGGAAATATCGTCTTATTGTTCTTTATGACAGGAATATTCGCTTTTTCCGGACTGGGAATAGGGCTTCTGGTTTCGACTCTGGCAAACACCCAGCAGGTAGCCAATCAAGTAGCAATGCTTGTTTCTTTTCTGCCGACTTTCATTCTTTCCGGTTTTATGTTCCCGATAAAGAGCATGCCTTTATTGATTCAGCTCGTGACGGTAATTGTACCCGCAAAGTATTTTCTTGTAGTTCTACGCGGAGTATTCCTAAAAGGAAGCGGTTTGATGATCCTGCTTTCTGAGTTTTTTGTGCTTACGCTTTTTGGAATACTGCTGATTCTTTTGTCGTCCAGGAATTTTAAAAAGAAAATAAAGTGAGGAAGCTTTGAAAAAAATACTTCAGCTGGCAAAAAAGGAGTTTATCCAGACTTTCCGTGATAAGAAAATGCTGCCTATTATATTTGTCGCTCCGGTTCTTCAATTGATAATGCTTGGCTATGCGGTGACAACGGATGTAAAACATATTTATCTTTCGGTGATGGATCTTGACAATTCCGTAGAAAGCCGTGAACTTGCGGGTGCGGCGTTTCACAGCGGCTATTTTGATTTTAAGGGAAAGATTGAAAATGAGAAGGATATCACAACCGCGCTTAATAGCGGAAAAACCGATTTCGTTTTGTTTTTTCCGGTTGATTATAGCAAGAATATAAGAATGAATAAAAAGGCATCTTTTCAGATAATAGCTGACGGCTCTGACTCCAATTTGACTTCAATAGGTATTAACTATTTGAATGACATTATTCAAAAGGAAAATGCCGAATTCAGGAACAAAGTAATGAAAGAGAGGGCGGGTTTAAACGGCAAAGCCATATCTTTCCCTCAAGTTGACCCGGAGTTTAAAATTCTGTATAATCCTGAACTAAAGAGCGCGAATTATATGGTTCCAGGTGTTATGGCCTTAATTTTGACGTTAATGACAATGCTTTTGACTTCAATGGCTCTGACAAAAGAAAAAGAAACCGGAACGATGGAGCAATTAGTAGTTTCTCCTCTAAAACCGCATCAAATAGTATTCGGAAAAACCCTTCCTTTTGTTGTAATAGGTATGCTTGATGTAGTGCTGGTTGTTGCGGGGGGTATATTGGTTTTCAATATACCTGTTGTCGGAAACCTCTGGCTTCTTGGCGTTTGTTCTCTTGTCTTTATTTCAAGCACTCTTGGAATAGGTTTATTTATTTCTACGATTTCTAGAACACAACAACAAGCCATGTTGACCACCTTTATCTTTATATTTCCTTCCATGATAATTTCAGGATTTGTATTTCCTGTTTCCAATATGCCTCATATAGTCCAATATCTTACTTATTTTATCCCAATGCGGTATTATTTAACCATTATAAGAGGGATTGTTCTTAAAGGTAACGGTATAGAAATTCTTTGGCCGGATATCTTGGCGCTGATAATATTCGGTGCAGTTATATTTTATCTGAGTTCTATGCGCTTTAGAAGGAAACTGGGGTAGGCTTGCGAATGCATAAGGTACGGATGGATGCTTAGGGGGTTAGGGGTTTGGTAAAAGATACGGAAGACCGAGGTCAGAAGTCTGAAGACGGACGAACGGAATGGCAAGTAGATGGTAAGAGATTAGAATACAAGCCGACAAGACAATAAAATTGGAGCAGAAGACAAGATAACAAGACGAAAGTTTGAATATTTGTTATCAAAATTAACACTACCATAATGTAGGTCGTGTTATCCTGTTGTCTTCCTGTCTTAATAGAAGTTGACTTTTATACTTGACCTGAAGTAAGATAACCTTATGATACTCAAGGGGAGATCATTAATACTGTTTTCGTTTGCTTTTTTTGGCATTTTTCTTGCTGTTTTTAATCCTTTTTTTGCAATACTTGCCGGGATAATTTCTTATATCTTACCCGCTTATCTGAAACACCGCAAAGAAAAAGCCTTTAAAGAAACCTTCAGAGAGCAGTTAATAGACGCCGTGGAATTAATTGCCGGTGCTTTAAAATCAGGTATGACTTTTCAGCAGGCACTTGTTTATGTTATTGCGGAAACTAAAGAACCTATCTCGTCTGAGCTTAAGAGTGTTATGGAAAAAGTAATGCTAGGGGTTGGTGCTGATAAAGCTCTGTTTGAACTTGCCGAAAAAAGGCGGCTTGAGGAATTATTTTTGCTTTCTTCGGCTCTAGCAATTACAAAAGATGCCGGAGGCAATTTAGCTGAAGTGTTGAAAAATATTTGTTCGGGGCTGAGGGATAGATTACTTCTTGAAAAGCAGATTGAGGTCCTTACGGCCCAGGGGAAACTTTCTGGTCTAATTGTGGGTGGCCTGCCGTTTGCTATTTTAATTTTAATGTATTTGGTTGATAAGGAACTAATTCTGCCTATGTTTAATTCGTTTGCCGGGTGGATTTTACTCGGCGGTGCCCTGCTTCTCGAATTAACAGGTGCGTTGTTTATCAGAAAGATTGTTCAAATAGACTATTAAGGAAAGCTAATGGTGATTTTTGTAACTGTACTTTTTGGAACAGCGGTTTTTATTTTGATAAGACTGGGACAGGCCAAATATAGTAGCCCGCTCATTACAAGAAACATATTAATAAAAACAAACAACAAAGGAACAAAACTTCAATATTATAATAAAGTGCTAATAAATTTCATTGCCGTGTATACCGCAAAATTGCCTTTAGGAAGGTACAGGCTTTTGATAGGCCGAAGACTTATATTTTTACGGTCAGAAAAGATGTATTCTCCGGATGAATTTCTCTCCTACAAAATATTGATGTCCGTAACAGGTAGTCTGGTCTACCTGGGGCTATTTAACACTTTTGATATTTCCGGTTTGGCTGCGGTCATTCTTCTATTTAGATTTCCTGAATATGAGCTGAGAAAGAAAAAAGAAAAATATGAAAGAGACATTCTAAAAGAGCTTCCGTTCGCACTGGACCTGGTAATAGTGTGTGTGGAGGCAGGGCTTACATTTGACGCAGCAGTGGCAAAATATATCTATGGCGGGAAGAAAACATCTTTGAGAAATGAGTTTGAGCAGTATTTGAAAAGCATGGGTATGGGCGAAAACAGGGAGAAAGGATTGAAAGCTCTTTCTGAAAGAGTGAATCTAAGGGATTTTACCTCCTTGATTTACACCGTATTACAATCAGAAAAACTCGGAACAGGGATCGCCGGTTCTCTGCGGCTTAAAAACAGCGACTTACGGGTAAGCAGAAAGCAAAGAGCAGAAAAAATGGCCATTCAAACACCCGTAAAACTCATGCTGCCGTTAGTTGTTTTTATTTTACCTGTAATTTTTATAGTTATTCTTGGCCCGGTTGTACTTAGAATAATCACGGATCTTAAGTAGAAAAGCGATAAAAACAGTGTTTATTGCAAAAAAAGAGCCTAACTCTCGCATAATCAAGATATTTAACCCTTATGGAGTCTTTTGCCGGTAGCCGGATAATATACCGGCAACCGTAAAAGCAAAACTCCCCTAAAACACAGTATTATTGAACTTTCTTTCGAAAATGCAAAAAAAACTTTTGGTAGAATAAAATAAAATATCTGCTTAATAATGATTGGTACTATTGCAATTAATATAATTATTTGATAAAATACGAACTAATATATATTTAATCTGAGTTAATAATAAAGCCTTAAATTAAAAGGACTTTGACAATGCTTTAATTATCTGTTATGTGGAAAGTGCTGCAGTGTTTTTGGCAAAAATAATATTACGAAATATTTTAGACAATCTGATTTTTCTTATAAGTCAAAAGGTTCTCAGTTTGTTTGGGGAGTTTAGTAATGAATATTAACCTTCTGCTTCAGGAGATGCTTGATCAACAGGCATCGGATATACATTTGAAAGCAGGAAGCACCCCTATGTGGCGGATTGACGGAGAGCTTGTTGGTTTTGGCGACGAAAAACTTAAACCGGAAGCAACCGGCGGTATTGCGGCAAGTCTCATGGATGAAAGACAAAGGCAAAAGTTTGAAAGGACAAATGAAGTTGATCTGGCTAAAGAGGTCGGTGAGTACAGGGTCAGGGCAAATATTTCAAGGCAGAGAGGTTCGATTGCGATTGCTTTGAGAGTTATTCCAAAAAAAATTCCAAGTTTCGAAGAATTACATCTTCCTGAAGCTCTTAAAGAGATTGCTATGGAAAGAAGAGGGCTGGTGCTGGTCACAGGAACAGCAGGAAGTGGAAAGTCCACCACCATGGCAACGATGCTTAATAACATTAACGAGAATGTTGCCTGTCACATTGTTACGGTAGAGGATCCGATAGAGTTTATTTATGAGGATAAGAAGAGCTGTATATGCCAGCGTGAAGTAGGCGTAGATACTGCAAGTTATTCAACAGCTCTAAAAGCAGTATTAAGACAGGATCCGGATGTTATTATAGTTGGAGAAATGCGGGATTATGAGACTATGTCTGCGGCACTTTCAGCAGCCGAGACGGGGCATATGGTAATAAGTTCTTTACATACAATAGATGCCGGCCAGACTGTTGATAGAATAGTCGATTCTTTTCCTGCCGGGCAACAGCCTCAGATCAGGGCCCAGCTGGCTTCGACTCTTACGGCGGTAATTTCTTTAAGATTGCTGCGCAGAACGGGATGCAAAGGCCGGGTGCCCGCGGTGGAGATACTTAGAGCTACGCCGACAGTGAAGACGCTAATAAGAGAGCAAAAAACTTCTCAACTCCGGCAGTTAATTCAAGCCGGAAATGTGCAGCATAAAATGCAGACTTTTGATCAGAGTCTTTTGAATCTTTACAGGGAAGGGCTTGTCAGCATGGAAGATGCTCTGGTAGAGGCTACCAGTTCTACAGATTTAAAATTAGGTTTGGACGATTTAATTAGCAGCGGAGCTTCCATTAAATTAAAAAAATAGTTTTTAAGATTGTTCGGAAAGTTACGGTAATATAAATATATTGGAGAGAGTGAATGAACGAAGAGGAATTACAAAAATTACTAACCAAGGCAAATGAAGTTCTTCAGCAGGGAGATAAAGATAAAGCTATTTCCCTGTATGAGGAAATTGTAACCAAAGATCCTAATAATGCCGAAGCGCATATGAGATTAGCCAACCTTTATTCAGAAAAGGGGATGAAAGACAAGGCCTCTCATGAACTTCTACTGCTGGGTAATGCCTATTATGAAAGCCGGCTTTTTAAAAACGCGCTAAAGTATTTTCAGAGAGTCCTTGAATTTGACTCTACACACATAGAGGCGAGAATAAAAGCGGCAGAAATATATTTCAGCGAAGAAATGGAAAGAGAAGCTAAGCTGGAATATTTGGCCATAGCAGAATATTATTTAGCAGCTGATGATCTTAATAAAGCCGACGAATTTGCGCAGAAAGCAATAGAGCTTAAAAGTATAGAAGCACATTATATAATGGGCCTGGTTAATTTTAAACGGGGAATGTTTAAAGAGGCTGCCTATTCGCTTGAAACCCTTACGAAAATTAAAGTTAATCATGTTGATGCTTTATTACACCTTGGTTACGCCTATTCCAATCTCGGCAAATACCAGGAAGCTGCTGCGGCCTTCGCAAGAGCACTAAAAGCCGATCCTTTAAGTATTGAAGCTTTGAAAGGCCTTACTGACTCTTATGCGAAAAAGGGTTCACCCTCCGAAGCTAACGGTTGGTATCTTAAAGCTATGGACGCCATGATCAAAATACGCGACTATGAGAATGCCGTAAAGTTTGCTCTGGAATTCATTAAAGATTCTCCGCTTAATCCTGAGGCCTATGTAAAGCTGTCACAGGTGTGCGAGTATAAAAATTTAAAAGACGAAGCCGTTAAAAATTTAAGAATAGCCGGAGACCTGTACGTCAAACAAAAAGCCGAGACAAAAGCAAAAGAGTGTTATGATAAAGTGGCTCTTTTGATCCAGCCAGGAGCAGTACCTGCAGAGCCTAAGACAACTTCCGTACCGGCCGGTGTTTCAATTCATCAGGAAGACCTGATAGAAAGGACTGTTGCGGTCTCGTCAGGTAGACCGAAAATTAGCACAGCATCAAAAAAAGATCAGGTAGAAGAGTCAGAACAGGGCAAACAGGCGGCAGCAAACAAAGAGGAGGCAATTTCGAAATTTGAACTTGCGCCCGCTGTTTCCGGGCAAAGCACTCAGTTTGTTGAAGCAAAAGGAGAGATAGCAGATTTATTTGAAGAAGCCCGGAAATACATGAAAGACCATTATTATGAAAAAGCAATAGAGATCTACCGTTTGATCCTGAAGAAAGAATCGAGAAACATTACTGTAAGACAAAAATTGCATCAAGCCTATCTTTTACTGGCACAGCAGGAAGAAGAGAAAGGGCATGAACCCGTTTCAGTTGTGCCCGGAAAAGTTGCGCCTAAAGAAAAGAAGAACAAAATATCCTACCTTTAGTACAAATTCGAAGCACTAAATTCTAAATTCGAAACAATGAAAAAAAGGCCACTTGGTATCCCAAGAGGCCTTTTTCATTTAAAAACAAAATTGTTAAATCACGCCGAGTTCTTTACCGACCAGTTTAAATTTGTCAAGAACAAATTCCATTTCCTCAATCGTGTGTGTTGCGGTATAACTGGTTCTTATAAGTGCCTGTCCCTGCTGCACGGCGGGGGAGACGACCGGGTTGACGAAAACGCCTTCTTCTTCGAGCCGTTTACCCATCTTGTAGCATTTGAAATCATCACCTATGAAAATGGGAATGATTGCTGATTCGGTGTCACCGGTCTTGAAACCTAACGATTTAAAATTTTTCAACATCATTCTGGTGATTTTCCAGAGATTTTCACGCCTTTCTGGTTCATTCTGTATTATCTCAAGGGCCGCAAGTACTGATCCCACATTTGCCGGAGGAATCGAAGCCTGGAACATCTGGGCTCTGGAAGTGTGTTTAATATAATTTATAGTTCTTTCTTCGGAGGCAATATAGCCGCCTATGGAAGCAAAGGATTTTGAGAA
>Ga0114951_10006150_pt1 | contig 10735 bp, 12 predicted proteins | sample AM7aDNAmetaG_FD_88677 | JGI IMG/M metagenome (GOLD analysis project Ga0114951, IMG submission 88677) | Freshwater microbial communities from Finland to study Microbial Dark Matter (Phase II) - AM7a DNA metaG | ecosystem: Environmental > Aquatic > Freshwater > Lake | place: Finland: Lake Alinen...
AATAAAAATCTGATATGATGTTGGAAGTTGAGACGAAAAAATAAATGAAAATATTTGCGAATAATTTAAAAGTCGCTTATATGTATAGAATAGAATGAATAAAGTACAGTCAATTAAATGGTTTAGTCGCCCCTCGAATAAAGGGATGTGTCTCTCTGTACATTCATATAATAATCAAAGTACAGTAGTGTTAGGAGCGGAAGATAAGAGAAAGGTTGGTTCATAAGGGGAAAGTTTAGGGAAAAAGTAAAAATGAACCAACCGACCAGAAAATAAGGTCGGTTTTTTGTTTGACAAATGTAAAAATTGTGATAAGATAAAGACGAACTTTGATAGAAAAGTAAGAATTTTAATAAAAATTTGATTGATAGTTAGGCTTAGAACTCAAACAGTGAGCCTCCAGTTAAAATCTGGTGTTATTGTAAAAAAATCACTAATCGGTCATAGGGTGTTATGCCTAAGAACAGAACCCGGACTCCGATATTAACACGGAGATAATATGGCGAAATGTATTGATAGAAATAATTTTAGAAATGCGCTTATAAGTCAATTGGTAGACTGCAAGACTTTTAATCTTGCGATCCGAGTTCAAGTCTCGGTGGGCGCACCAGTAAGCAATGGATTTATTACACAATACGGCTACGATCAAGGGATCAACGAGAACTCCAAATCCTCGAAGTAAGGGGCAGTACCTTATAGCCGTGCCATTTCAGTAGTATGTCAATTTTTACATTTGCACATTGTAGCGAAGTTCACTACAATGTGCAAACGTAAAACAATCACGTCCAGAGTATTTGGTGTAAATCCAAACAAGTTAATTAGTTCTTGTAGTGTAAAAATAACATATCTGGGGCAGCAGAAGAAAAACTATATTTAATGGTGTTCATAGTGTAAAGGTTTTGCACTTTAGTTCGTGAAACTAAAAGAGCATCGGTTCAATTCCGGCTGAACACCCCATTTACTATTTTTAATCAAATTGTAACATTTTTTTATAAATATTTTTCTATTTATAAAAGTATGCAAAAATCAATTTTTAACTCGGTTACAACTTTTTTTAAAAAACAAATTCCAACATCAAAAGATGTAAGGCTTTTGTTTATTATTAAAGAACGTAATATTTACGGAACCAAATCCGCCTCCTATGGTTTGGTCAATTCCTGTGAATTTGTCGCCAATATATTAAAAAAAAATAATATTGAAGTAAAGGTGGTCCAAGTTGTTGATAATAATGACATTGATCGTGAAGTTTCCAATTTTAAACCGACGCATTGCTTTATTGAAGCGTTATGGGTAGTTCCTGATAAGTTTAAAGAACTATCCAAGCTACATCCGAATGTAAATTGGTTCGTTAGATTACATAGTATGATTCCATTCTTAGCAACTGAAGGAATTTCATTTCAGTGGTTAAATGAATATATGGAATTAAGAAAACAAGGAATTAAAATTTCTATAGCGTGTAATAATAAACAAGTATATGATGAATTGTCAGATTTATATAAATATGTGGTATATACTCCTAATATTTATAAAATAAGAGATGAATATTTCGTTAATATAAACACAAAACCAGATATAGAAACAATCACCGGAAATAATATATTAAACGTTGGTTCATTTGGAGCACTGAGAATTCTAAAAAATCATGTTCAACAAGCAATTTGGGCAATTAAATTTGCTAACGAATCAAAAAAAACGTTGTATTTTCATATAAATGTAACGGAACATGAAATTGGTGAGGGAATACCTATTCTTAAAAATTTAAGAAATTTGTTTAAAAATACCAATCATAAATTAGTAGAGCATAGCTGGATGTCACATGATGATTTTCTACAAGTTGTAAAACAAATGGATTTTGGTATGCAATTATCTTTCACTGAAACTTATTGTATAGTTGCTGCCGACTTTGTTTTTTGTGGCATACCCATAATAGTATCAGAAGAAATAAATTTCATTAACAAAAAATCAACGGTTAATATATCTTTTCCAGATGAAATTATTAAGGCTATGTATCTATGTGTAAATAGTTCTGAAATTTCAAAATTAAATAAACAAAATTTACAATTATTAAACAAATCAAATGAAGATGCTGAAAAGGAATGGTTAAACTTTTTAAGCGAATAATAGTTTCAATGGGTTCATAAGTCAATAGGTCAGACTGCAATACTCTTAATATTGCGATTCGGATTCGAGTTCCGATGAACCCACCATTTAATGTGTTATTGGCAGAAAAGTGATGCGCTTACCTTCCAAGTAAGATATTGAGTGGGAGCGTTACCCACATAACACTCCAATTTGCAAGTGTCGTATAATGGCATTACTTGTGATTTCCAATCATATAATCGGAGTTCAATTCTCCGCACTTGCTCGTCTTTAAAAAAGTTTTAAGAGACAGTGATATAAACAAAACATTTCCGTCAAGGGAGAGATATAGGTTAACCCTATCAATCCCGCCAGTGTTAGATACCCTTACACAAAACAAGGTTGTTGTAAAATACAATGAAGTTATTTATATTCCTTCGTATAAAAAATATATTTAATGGGGCGTGTGGCAACAAAGGTGTCGCACTACTTTTGCACAGTAGTTAAAAATTAGAGGGCAGTACTCTCACGCTCCACAGAAAAGTTAACATTTCTACTCTTTTTTGTCTCTACTATTTAAAGAAACAATAAATAATTTACAATAATTTAATTCCCTACGAGTGTGAAAGTCGCACGGTTGGTTGTTACCCATCAAGACGTGGAGCGTTACCACGGTTCGGAGCCATTTAAACATTTAGTTAGTAATTCCACCTTAGCACAATTGGTCGTGCAGAAAACTGTTAATTTTCAAGATGCAGGTTCAAATCCTGCGGGTGGAGCATTTAGTATATTTAATGGGGAGTGTTCTATGAGGGAGTCTGTAAAACTCTTGTCAAAAAATAATCATAGAGGATGACGAAGTGGTTCAATTCCACCACGCCCCACCAATTTATTTGATTATTACATAAATCAAAATGTTAATTATAGGAATGCGGCAAAGGAACTGATAAACCTTTGACTTACGGCACTATATTCAAATCAAATAAATATTTTAACATCTTAAGTAAGATAAGCGTTAACTCAAACGATATTAAGGAATGAGCGTACATCATCGACCTTAAACAGTGACAGCTAGAGAGAAAGCACCAATTTATTGTTAAGGATGTTGGCTTAGAGGCAGCAATCATTTAAAGAGTTCCGCTATAACCTGACACTGACTCACAAGAATACATTACTCATTTTAATATATGTATTTCATAAGTTGGTAGGATGGTAATGAGAAAAAAGCGTTCCACCAATTAGTATATTGGCTATCGAGACAGTAGATAGTGGAATATGTTTGATCTGTATTCTTCATGGATTTGGCGTAATAGCACACTTTTCAATAATCAATATAGAATGGAGAAATCAATGATTCAACATTGTGCCTGAAATATAGATAGGTGGAATTGTCCAAGATGAGATCTATAATGAGCAATTCCTTCTTCACCAATTTATAATAAATAATACATCTAATTCATCTTTTATATAATATTTATATTTGATATGATTAAATTAAAAGAAATAATTGGAAAAGATTTGCCTCCTCCATATCAACATTTAGAAGATGAAAATTCTGAACTTGAAATGGCATTAAAATCTCCATGGGCTGCTTGGGAATTTGCCCAGCGAAATGGACCTAATCCAAAATTATTTGCCGTAATTAAAGGATCACCATTCGAATCACATTACATTCGAAAATTTGGTCGGTAATAAACCTTGACTATTTAATAAAATTCTGATATAATTTTGATAATATCCTTCACGCTTGCTGAAATTGCAATTTCAGATGACAAAGCGCACCAGTAAGGATTACTCAGAGGACAGTAATGCACCTCTAGTGTGTATTATAAATTGTCATTGTAATACACATTCATTTACGCTAACAAGAAAGTAAAGTTTCGGAAGAAACTACTCAGAGATAAACTCTGCTTTGACACTCTTTGAAAGAGAATGGCGGCTTCTTGTGGTACCGACCGTTTATTATATAATCCATCCGTCGCCTAACTTGGTTATGGCAGCGCATTTGGGGTGCGACACAATGCAGATTCAAATTCTGCCGGGTGGACCAAGAAGATTACAGTTCAATACATTTTTATTCGACTTTTGAAAAAGTTGATTATATTTATAGTGTATGACTCTAAAAGAATTACAATTACACTTACCATCTAATTTAGATGAATTAAAACTTCAAGTTCAACAAGTTAATTCAATTGTTGATCTATGTAAATATTATAAAATATATAATAATGGAAAATCCTCTAATTTATTTAATGAAATAATATTAAAAAATAATATATCAACTCAACATTGGGATATACATAAGAAAAGAAGAATACATCCAATAATAGAGAAAGAATGTCTGGTATGTCATAATAAATTCCAAACAGAATCAGGAAGCAGAGATGAAAAAACATATTGTTCTAAAAAATGTTGCAATTCATTAAGATTAGGAAATAGATATTCTATAGAAAGTAAAGAAAAAACAAGTGCTAGTATTAAAAAATATTTAATATCAATTGGAAAGCCACTTTGTTCAGAGACTATAACAGTAAAAACAAAAGATAAAACTGAACGAATTAAAATTAAAAGAATAATTGTTCCAAAATATAAAATAAATTGTAAATTTTGTGGAAAGGAACATTTTACTTATAAAATAACCAGAAAATATTGCTCTAATAAATGTTCTGCTAAAGATAGAATAAATAATTTAGAATATAGAAAAAAATTAAGCGATACTAATAAATTAAAAGTAGAAAATGGAACTCATAAAGGATGGAAACCTCGTTCCAACCCATCATATCCCGAATTATTTTTTATGACAGTATTAAAAAATAATAACATTGACTATAAGCACGATGAACGATGTGGTAAATATTACATAGATTTTGCCATTGAAAATAAGAAAATAGCATTGGAAATTGATGGTAAGCAACATAAATACACAGTTAGAATGTTAAAAGATGCTGAAAAGGATAAATATTTAATTGACAATGGATGGAAAGTCTATAGAATAGAGTGGAATACAATCAATATCGATGACGGTAAGAAATTGATGAAAGAAAAAATAGATAAATTTTTAGAATATTATAATGGTCCGTTAATTTAAAAGTAAAATAAGCAACTGATAATTGCTCTAAAGTGGAGCATTACCACTACGGACTACCATATTCATATTTTAGGGTTGGTGTATTTTACTTAATGAGTAAAAGTGACCGATAAAGTGCATTTGGTAGCTCGGCCTGTGATAAGGCTCGGAATATGTTGGTTCAAATCCAACCTTACTCACCATTTTTAAATAATTTAATCGTAATATAGTTGAAGGTGTTCATATATAGTTTAATGGTAGAACATCCCCATATATGACGGGGAAGGTTTAGGTTCGATTCCTAATGAACAATGTAGTAAATATATTAAGATGATACAGATAGACGGTATGTACAACCGGAACAATAATTAAATAAGGTCAGACCAATATTTAATTATATATTGTGAAATCCTGAAACATTTTAGTGAAAATAAAGGTGTTAGTCATTGTAAACTCAATTGACTGATGACACAATGGCTATGTAGCTCCAATGTAGAGCGGAAGTTTGAAACACTTTGCGATAACAGTTCAAGTCTGTTCGTAGCCACCAATTAAATTGAATATCATGAATATGGTTTCATGAAACAATAAAGTGACCATAGGATGGTTTAAACAAGGCAAAATATTATGGTTATAAACATAATAAAGTAGCGGCTTTATTTATAATTCACTTGACATATTTGACTGTTGATTATATGAGACACATACCGTTTACTTAATTGTAAGAATGGAGTTAATTACGTAATCAACACCAATTTAAATGAAAGTACGTTTTATGAAAGTTTACATCTTAAAAAAAGCAAATCAATTTTGGTGATTTTGAAGACCCCCAAAAATACGAATCAACTAAGTGGGCATTTTCTAAAAAAGAAAATACCGAAGCAAACGCAGAAGAAGTGTTAGTCATTGTAAAATCAATTGACTAATGACACTACCGACCCAATGTGTCAAGATAAATGCTGGAAATTGTCAACTTGGGTTGATGAAGTTGATTTACTGTAAATTTAAAGTAGTCCCAATACCGTATCGCCGGTATGATAAATAAATAAAGCTTATAGTGTTATAGGTGGGGCGAATTGATTTAGTATAGAAAAACCAATATAGATTGACGATAATTTAGCATTTTGGAATGTTGCAACATTTGCCGATTCAATCCTATACTAATTTATCTTGGGTGGGAGCAGAAACCCCATCTCCTTTAGGGGATGGGTAGTTCATAATTGGTGTTAGTCATTGTAAAATCAATTGACTAATGACACTGTCTCGAAAGAGCTATGATAGGTGTAACTCCTATCTCCGCTACCAATTTTGGTGTATTGTTGTAATAGTAGCATAGATGTCTGTCTAACATCTGGAAGGAGAGCATAACTCCTATACACCGCCATTTTAACACACGGAGAAGAGGTTATTTATACAATTGCAATTGTATAAATAAGGCAGGGTCAGATTTCAGCATCGAAGTTGGTGTAACGCCCGAATCGCTGTGAGAGGCATCAATAGTCAGCATCCGAGAGAAATCAACGTGTTAAATATGGGCAGGTAGTTTAGTGTTTAAAACAATCGGCATCACGCCGAAAGACGAAGGTTCAAATCCTTCCCCGCCCGCCATATAAGTAAATAATTCAATGGAAGAATATTTCACTTGATAAAGAAAAAATTCCGGCATTAATCCGGATTTACTTATTTATTCCCGTATATTGTATCGGTTCGCAAAATTCTCTTTGAAAGAATTAGGGTCTGTTCGATTCAGACTGCGGGAGCATTACTGGTAACACACAAAATAAATTGATTTTTTGTGAAGAATTTATGAGAATGGTAAATGCTCCTGATATGCCGGATAAAGAAGTATTGGGTAAATATTCGCCTTTTTGAGTCGGTTAAACGGTTGAAAAAATATTATCAACTATTGCTAACCTACCTTGTTCAATATAAAATAGGTTCGATTCCTTAACTCTAGTGAGTATTATTGTATTGAATTAAAATTATAGATTATATTTTATACATATTTCGATATATTTATATTTAATATGAGTGATAAATTATTTGAATGTTTAATGGGTAATCGTTTTCGTATGAAAGTATGTGAAAATGTTCCATTTCAAAATCCAGAAGAAAAAGAAAAAATTGATTTAATTAACCAAATTTCTGATGATTATAAAAGTCTTCACGGTATGCGTCCAAGGATGATTAAATATGAAGAACTAACCATAGAACAATTAAGAACTATTGCCGCAGATTTGGCGGAAGATATTAAGAATGAAATGGATCGAGAAGAACAAGATGAAAAACAGCATCAAGTTGCTACTCAAAATGCTTTAACTCCTAAGAAATGGACGGTTGGAGATGTTTCAAATTTAGAAGAAATTCATCCAGATGAACTTGAAGATTTTGGAGATGGATATACCAATGATTCACAAAGAGCGTTTGCTAATTCTCAAGCAACAACTCCACGTTATAATGACACTAAAAAAGCTAATAAACTTGCGGCTCAAGGAAAATATGTTGTATTAGTTATTGATAATGTACATTGTAAAGCAACAGATGCTGTATTAGGTCAAAATATTTCAATTCATTCAGTATATGACTCCAAAGAAGAAGCGTATAAAGAAGCTGATAAACTTAATGCTTATTGTGATGGAGTAGATATAATTTCACCGGAAACGATTAAATCAGATAATAATACTTATAAAATTGAAGATGTTCCATTTGAATGTGTTGGCGCTAACATTTTTAAATTGAAACAATGAAAAAACAAATAAATAAGATTTCTAAACTATATAATAAGCATAAAGAAACGGCTTACATAGCTGGTGGTAGTTTGAATGCAGCCGAAATTATATTTTTATCTTGGGTGGGAGCAGAAAACCCATCTCCTTTAGGGATGGGTAGTTCATAATTGGTGTTAGTCATTGTAAAATCAATTGACTAATGACACGAGGGTGCCATTTTTTCAAAAAGTTAGTTATATTTATGATATGTGCCTGATAATTTAATATTTAAACTGCCGCCGAAACCGGGACCGCAACCTTTTCAGATCTTAAAAGCGACAAATTTAATTATTAATATAGTAAGGATATATAACAGACCAAAACCAAAACCAACTCCACCGATTGAACCAACTCATTCGATTCAATCAAATACCATAATATGACAATCACAACCGAACAAGAAGTACTTTTAACTGTATCACCCGTAACTCAATTAGGAAATCCTGCGCCTATCACGGGAACTCCAATGTGGAATTCTACTAATTTAAACGCAATTACATTAGTAGTATCTGCTAATGGATTATCCGCAACTGCTATAGCATCCACATCGGGTAGTTCAACTATCAATGTAATTGCTAATGCTGGAACTGCCACGTCTCCTATTTCTATCAGTGGATCGGTTGTGTTAAGCGTTGTTCCTGCTGCCGCTGCTGCGTTGAATATTAGTTTAGGAATTCCATTCCTTCAATAATTTTTATTGACTTTTAGTATTCGATAAGATACAATTCAGTATGAATCTTAAAATACTGAATTTTATCATCGTAACGTTTTTAGTTGCTATAATAGCACATTCATATCCGGTTCAATTAAATTGGATGGCATCACCTAATTTAAATGTGATGGGGTATAATATTTATTACGGAACTAACAGTGGAGTTTATACCACTAAAATAAATGTAGGAAATGTAACAAATGTTATTCAGGATGGATTTTCTAATTCGGTATATTATTTTAGAGCAACTGCATATGACAGTTCTAACAATGAGTCGGCATTTAGTAATGAGACAACTTATACCAATGTATCAACCTCGACGTATATAGGAATGTTGGTTAATTATGGTGATTTTGTAAATGTAAATACATTATCTATAATGACTTATGTAGATAATGTAATTGGGAATTATTACTCTGCTAATTTAATAATAACCAATGCGCCGGTCATTGGAACTGTTCCAAATGACGGAAACAGCCATACTTATTTATGTGAAGTATTACAATATGGTAATAGTCTATTAAATATACAATCTAAAACATTTGATTTATGTAATTTTACCAATCCTTCACCATTTGTATTTTATATTGGATTTTTAATAGAAACTAATAATCCTTTTTAATGCTCCATTCGTATAACGGTATTATTATCGGCTCTGAACCGAAAGACAATTGTTCGACTCAATTATGGAGTGCCAACCAAAATAAATAATATGTATATAAAACATTCAACTAAAGTGCCGGTGCAATTAAGTGATAAATTAATTAAAAAAGTATTAAAAAATCACAGAATGATAATCAAAAAAATTCACAAACTAGATAATATTCCTGTTAAATTCACACAATCATCAACTATACCGGAATGGTAATATATTTATATATTAATGATATTACTAAAAACATTATTACTAGAAATTTATGAAAATAAGTTTTCGTGGTTAGACCCCGAAGGTAAGTTTTATCCATTAATAACTGGACATCATGTATCGGACGCTCGAAGACATATTCATCAATATGAAGAATATCCTTTAGAATATCTATTCCGGAAAAAATGGCAGAGAATAACTTGTGGTTCTCATAGTGTATATTCTGGTAATACTTATTATATACCAAATGAAATTCAATTGAAAGAACTTATTAAGTTAGCCAAAGAATCTGGGAAAGAAGACGTTGAACATGATTATGGAAATAAATATAAAACTCTCTGGTCATCCTCTGATATTGATTAAATGATATTACTAAGAACATTATTAAAAGAAGCAGTTGATATTGCTAAGAATAGGTATTCGTGGCTGACTCCGGACGGTAAATTTTTACCGGTTCTTAGTGGGACTCATGCTGAATTTGCCTATAAAAATATTGTAAAAAGTATGAAGGCCATTGACGAAGCATGGAAACTTGGTTATATGAGAATAACCTTTCAAGGTGCAGTATTAATGGCACATAATGAAATTATGCCGCCCAATGAAAAACAGAAAAAAGCACTTATTAATTTAGCAATTGAATGTGGTGATGCTGCCGTGGAATATGATTATGGAGACGATTATAAAACTCTCTGGTCAATTCATGATACAATTTAAGTTGTGCCGATTTAGTATATATAATATTACAATAGTTTCGTAAACTGAAGAACAGGATGTAAGTTCCTGAATTGGCTCCAAAAATAATTTATGCCGGATTAGTATATGTAGTATTACATTATATTGGTAATATAAAAAACTGGACGCAACTTCCAGATTCGGCTCCAAATAAAATGCGGTATTCTCCTAATTGGCATGGAATTTCGTTGCCAGCGAAAAATAACGTGAGTTCGAACCTCACATACCGCACCGAAAATCTTCAACATTATGCATTAGGATCGATTTTTTGTTATTGCTCCGTATATTTATAAGGTATATGAAAATACCAATTAAGTGTAGTCAATGTAAAACCGAGTTTTTAAAATCAGTATCCGAGATTAAACGTCAAACTAAATTAGGAGTAAAAAATAATTTCTGTTCTATTAAATGTACGTGCATATTTAATCATAATACACGTAAAAATTCTATATCGGAAAAAGAACTGGAATATAATAAAAATCCAAAAAAATGTTTAAGTTGCAATAATATAA
>Ga0114951_10006151_pt1 | contig 10734 bp, 9 predicted proteins | sample AM7aDNAmetaG_FD_88677 | JGI IMG/M metagenome (GOLD analysis project Ga0114951, IMG submission 88677) | Freshwater microbial communities from Finland to study Microbial Dark Matter (Phase II) - AM7a DNA metaG | ecosystem: Environmental > Aquatic > Freshwater > Lake | place: Finland: Lake Alinen...
ACAAGCACCAGGAAACAGCCCGAACCCATATCCAGGACATAGCGATCCGGCGCTGTTTGTTGCGTATGGGTCGGTGGTTTAAGGGTAGGGAACTGATTCAGATCCGTTCAAAAGCCGATGGGCATTGTTTGGGCCGGGTTTTATCTCCGGGGAACGTGCCATTCCACCGGCCGGATCTTATCGGACAACCTGAATTGAAGGGCTGGTGGAAAAAAGGAAGCGTGGAAAGTTTTTACCAATCAAACAGAGTGCTTCAAATCCGTTAAAAAAAACGGATTTTTTTGAACAAATTGCTTAAGCCGGATTTAAGTTACATCCGGCGCAGATTTAGTTTGGCTTGATAATTAAGGTGTTTTGTAGTATAAATTTAAGATTGGACTAAAGGTTGCGCGAAGTATAAAGCAGTAAATCATAATGAACACAATTCCAGCAAGTACCAGGAAACATATTCGAAACGAAAAAGCCCGGATCCGCCGGCAAGTATTGGATTTGGATCAGCAGAAGAAATTAATAGGCGAGCTTACGCAAAAATATTCAAACAGAAATGAAGGTATCCGAAATTTACAACCTAGCGCTAAATAAAGGGATCGATGCCGATCTTCGCGGGCGGGCCGCGGTGGAAAAAACGCTGGCTCGCCGCCGCCAAAACTACGACCGCTTGTCCAATCAGGAGAAAGCGGATTTTGATACGACCAAGCTGACCAATCCTTATGCGGACAGCCAGCTGCTTTACGTTAAAAACGACATTGAAGTCAAAAAGGTTTTGGCCGGGATCGATATCGATCCGGCCGAGATTTTGATGGCAAAATTCCTCGGGGATATCGACCTGATCTTTTCCCACCATCCGATCGGCAAGGGATTAGCCAATCTATCCGATGTGATGGAGCTCCAAGCCGAGGTTTTGAATTTATATGGTGTGCCGATCAACGTGGCCGAAGGATTGATGCGGGAAAGGATTTCCGAGGTTGCCCGCGGTTTGAATGCCAAAAACCACCAACGTACGGTCGATACGGCCAGACTGATGGGATTTAATCTTATTTGTTGCCATACGCCGTGTGACAACCTGGCCGCTAATTTTTTGCGGGAAAAGATCGGGGAGGCCGCGCCCGAAAGGCTAAGCGACTTGATGGATATTTTGAGCCAGATCCCGGAATACAGGGAAGCGGCTAAGATCGGGGTCGGGCCCAAGATCTTTGTTGGCAATCCGGAAAGTCATTGCGGAAAGATCATCCTTTCGGAAATAACGGGCGGGACGGCAGGTTCAGCCAAGCTTTACGCGAAAATGGCGATGGCCGGGATCGGGACGACGGTCGGAATGCATGTTTCCGAGGAATATCGGAAGGAAGCCGAAGCCGCGAATATCAATGTGGTGATCGCCGGACATATAAGCTCCGATTCTCTGGGCGTTAACTTGTTTCTTGACGAGCTGCAAAGACAGGGTGTCGAGATCATTCCGTGCTCCGGGCTTACAAGAGTGAGCCGCGTTTAATCCAAAAAATTAAAAACTGGCCGAAAGGCCGGTTTTTGGTTAGAATGGATTTGATCTGATTTGTCCGTCGTCCGATTCCGATACGGCGGGGATTTTGATTCTAGCCCATTATCCATGAAAACGAGATTTCTACCATTATTGTCTTTCCTTCTATATATATCTGTTTTTTTTGGCGTTAGCCGGGTTTTTGCCGTAAGCGATATTGCCCGGCCGGTGATCGTGAAAGCCGGCCAAACATACCTGGGGGGATACCAGGATTTGCGCGAAGAGTTTATCTTTTCAAAAAAGGATTTTTTGGAAATCAATATTCCGGAAAATAAAGTGAGGATCTATAAATTCGGGGAGATCGAGAACACCTTCCCGATTTTAAATAAAAAAGACGGCTTGCCGACCGGATTTTTTTTCATTCAATCGAAAAAAGGGCTGGACTTTTCCATGGATACGGGTACATATTTGCCTTATGCTTTGAATTATTATGGTTCCTGCCGGATTCATGGAGAGTCATACGCAATATTACCTAAAGAGAATGGCGTTTACCAAAAGGCGGAATGCTTGGCTTTAAGCGATCGCGATGCCAAGATTCTTTATGGATCGGTTGAGGTTGGTTTGCCGGTGCTTGCGATAGGCGAGGAAAAGCGCGAAATTCCCGAAACAACATCGGTTGCCGACTTCCCGGAAATTACGGCCCGAAGTTTTTTAGTCGCCAATATCGATTCCGGATTGGTTATCGCGGAAAAAAATTCCGATATCCCTTTGCCTATCGCTTCGCTTACGAAATTGATGACCGCCGTAGTTGTCAAAGAACAGACGAATTTGAAAAACACGATTTTGGTCAAAAACTGGATGTTGAGGCCTTATGGCGAAACGGAGGGCCTTATGGCGGGCTTGACCTATTCTTTGGAACAGCTCTATTCTCCGCTTTTGCAGGAATCGTCCAATGATGCGGCCGAAGTTTTGAGCAGCGCGATTCCGGGTGGAAGCGCTATCTACGCGATGAACCAAAGAGCGAAGTCGATCATGATGGAAAAGACCGGGTTCGTTGACGCCCATGGTATCGATGTTGCCAATCAGGCGACTGCCAGAGATCTTTTTTATCTGGCAAGGCATGTCGCCCAAAACAATCCGGAAATTTTCGAAATTACCAAAGGGGTCAAGCCTTCCGGTTTTTCTTCGCCGGTTTTTTTGTCCCCGAAAAATAAAAACTTATTTATCGATGAGCCGGGTTTCATTGGTGGAAAGACCGGTTATATCATAGAATCAAAATATAACGGTTTATTCGTTTTCAGTCTTCCAGCCGCGGAAGGGGGAAGCAGGCGGGTAGCCATTATTATCCTGGGGGCCCCGCATTGGCAGACGATGGACGGTAATTTGAAAAGCGAAACCTTAAAAATTCTAGCTTGGCTTCGTCGTAATTATTCCACCAAAAACCAATGAGGACCGGGATCGCGACAGTACCGCTGGATTGGGGCCATTGTCCGGCTTGGCTTTTTCAAAGAATGAAAAGGCTGGCCCAGAGTATTACGATTGCCGTTATCGAGGAATTTGGGGCGGAAGAAATGTTAAAAAGGCTGGCCGATCCGGTTTGGTTTCAAAGCTTTGGCTGTGTTCTGGGTTTTGACTGGAATTCTTCGGGCCTTACCGTTACAACCATGGGAGCCTTGAAGGAAGCGATGCGGGGTATCGAAAAAGAAACGGGATTTTACGTGTGTGGCGGAAAAAAAGTTTCGCGCAATACGCCCATTGAAACCAGAAAGTGGGGTGAATTTTTAGGATGGAGCGATCAAAAAACGGAATCGCTGGTCAACGCGAGCCGGATGGCGGCCAAGGTAGATTCGGCTTTGGTCCAGGATGGCTTCTCGATCTATGCCCACAATCTGATCTTTACGGATGCCGGTAATTGGAGCGTGGTCCAGCAGGGAATGAACGTGGAGATTCAGAAGGCACGTCGATATCATTGGCTGTCGGAAAAGGTCCAGGATTTTTGTGAAGAGCCCCATTCGGGCATTGCCAGCGACATTATCTTGTCGCCTTTGAATCTTACGGCCCGCGACAGCAAAAAAAACAAGGAAATATCAACGGATTTGGTCAAAGAAGAGCCAAAAACCTTTTTAAAAGATTTCCTGACACTTGCGCAAAACCAAGAAGGATCGGCCAGACAACAATGTTTGCCGGGTTTCGTCGATATGGAACTGAACAACGTGGAATTCCACTGGCACGAAGTTTTATCGGAAAAATTCAACGTCAAACGTTTGAAAAAAACCATCGAAAAAGCTCATTTTCTTGAGCCTGAGGGATTTGAAGCCTTGCTTAAAACCGAAGGTGTCGGTCCAAAAACTATCCGGGCGTTATCGTTGGTTTCGGAGCTTATTTACGGGGCTAAGCCTTCTTATGAGGATCCGGCGCGTTATTCTTTCACCGTAGGCGGAAAAGACGGTACTCCTTATGCTGTCGACCGGGTAACCTACGATAAAACGATAGATATTATTGAAAAAGGGATAAGACATAGTAAAATAACCCAAAGGGAGCGTTTGGAGGCGCAAAGAAGACTGGCCAAAACACTTTAAAAAACAACATAACCACGAAATCATGAGAAAAACATTTATTACATCCGAATCCGTGACCGAGGGGCATCCCGACAAAGTAGCTGACCAGATCGCCGACGCTATCCTCGATGAAGTTATCAGGCAGGACAAATACGGGCGTGTTGCCTGTGAAGTGATGGTTGGCAATAGTTACGCGATCATTGGAGGCGAGATCTCGACTTTGGCGTGGGTTGATTTCAATACGTTGATAAGGAAAGTGATTCGCGATATCGGTTACAATAAAGAAGATTACGGATTTTACTGCGAAAATGTTACAATTTTGAACGCGGTAAACCGCCAGTCCCCGGATATTGCCAGGGGTATCAGGAAAGCGGGATCAAAGAAACAGGGAGCGGGGGATCAGGGATTCGCCACCGGGTACGCTTCGACGGAAACGCCCGAGCTGATGCCGCTAACGATCATGATGGCGCACGGCCTTTCGGCGCGTTTGGCCGAAGTACGAAAAAAGAAGATTCTTGCTTATCTCCGCCCGGACGGGAAAAGCCAGATTACTTTGGAATATCAGGACGGGATTGCCAAAAGACTTGAAAATGTAGTGATCGCCGCGCAACACGATCCCGATGTGCCGACCTTAAAAATCCAGAAGGACATTATCGAAAAAGTGATTAAACCGGTTTGCGTCAAATATATCGATCGCGGTACAAAATTTTTTATCAACAACACAGGCCGCTTCGTGATCGGAGGGCCGGTTTCGGACACGGGTGCCACGGGCCGAAAGATCATCGTTGATACTTATGGGGGCACGGTACCGGTCGGAGGCGGAAGTTTTTCCGGCAAGGATCCGACCAAGGTAGACCGGTCCGGCGCGTACATGGCGCGCTACATAGCTAAAAATATCGTGGCAGCCGGAATAGCCGAAGAGTGTTTTTTGAGGATTGCTTACGTGATCGGGGGGACTAGGCCGACCGAAGTAAGCGTGGAAACATTCGGAACCGAAAAAATAGATGAAGAGAGGATCGAAAAAATGATTCCCAAGATTTTTGATTTATCGCCGGGCGGCATTATCAGGCAGTTGAAGCTTTTGCGCCCTATTTATAGAAAAGCTTGCTGTTATGGACATTTTGGACGCGAGGATGCGGATTTTATCTGGGAGAGGAAGGATAAGGTTAAACAAATTTTAAAACAAATCGAACAAAAGTCCGTAAAGAGTAAAACTGCGGCAAAGTGAAAAACTACGCTTCCAAAAGGGCAACCAAGGGAAAATTAGCTTACCGGACGCCAAGCCGGTTCATTTATCAAAAATGCCTCAAAGCCAACCAGACAATATCAAAGAAGAAGGGAAAAAAAATATAAGCGTGGATGGCATAAAGACAAGCCAAAAAACAGCGGCAAGGAAAACGGGGCTGGTTTTGGCCATGACCGCCGTTTTTTTCGCGGCGTTAATGGCGGTGGGGATAATATCATCGGATCATTTGGCGGGGGCGGCCAGCGTTAAAAGTTTTGGAGCGTCAGAGGTCAGCGTGCCGAATTTTTTGGTTATTTTTATTTTGGCTACTTTATTTTTCATATCCCTGATCTATTTCCTGAAATTAAAAAAGATCAAGAGGACGATATTCAAAATAATATTCGCCTTGGTTGTTTTTTGCGGTTCGACAATCTTTTTTAAGATATGGATCGGTGGGATTTTTGCCGTCCTGGCCGGGGCGGGCCTATCGGCGGCGTGGTGGCTATATCATAGGGTAGTGGTCCAAAATATCTGTCTTTTATTTTCAATGTTAGGGGCGGGGATTTTTTTGGGAAATGCTTTTTTACCCGGTTCTGCCGCGTTTCTTTTGCTGATCTTCTCCGTTTACGACCTGGTGGCTGTTTATGTAACGAAACACATGGTGGTAATGGCCAAAGAGATGATTGCCAGCGGGGCCTTGGCGGCGGTTTTCATCCCAATGGATTTATCGGGATTGAAGGTCGATATAAACAGGGTTGTGACCGGAGGGGAGAAATTCCTGATCCTTGGAGGAGGGGATATCGTTTTTCCCCTGTTCTTTTGCGTATCGATGGCCGGGCATTACGGGACTGCCGGGGCGATGATCACCGCGATTTTCGCGACCGCGGGCTTTTGCGCCAGTTTATATCAATTTTTCAATCAAAGAACGCGCCGGCCGATACCGGCCTTGCCGCCGATCGCTTTTTTTTCATTGGTAGGATATGCCGTCGTCTTGCTTTTGAATAATATCAATAATTAACAGTAAGTCATTTATAAAAAACATGGATAAATCGAGTTTTTTGACAGCTGTTTGCGGTTTACTGGCGCTGGCTTTTGCGGGATCGGTGGCCGCTTCCGGTTTTGTTCCTTGCGGTGGGCCGGGTCAGGGGGAGTGTACGATTTGCCATTTGTTTTTGCTTACCAAGGATGTTCTTTATTATACTTTGGCTTTAACGCTGTCTATTTCTGCCTTGATATTCATCCTTTGCGGCCTTAACCTGATGGCAAATCGCGGAAACGCCAAAGTGGTTTCAAAAGTAAAAACGGTCATGGGCGTGACGGCTCTGGGTTTGATCATTATTTTCGCCGGCTGGGTTGGCGTGAATACTTATTTCATTTCCGCGGGAGCCGCGGAATGGGACGGATACAGCCTGACCAAAGGCTGGTGGAAGATCAGTATGGATTGCGACAAACCTGCCGATACGCAAGCTATTTGCGGCGACGGCGTTGTTCAGCGAGAAACGGAAAGCTGCGACCCGATGGAAACGATCGACGGCTGTCAGGGAAGGACCGGTTTTACCAAAGAAACATGCGGTGAGTTGATTTCGAATTGCGATCCGAAAACGTGCGTTTCGTTTTTTTGCGGAAACGGGAAAATAGATAATGGTGAAGATTGCGATCCTCAAATGAGCGTCAAGGACTGCACTAAAAACGGAGGAAAGACGATGGCGGAATGCGTAAAACTCCACGATCAATGTACCGAAAAATGCAAACTTGAAGAGATAATTCCTCCCAAAGATGACGACGGTCCTTATGTGGAAGGCCGTTGCCTTGACCATGTTTCCGGGGCCCATTCGCCGGATTGCAATGATTTACATACCGGCTTGGATGGTTATAAGCTGATTGTTAAGAATTTTTACGTGGCTCCGGGTTCTTACCATGACTCGGCTTTAAGCCCAATCGAAAAAAAAGGCCCCAACGGCGAAAAGATCTGCATGTGTTTCGATACGTGCGCGTATCCGGAAAAATTCAAATATGTTCTTGTTGACGCAGGCAAAAGGTTGTTTGATGTTTATGCCACACCCGAGGGAGAGAAAGTCTTTAAACAAATGGGCCAAGAGGGATCGTTGATGGATGATACCAAGCCGGTTATTTATCTTTATCCGGAAAAACAGACGAGCGTAACCGTCAAGCTTAGTCCGAAGGGAAGAATGACAGCCAGTATTCCGGCTTACGGGAATGGGTGGAATGTTAATGTCAAACCAAGTGGTTCAATCGACGGAAAATACGGTTATCTATTTTATGAAACCGAAATTCCTGCTGCTGAAATTTATATGCCGTTGCAAGGTTTTCTCGTCTCTTACGACGGGTTAGCGGAATTTTTTGACGGGATTCTTCCCGAGGTTGGATTGCAGGGACAGGAGATAATCGATTTCAAAAACTGGTGGCTCGATGGCCGTTTAACCCCCGCCAAATTTTATTTGATTAGATTGCTGGACAGAAATACCATTGAGAATATCGAGCCGATGACCATAGATCCTAAACCCGATACGGTGATCAGGATTAGATTTTTGTTCACGCCTTTGGATAGCCGGATTGAAACGCTTGAGCCGCTGATCGAAACCCCGCAAAGACAGGGATTTACCGCGGTGGAGTGGGGCGGGCTGGTGGAGAAAAAGTAAATGGATAAAATGAATCAGATGGAAGAACTTAATAAAGAGATTGGTTCATGCGCAAAATGCCGTTTGTCAAAAACAAGGATTAAATCTGTTCCGGGCGAGGGACCGCTCGACGCGGAATATTTTATCGTTGGGCAGGGTCCGGGAGCCAATGAAGACAAAACCGGACGGCCGTTTATCGGCCGGGCCGGAAAGCTGCTTACCGAATTGCTGGCGCTGGCGGGCCTCGACCGTTATAAAGAAACTTTTATCACGTCGATCGTAAAATGCTTGCCTACGCCGCCGCTTAACCGGAAGCCCAAGCCTGACGAAATCGCGGCTTGCCATGATTATCTGGCGCGCCAGATAGAGCTGTTCGGTGCTAAAAAAATTATTCTGCTGGGAGATGTGGCTTTCAAAGAATTTTTCAAAAAAGAAAAATTTTCAGACTGGCGCGGTAAATGGCGCGAGAGCGGGGGACGGAAATATTTTATCAGCTACCATCCGGCCGCCGGCATCCGGTTCCAAAAATTCAAAAAGATCCTGGAACATGATTTCAAAAATCTGGTTCGCGGTAACGAAAAAAATTGACTCAAGGTCGATTTCGTGGTTGAATTCTGTAAGAACAGGAAGTGTTTGAACGGTGAGGAAATATCGATACAGTTTGGAACTCTGTCCGGTTTGTAATGCTTGGGCAGTCAAGGCTCAAAGTCAGTCGGGCGAAGAAATTTGGATTTGCAATAATCTTGGAAGACCTTGGCATGATTATTACCGGGACCTGCGAGCGGTTTCGCGGTCGTGGCAAAGAAGCAAAGCCGGTCTGCAACAATATCGCGAAATCTTGGTACCGCCGTTGTTTTAAGTCTCACCGATCAAAGGCTAACTAACTTAGCCTTTACTTTTTAGATAATTTAAATGGAAATCAACGAATTTGAAAAATTGGTGTCCGAGGCAATCGAAGGTTTGCCCGACCATATTAAAAAAGCCATAAATAATACCGCGATCGTGGTGGAGGAAAAATCGCCGCGCCGTAACTTACTTGGTTTATACGAAGGGGTTCCGGAAAACGTTTGGGGGAAGGGGATGGGAATGACTTTGCCCGACAAGATCACGATTTTTAAAGAGAATATCGAGCGTACCGCCAATAGCCCCGAGGATATTAGAGAGGTCGTAAAGGTGGTTGTTTGGCATGAGATCGCCCATCATTTCGGTTTTGACGAAAAAGAAGTACGCCTCTTGGAAAAAAGATGGCGGGCAAAAGCCGGTAGGCTTAAATTTTAAAATTGCTCAAGTATTAAAAGTTTTTATATGATTTAAATAGGACGATAGGCTTGCCGTGATTTGCGGACTTCGTTTGACATATTCTAAAAAAAGTTTATGATGATAGCAATACTTAAAATTAAGAAGAGGAAAGGCGATGGATCGGATAGAGGTAATTGAGGTAAAGGAAGTTGCTTTGGAACCCCGCGAGTACGAGGTTTTAAAGATCCTTGTTAAGGAGCTTGCGGCCGGAGCCGAAGGCTTTGACCTTTCACAAGAAGAAGTAAAAGAACAATTGGCCGGGTTGATCCCGTTGGTTACCAGCAAAGATCTGGCGTTAATCGAGAAGGAAATCGGTTTGGCGCCCGGGACGCTCACGACAATAAGGGCCATAGCGGTCAAAAAGGCTTTAGAAGAAGCTAGCGGAAGTATTACCGTCTTTAAGGTCAATAAAGAATAACGAGGAGAAGCCTCGTTTTTTTTGTTCAATCAAAGGTTCTTTATCATGTAGGTAGCTTTTAATTTGTAGCCGGATTTGCGCCAGTATTCGCGCGCTCCGATTCCGGAGATGGCCGCGATTTTTTCGTATCCGAATTCTTTTTTCGCGATTTTTTCCGCTTCCAGGATCAATTTTTTTCCTAAGCCTTGGTGTTGGACGGCCGACGTTTTTTCCGCCACGGCAAGCTGGAAACCATAAGTATGAATCTCTCTTATTAACGCGGAATTTTTCAGTGCCGGAATTGCGGGATCCGGGTTTTGGCTGATGCGCAGACGCAACAGGCTGAAGATTTTGGTTTGTTCTTTGTTCTCAAAGCTTAAAAAAATCTCCTGTCCGCCCGAAGCTTTGTATTCGCGGCGCGCCATATATACTTTTTCCTTTGGGTCATAGTCTCCTTTTATTTCGCGGCAACGGATGCATTGGCAGCGCCAATTTTCTTTTACCATATCCGCCGCGATGATCTGGCGGAGATTGGAAACGGTTTTGGTGCCTTCGGCGATCCGGGGGGAGGGGATGTCGCGGATGATCCGCTCGATCCTTAGATAGGGCGGGATGTTCTTTTTTATTTCTTTGATAACCTCGATCAGTTTTTTATCCGGATAAGGTTTAAACAAGCCTTTTTCGTATAATTCATAAAGCGGGGCTTCGCGCAAGACGGCGCAGGGATAAATTTTGAGCGTATCGGGCTGGAAACGTTCGTCGTTAAAGATTGTTTTCATCATTTCAATATCTTTTTGAGGCGAAGAGCCATAGAGATTAAGCATTATCTGGTAGGCTATTTTGAAGCCGGAGTTTTTTAAAAGCCGCGTTGCTTTTATCGTAGAATCGACTTTATGGCCTCTTTGATTTAAATCGAGCACGTCATCGTAAATGCTTTGGATTCCCAATTCCACTTTGGTTACGCCAAGATTCCTTAAATGGATGATTTCTTTTCCGCTGATAAAATCCGGCCGGGTTTCGACCGACAGTCCGATGATCCGGCATTTAGCCGATTCATTGATTTTTTGCTCTTGTTTCAGGGAGCCGATTTTTCTGGAACGCGGGGCGTTAAAATTATTACAGCTAAAAAAACATTTCTTGAT
>Ga0114951_10006154_pt1 | contig 10730 bp, 10 predicted proteins | sample AM7aDNAmetaG_FD_88677 | JGI IMG/M metagenome (GOLD analysis project Ga0114951, IMG submission 88677) | Freshwater microbial communities from Finland to study Microbial Dark Matter (Phase II) - AM7a DNA metaG | ecosystem: Environmental > Aquatic > Freshwater > Lake | place: Finland: Lake Alinen...
GCACTGACCAACGCCGCGCAGTTTGCACCGGCATCAATCGGGACGCTGGCGAGCAACGCGCTCCCCGTGTCGGGCGGCAGCATGGCCGCAGGGGCGAATATCACCATCACGTCAACGTCTGACACACCGGACACATTCAGCGGCTTTCTTGCCGGAAATTCAAGCGGCGGATACCTGTTTGCGACAACGGGAACCTTCCCAAATCAAACGGCAAAACTGCGCTACACAGTCGGCGGAACGCACCAATACGACATCACGTTCCCGCCTAACCCTTCGTCGGACAAGAACGTGCTGTACGCGGATGGCAGCGCGGCAGGGTTGAGCGGCTTTCCCGCCTATCTGGTTACGACCGGACAACTCACGACCGCCACGAACGCGCTGTACATCGCTCTCACAAATTGGGACATCGCGCAAGACGCAGGATTTGCCACGACCGGAACCATCGCGGGACTCTCGACCACGCAGGCGCAGGTTGTCGCATCGGTCAACGCAATGGGCACAACGCAGGCGCAGGTGACAGCGGGATTAATCTACTGGTCCACCAACGCGACCGCCGCAATCAGCAACACCATCGCCTACAGCATGGCCAGCTTCGACCGCTACGAGACAAACAACTGGACGCCGACATTTTCGATGTTGCCGGGTCAAATATTCAACGTGTTCATTGCGCACAGCACATCGAACCAAGTCACGACGTGGCCTTCCGGAATCAAGTGGCAGTCGGGCACGACAGTCGGCGCAGTGACCAACACCACTGGATTTATGGACACTTACGGCTTTGTGTTCCGGCCCAACGGCGTAACCAACGGTCTTCTGCTGCCGGGGGTGCAGTAATGCGTAGGCTTGCCATCATCACCGCTGTCCTGTGCGCTGGACTTACGTCCGCGCAGATGCCTTTTGCTGCGCGGTTCGCGTCGTTCGGAACTCCGTTTACTTGGTCCGCGACAGGCGGCTACTACACATACGCTTGGAGCGGCCACCTGTCTGTGATTTTCACGAACAACGGAACGCTCACGGTTTCCGCAAAAACATTCCCCGTGCTCGTCGTCGGCGGCGGCGGCGGTGGTGGGGCAGGTGGCGGTGGCGCTGGTGGATACATCGTGACGAACATAGCTCTTTCTGGAACTACGTCCGTTTCTATCGGCATGGGGGGCGCGGGCGGTTCTGGTTATGAGGCTGGCCCACCAGTCGCGGCTTTGTTCGGTTCTAACACAACCTTCGGTGCGATAGTTGCCAATGGAGGCGGACGGGCTTCGTCTGCGCCAAACACCGAAAACACCGCGCCTTCTGGCGGTGGTTCTGGCGGCGGCGGGAAGTATGTTGACACCGCGCAAACCTTTGGCGGCGCTGGAACCACTGGGCAGGGAAATAGCGGTGGCGGAAACGGAAACTATCGTGGCTCTCCGTATCCGGCAGGCGGCGGTGGTGGTGCTGGTGGCGTTGGTGGTTCTGCAACCGGAAACAGCTTGGCGGGTATCGGCGGGGTCGGTATCACCAATTCGATTTCTGGGACTGCGGTCGGATACGCAGGCGGCGGTGGTGGCGGAACGTATGGAGTCGGGACGCCCGGCAGCGCAAGTTGCGGCGGAGGGGCAGGAACAACCTCGGCGGGCAATGGAAACAATGGCACGGACGGAACTGGCGGCGGCGGTGGCGGTTCAGGTTTGCATTGTTATGGTGGCAAAGGCGGAAAAGGCATAGTGGTTGTTCAGTTGTACTAGGAGGCTTTATGAACCGAGACACAGCAGTAATGTTCCCGACGGCTTTCCTCGCGGTCCTCGTCGCGGCCTGTTGCGCGATTGCGTTCAGCGGGTGCCTTGCGCCCGTCACAGTCAACGTGTTCAGTTCGCGCCTTATTACCGCGCAGTGCGGCACCAACGCCGTGCAGCAGCGGATTGACGGCGGTGCGAACGTGGCGAGCAACTCAACCAGCGCGACCGCCCCGGCGTCCCTGCTGGGGCTGTAGGAGGGTGTCATGGGCGATCTGATTGACAAAGCGGTAACGAAAATGGACACGTCATCCCCGCAGTCCTTTGTCGCCTACCTGATAGAGCAGGCCCTCGGCGATCCTCGCACCAAGGCCATGATCGGGTGCGGCATCCGCTGGCTGCTGCATGGCGCAGGAGTGGCCCTTGCCGCCCGTCCAGTTGGCCACCTGTTTCAGAGCGCCGCAAGTAACTCCGACTGGATCATGCTGGCTGCTGGCGTCGTTCTGAGCGCCGGGCAACTTGTTTGGGGTCTGTACCAGAAGTGGCGCGTTGACCAAAAGTTGGCGCATAAGGACGCGATCATCGCCGCCGCAGACGCCAAGGACGAGGCTCCGACCCCGCCAATGCGCCTGCCGACGCTTGCCGAGATCCTGCCAGCCGATGCCAAGCCACAGCAGGCCTGGCCCGCCAGCGAGCCGCCCAGGCCGCCGCGGGAGGGCCAGCCGTGACATGCGAGTACAAAGGTTCGGTTGTTCTGGCGTACCTCTACTCGGAAATGCGCGGCGGCGTGCCGGTTCCGTGGTTCCGGTACTGGCTGGACGAGGCCCGCCCGCTAACCACGATCCTCGACGACGGAACCTATATTCGCTGCGCGGGCAGCGGAACTACCGATTTTGGAAGCGTCCCGGCTGAATTCCAGTCGCAGGTCGGACCGTTGGAGTACGCAATCCCGTACATCATGCACGATTCTGCCTTCCAGAATCGCGGCTGGTGGGAGAGCAAGGACCTGGGCGCGACGTGGCAGTACGTCCCCAAGACCATGCACGACGCTAACGACATGCTTTTGCTGGGCGCCAAGGCTATCACCGTGTCTGCCAAGGGGTACTCTGACCTCAACGACGCGCAGCTGGGCCGTCTATGGATTCGCCGAGAAGCCATGTACGCAGGAGTCGCTGCTGGCGGATCGTCCTGTTGGGACAAGCACCTAGGACCGTTTCCCAACGACCCGCCGCCACCGTTCGACGTGACATACCTGTTTGACCAGACACCCACGCCGACAACGATGCCGGCCGCACAACCCCCGCAGGAAGGAACCCTCGTGCCATGAGTCCGCATCCGACCCACCACGCCACTGACCACCGCGACCACGTAGCCGACGTGCGAGACGGCCTTGCCGACCGCCGCGACTTCATGGCCGACAAACGGTACGTGGCATTCGAGGACGCCGCCAACTGCTCCTTGTGCAAGATCACCCCCCGGCAACTCTGGGCGTACATCGCCATTGGCGCGGCATCATGGGGCGGGGTGGCGGCAACCCTGTACTGCCTGCAAACAACGTTCACCGAGTTCAAGGCAGACACCAATGCGACTTTGCAGCGCATTGAATCCAAGGTGGACGCGAACAACACGCGCTACGGCGCAGACCCCCGCGCGCCTAACGACACCCCGACGGCGCAGGCGAGCAATTAGCAGGAGATTTCAATGACCTTTCAGGACATGATCGACGTCGCGCAGCAGGAATCCGCCGCCGGATCAGACCCGCGATTCAAACCAGCCGATTGGCTTCGGTGGGCGTTCGACTCGCTAACCGAGGCGTTCGCCTATGATGGTGCGTTGCGAATCAACGCCAACGACACCATTCTGCCGACTCCGTTTACGATTGACCCTGACAACAACGATCCGAACGCATTTGACCTTCCAGCGCAACTTCTTCCGTATCACATCGGACTGGAGTCGTACATCAAGTTCAGGTACTCGGCATCGTTCCCGAAGAACTCGACCGAGGCGGCCGACGCGGCAAACCACTACCAGACATTTCTTTCGTCTCTCGGAGTTCTCGGAGCATCTTCCTCGCAGGGGTAACACCTCATGGCATCCAGCAAGTATAAAAACGTTTACGAAGAGGTCAACGCCGTTCTGGTGACGGACGCGCGTCAGGCTGTCGTGAACTTCGGAACCGCGTTGCGCCTGTTTGAGTCTTCGCTTCCCATTGGCGAACTCGACGCCGTGATTCAGGAAATGTGGGCGACCAGGCTTTATATCGACAACCCGTCCTGTGACCGTCGCGCGGCCGCGGACAACACGTTCCGGCTTGCCGGCCGCTGGCATGTTTCTAGTCTTCGCAAAAACGGTCCGCAGGAGAAGCCGGGAATTTACGAGGAATTGAGGCTTGGATTCCTGCAACCGCCGGGAACGCCGAACGATTACCCGAAATCAAAGGACGCAAACGACTGGTCTGGAATCTTCTCACAGGCGCGTGTCGTAAAAATGTTCGAGTACGATCAGGACAATCGGGCAAAGGCAGGCGAAAACCGCTACTACATCCTGACGATTCCGGGTGTGGCTCCGACAACCATCAAGGAATTCTGCGCGGCGCTGTCGTCCGTTCCCGTTCTGGAGAACCCGACATTCGGAATTCAGACCAAGATTCCAGGCACATGGAAGATTCGTGGCGTTCGGAACGAGGAACAGGATGACGGCAGCAGTGTGGTATTTGCCATGCTCGTTGACGCCAGCGGTTTGACTGCCGGCGAAATTACGATGGAAGATGGCTGGAACCAGACGGTTGTGCATCAGTTCTACAAGCACATTGCCGACTACCCGGATGCGCCGTTCCATCCAGTGAACATTGACGCCGTTGACACCCCGACAATCGACCTGAACAACGGAGACCAGCAGACCATTCACGCGGTTATCTACCAGATTGTCGGGGCTGAGTTCGACGGCATGTGGAATATCACGGTCGTCAAACGGACCGCGAAACCAAGCGAACGCGGTTGGGGCGTATCTGACCGAGACGGTGCCTACACAATTCAGGAGTTTTGGAATCAAACCTACCGATGGACGCAACTCAAGAGTGTGTCCCTCCCGGCGACCTGCCGCAATGGGTTTCAGTCACGCCGAAACGAGTTCAACCTGTACGACGGCTCATGCCACATCCGACCGGGAGAGCCGACGACATATTCTGCATACTACAATAAGGGGTTCTACAACTCCTTGGTGGACGTGTACCGATGGGATCATGGCGGACGGTATATCAAGGAGGTTTGGAAACTGACGCTGCGCGAGGTGTTTGGAAAAGGGACAGCAGATGGACTCACCGACTACTACACCGGAACAAACGACAACGCCGCAACGCCTACTGCGATTTCAACCTATGTTGGTTATCCGCCGCTCCAATCATGGAGCCACTTCAACCCGATGGGCGGTGACAAGTACACATTCAAGCGCGTGGTGAAGGCCGAGCTAATGACCAGCGATATCACGGGAGACTACGACGTGAGCTCACGCGGAACATTTGTCACCGAGGCGGATTCAAAAGCAGACGCCACATAGGCACAATATGGACGACCAATTCAAGGACATCACGTCTCTGCCGGGATTCCGCGAGGCGGTGCGCGAAACCGTTCTCGATCTCATGCGGTTTTCTCAGTCCGCGGATGGGTTGTCCGACATTCTTTCCGGAGAGGCGTTCGTCGGCGCGCAGAACCGACCGCGGCCTTCGGACTCAAAAGTGCAGTTCGACAAGACTGACACGCGCGTCCCGCAGTTGATCCGCTTCCGTAAGCCAGCGTCCGGCGGGGCGAACACGTCTTTCGACATCTGTATCCCAGGCAGCAGCGGGGGCGGAGATAACACGGTTGGGCAGTTGTCGTTTGTTACGCAAAATGGGCTTGTTGTGCCAATCGCACCGGGCGAGCTTGCGTGTGTGGACAACGGGCCGTGGTGGACGATCAAGAACGTGCTGGGAACGCCATCCGCGCAGGTCACGGCGATTTGGATATGTGCCGTTCCGGATCAGGGTGGAACGTCTCCAGGTGAATGGCCGGTGTCGCCAACGGTGGACAACCACGTCGGAATGAAGTTCTTTGGATCACAGCCGACAACAATCTCTCCGCCAGTCGGTGGAGCCGGAATCGGGGCAAGGTTCGGGTTGCAGTGGAAGATTGCCCAGATTGACACGGCGTCGGTGAAGATTAGCGGAACTCCGACAGACGTGAACATGGTTCCATCGCAGATCGACGCCGGACAGCGCGCGCAGACCGCGACCATGGGAGATGCGGACCCTGACCCTGCGCTGACTCCGGTTGTCAGCCAGTCGATTGTGACGTACTCGGGAAAGCCTGGCGTGTTGCAGATTAACAACTGGAACATGACGCCGGTCGACAATGACCCGGCCAAGCCCATGCTGGTGAACGTCGGCGGCGTCGCGCAGATGATGAAGCAGCAGACCGGCGGAGACATCACCCCTACAGATCCAAGCACGGCGGTTGTTACGCTTGGACCGCACGACGCGGGGGATGCTGCGCTTGGAGACGCTGGAGCAACGTGCGACGGGACAAACGGGATAAAGATCAGTGTGGTTACAGGTGTGGTTTACACCCCGTCCAGAGATCACGTTCTTTACTTCTATCGGCGCGACTTCATTTTTACAGCAAAAGGAAGGCTCTATAAAGTCGGCGCAGAAACCCGCGTCGACGTCAACAGTCTTGTGGAAATCTAATGGACAATGACATTGGAAGAGATTGCGAGCACTACGGCTTCCAAGGCGGCATATCTGCCGGGGACGGTGCGCATTACCATTACCACGCGGGAACAAACAATCTTCTGTTTCGCGGGGACGGCAAGGACATTGTGCGCTGCCATCCAGCATCGCTCACGGTGACGCTGGCGGGTAAGTTCGGGGTGCAGGTCGGCGGGTGGAATTTTTCAGGCGCGTACACCCTGGGATACGACACGACCGCAGCGAGCGTATACAATGGGGCAACCGCAATTCCATTCCAAAAGTCTCTGTACTCGCACGGATACGGGTTTGGCGACCAGTGGGACGCGCGGGGAATCTCGCTCTACCGCAATGGCGCCGGCGTTTATTTCGTGCAAGTGGCTTGGGTAATAGTAAGACCACCACACAGCGGCACATGGGAGTTGTTGAGTTGCTGGACGCTGACCAATCCCTCGGGGCCGATTGGCACGTACGCACAGCACGGCACGTTCAGCTACAACTGTCCTACAGGCACGTCTGACGGGATAACGGGTATTGTGGTGTCCGCGTGACCGATTTGACTTAACCTCTCACCCTGTGCTACACTGATCGCATTGAGCGGTGATAAGGAGAGTGACATGTCTGATAATGTTGTCTTCGCAAACCCCAGAATCCGGTTGCCGATTTCGCTGTTGAATCCCGTAATGGACGATGTGACAAGGGATGAAACTACCGAAAAAACCAATCCCCTTGCTCCTCCGTTGCTTCGCCCGCGTGATTTCACCGAGGCGGCTTCGACTCTTGAGGGAAACACGAAAGACACAATCACGCCGATAATGGAGTCCGGAATACACAGGTTTATCAGAGAATCCATCGACCAAGCAAAGCAGAATTTCACGCCATCGCGCGCGACGCCTGTTTCTGCCGCTTCGAAGTCGATTCTGCCGGCCGCTCCCACTGGTAACATTCCGCCTCCTGTTTCAGTCCAACCAGTCCCCGCCGCGACCTCCATCGCGCCGCCGCCTCCTTTGGTAGCTCCGGTCGCATCCACCGCGCCGAAGACCGCGCCGACTCCTTCCGCGGCTGCTGCGAAAGCGCAACCATCCATCTTCCTGCGTCAGGCGCGCGGTGCCATGACCATGCCGCGCACCGAAACCATCAACGAAATCGACCCGGCAACCGGAAAGCCTGCCAGCAGGATTGTGCAGGATGTTGTTCCTGCCGGGGTAAGTTCGCAGCGCGTTGACCAAGGCCAGATACCAGACACGGCCGCCGGACAACTGTTCCGCAAGGACATCGCCAACATGGGCGACAAGCCAAACGTCAAGGCGTCGTTTGACGCCACAACCGGGCGCAGCGTCGTCATCAGCGACCCGCTGAACCGCGCTGGTGGCATCCAGGGACAGAAGCCTCTCGAAGGTCAGGCCCGCGCAAACCTTCTGGACCGTGTTGGCGGTGGCGGCGTTCTGAGGTCCGATCAGAACGAGGTGGACCTTCTGAGCCGAATGCGTCGAGAAGGCGCACCTGGCTCCAGAGGAACATTCGATGTTCAGCGGCAGAATGCTGGAACCGTCGGAACAGCCGAGGAGAGGAACCGATACGTCGAAGCCGGTCGGCAGATTGCAGACGACCAGACTGCCAGGCAAACGTCTCTCATCGGAGCACAGGGCAAGGCTGCCCGAGGTGTTGAGGCTGAGAGAACCGCCGGAGCGACAGCCGAGCGCGACGCCGCGCGGACATATCGTCAAACCGAGCAGGAAGCGCGGCGAGACGAACGGCGATCCGAGATCGAAGAGCGTGGACGAATTCAGGCGGAAATGAAGAAGGACTCCGCCCTCGACAAGGCAACCAGCGAATCCGCGCGCAGATCAGACGCCATGTTCAAAGAAGCAGAGATCCGCGCCGAGAAGGGCGATGGGCTTGGAGCCCTGCCGCAAATGATCGACATTGCGAACGCCTCCGCCGCAGACAAGAACCTCGACCCGAACATCAAGGACTACTACGTCCTACGGGCAAACACAATCGCCCAGGAGCAGGCGCGAATGCTGGCACCGAAGCTGACCGGAGAAAAGCTGGTCGCACTGCGCAATGCGCTGTTGAAGTTCAAGGGAGATGTGAACGCGCCCGAAGTCAAGGCGTTGATCGCGTCCGGCAAATAGGAGTTGTGCCATGCCGGATGGAATCTACGACTTCACGGGCGAAGGCGACGCAGCGGTTCATGGTTCGACCATACCGCCTCCCGTTTCTCCAAACCCCATTGCGAACCAGACACCGAGAAAGCCGATCGCGAAGCGCGTGTCGGTGTCCGATGGTGCATACGACTTCACGCAAGACGCTCTCGCCGAACCATCGGCCGCGGCAGAGGATACGCCGCAGGCTGTCGATCAACCGTCCGGACTGAAACCGGAAGGCACGGTAGCGTCCTTCGCCCGTGCGGCTGTTCCGAAGATCATTCCCGGCGTCATGGGGCTTGTCGGCGGCGTGGTGGGTGGCGCCGCCGGCGCACTGGTGGTCGGAGCGGAACCGGTTACGATACCGGCCGGCGCCATCGCCGGCGGCATAGCGGCCGAGTCGCAGGGTGGGAAGGTCAACAAGTGGCTGGCGTCGATGTTGTTCACGCCCGAGCATATCGCCGCGTACAACGCCCAGAACGAGGCGAACGCAGCAGCGCGACCATTGACAACCGCTGCTGGCGAGATGGCCGGCGGAACTGCCTCCATGTTTACCGGAAGCGGAGCGGCACGCTCCATTCCGGGGCTGGTGCGAGCCGCGAAACTGTCTGAAGAAGCGATAAAAGCCGGAAAAACGGCGGCCGAGGCCAAGCAGGTTTACGACAAAGCGGCCGGAGGAGCACGGGTTGGCGGCGCATTGCTGGAGACCGGCGTAGCCGGCGCGGTGATGACCGGCGGCGCCGAGGCCCAAAATCCAGACGCGACGCTGTACTCCACCACAAAAGCCGCCATCCAGGGCGGCGTGACCATGGCCCCGCTGGCATTCGTTCCGCACGCCAAGAGCATCTTGGGCTCGCTTGGGTGGAGGGCGCCGACGGATGCCGCGATTCTGGCAGTCAACAACGCTCTTTGGGATCATTTTGTCAACGGCGCACCGCTGAACCCGCGCGAGATCGCCAGGCAGGCCGGGAAGGACTGGCCCACGTTCATGGTGATGAACGCCATCGTGGGCGTTTTCGGGCGCATGCCGTTGCTGCCGCGGGCCGCGAAGGCGTTGCAGGATGCCAAGACCCCGGCGGATGTGCTGGCGAACCCAGCGGACGTGCATACCGTGCTGGCGCAAGCAGAGACGCAGCCAGCGGTTGAACCCGTGGCCGTTCCTAAGACCGTCAAGAAGACGACACAGAAGCCGCCGGAACCGCCCGTTACCGAACCCGCCGCCGTCGTGCCGCCGGAACCGCAAAAGCCCGCTGGCGAGGCGCGTGGTGAGCCAGTGAAGGCGGAAACGGCACCCGGCGACACCGTTGTGCGACCCGTGGTCGAGTTTGATGGCAAGAAGTACTACGGGCTGGAGAGCGACGAGCATGCCGACATCATCCGAGACGCGAACAAGGCTGGCGCGAAGATCCCGGCGGACGACGTGGCCAACGAGAAGTTTCGCAAGTTTGAGACGGCTGGCGGTGTAGTTGTGGACCGGGAGAAGGCCGCCGAGATGATGGGCGAGAGTGCGCCGCTGCATAGCGCACGGTTCTGGGAGATGAAGCAGGAGCAGGCCAAGCCAGCCGACAAACCGATTTCCACCCCGCCCCCTGTCGCCGCAACGCCACCCGCGGTCCCTCCTCCCGCGGGCGCGGCGCAGGGGGCTTCTGTTAAACGCAAGAGGCTGGTCGGGAAGAGTGAGGCGGGGAAACCAGCCGAGCCTCAAGAAGGCAACCCCGATGGCGTGAACCCGGTCCCTGGTACTGTATTTCTTACCGCCACCGGGCGCAAGATGTCATCCGCGCCCATACAGGGAACAACAAACACTGACCGAATGGCGCACATCAACAACGAGCGGATAAACTCGTGGCTGATCGAGAACGCAATCGCGGAGGCGGATTCCCGCGGAGACGAATTCAACGGCGGAAACTTCAAGAGGATGAATGTCAAGAAGTTGTCCCGTGCAGATGTCGAAGCATTGAACATGTACCTTTGGGACAAGGAGCTTGCGCCGAAAACAGTTCAGCGTCCAGTACTTACGGACCTCGCCAAGAAGGAACCCGCCAATGCCGCACCCGCATCCCCGCGAGTGGAACCTGACGCCGCCGCGACTCGCCCGGATGCAGGCGGAGATGGACGCGCAGAAGGCGAGAAGGTTGCCAAGGGTGA
>Ga0114951_10006155_pt1 | contig 10729 bp, 8 predicted proteins | sample AM7aDNAmetaG_FD_88677 | JGI IMG/M metagenome (GOLD analysis project Ga0114951, IMG submission 88677) | Freshwater microbial communities from Finland to study Microbial Dark Matter (Phase II) - AM7a DNA metaG | ecosystem: Environmental > Aquatic > Freshwater > Lake | place: Finland: Lake Alinen...
AATCGCTGCAACTTCTTAGCAGTGCCAATCATTATAGACAATTATTTGGTGAAAGCAATTCCGCTTTTTGTGAAATTGAACATTCTCCAACAAAAATGAGATTGATCAAGTCGAATTTAAAAAATCTGCCCGAAATCCTGTTTATCACCTCCTACCCGCCCAGGGAATGCGGAATTGCAACTTATTCGCAGGATTTAATTAAATCTCTGAATAATCAATTCAACAATACCATGTCGATAAAGGTTTGTGCCCTGGAATCCGGAGAGGAGAGTCTTACCTACCCCAGCCTGGTAAAGTATACATTGAAAACCTCCAATGCGGCTGATTATATAAATCTGGCATTTAAAATAAACCGAGACCAGCATATCAGCCTGGTGGTTATCCAGCATGAATTCGGTTTCTATAACCATATGGAATCACAGTTCCAGGAATTCCTTTATCAATTGAACAAGCCGATAATTATCGTTTTTCATACGGTGTTGCCGAATCCGGATATACGGTTAAAATTCAGGTTACAGAACATTGCTGACGTTTGCCAGTCGATCATAGTCATGACCAATAACGCAGCCAGGATTTTAACGGACACCTATCAGATTCCTGAAGAAAAAATAATTGTAATTCCTCATGGTACTCATTTGGTGCCACATATTGACAAGAATTTTCTGAAGAAAAAGTATGGTCTTGAGGGCCGGCAGATCCTAACAACATTTGGTTTGCTGAGTTCGGGGAAGAGTATTGAAACAACATTGGAAGCTTTACCGGCGGTTATTAAGACAAATCAAAAGGTTTTGTTTCTGATTATAGGGAAGACCCATCCGGAAGTTTTAAAAAATGAGGGAGAGAAATACCGAAGCTTTCTGGAATCGATAGTTGAAAAAAACAATCTTGGGGGTCATGTCAAATTCATCAACAGTTATCTCGCCTTACCCGATTTACTTGAATATTTGCAGCTTACTGATATTTACCTTTTTACGACCAACGATCCTCATCAGGCAGTAAGCGGAACATTTGCGTACGCATTGAGTTGCGGTTGCCCGATCATTTCAACCCCTATTCCACATGCAAAGGAAATCCTCACTGAGGATACCGGGATCATATTCGATTTTCTCAATTCCACGCAGCTGGGCGATGCAATCATCGGGTTACTGGCGGATGAGGAGAAACGTAAAAGTATCAGTACAAATGCCCTTCAAAAAATAGTTGCTTCTGCATGGGAAAATTCAGCTGTAGCTCATGGGGTACTCTTTAAAAAAATAGCAGATGAGATTATTAAAATCGAATTTAAGGTGCCAAAGATCAATCTGGACCACCTAAAAAAGATGACGACCGATATTGGAATAATTCAATTCGCTAAAATCAACCAGCCTGACCTGAGTACCGGATATACACTTGATGACAATGCCAGGGCCCTGGTTTCCATGTGCATGTATTATGAATTATCGGGTGAAGAAGAAATTCTGAATTACATTCGGAAATATTTAAGCTTCATTAAATATTGTTTACAGCCGTCAGGAGATTTCCTAAATTATGTGGATCGGGACAAAAATTGCACCGATCAGAATAAAACTTCGAATCTGGACGATTCGAATGGCAGAGCTATTTGGGCTTTAGGATATCTGGCAGCATTAAAGGGGTTGTTACCTATCGAAATCACCAGCGAAGCATGCAAATTACTGGAGAGATCATTGCCTCACATGATTACGGTTCACTCTCCACGGGCAATAGCCTTTGCAATCAAGGGATTATATTACTATTCAGATGTTGTAATATCTCCTGTTAACGTTACACTTTTCAAATTACTTGCCAATCGGCTGGCTCAGATGTATCGTCATGAATCTGTAGAAGACTGGGAGTGGTTTGAAGGTTATCTTACCTATGCTAACAGTATTATGCCTGAAGCACTATTATGTGCCTGGCAGATGACCGGTAATTCAGAGTATAAAGACATAGCGCTGGCCTCCTTCGGTTTTCTATTGTCACAAACATTCAATGAAAATGGTATTGAGGTTATTTCAAATAAGGAATGGCTTCAAAAAGGCCAGTTACCAGGTCATTTCGGTGAGCAGCCGATTGACGTTGCTTATACTATTATGACATTAAGTAAGTTTTACGATGTATTTAATGATGAGCAGTATAAGCTTAAAATGGTGACTGCTTTCAATTGGTTTTTGGGAAATAACCGGCTTAATCAGATAGTTTATAATCCATGTACGGGAGGATGCTATGACGGCATGGAGGAACACAATATTAATCTCAACCAAGGAGCAGAATCTACGGTAAGTTACCTGCTGGCAAGGTTAACGATCGAAAATTACAGAAATTTCAACTCACAGGGATGAAAAAATTTTCTCCGGCAATCAAGTTAACTCCGCTACTTAGGGATGCCACGAAGGTGACCCTGAAAATCAGTGAGAAAGCCATCGCAAAAAAGGAGCAAGTCAGCAATTTCATGACTGATATTGCGGATGTCTTCCTATTTATCCTTCGAATTTTCAAAGAGACATTTTCGCGGAATTTTGAGTTCAGGGAATTTTTTTATCAATGCTACAAGATTGGATATAAAACCTTGCCGCTGATTTCAATTACGGGAGCCATTATGGGATTGGTGCTAACAATTCAATCGCGGCCAACGCTGGCCAATTTCGGGGCAGTGTCACTTCTTCCGGGCATGGTAGCTGTTTCGCTGATCCGTGAGATGGGGCCAGTTATTACGGCTCTTATCTGTGCTGGTAAAATTGGTTCGGGCATGGGGGCTGAGTTAGGCTCCATGAGGGTTACCGAGCAAATTGATGCCATGGAGGTATCTTCGACAAATCCGATGAAATTCCTGGTTGTTCCCAGAGTACTGGCTGCCACGGTCATGATCCCGATATTAATTCTGTATGCAGATGCCCTTGGTATATTAGGTAGCTGGGCAGGAGCCAATATAAAAGGAGATGTGACATTTGGATTGTTTTTCCGGCAGGCGTTCAGATATGTTGATTTTGTAGATTTTCTGCCAGCGGTGATAAAGTCGGTTTTTTTCGGCGCCGTTATTGGAATAGTTGGATGTTACAAGGGTTACAATGCCGGGCGAGGAACTGAAAGTGTCGGTGTTGCAGCCAATTCAGCAGTTGTAATTGGTTCACTGCTTGTGATCATCATGGACATGATCGCGGTACAAATAACTGATATGCTATGACAAACAGGAAATCAGTTATTGAAATCGAGAATCTCAGTAAATCTTTTGGCAATCAGATGGTACTGAAGAATATCTCACTCAAACTCCTTAACGGAGAAAATCTGGCGGTACTTGGCAAATCCGGTACCGGCAAATCGGTATTGATTAAATGCATTGTCGGGTTACTAAAATCTGACGGTGGAACAATCAATGTATTTGAAAAAAATGTGACCTCAATTTCCCGACAGGAACTCGGTGAAATAAGGATGAAAATAGGTTTTTTGTTCCAAAGCGGTGCCTTGTATGACTCGATGACGGTGAAACAAAACCTCGAGTTTCCTTTACGGAGGATAAAAAGAGACCTGTCAGAAATTGAAATCAAAGAAAAAATAAATGAAGTCCTGGAGCAAGTTGGTTTAGCAGAAGCATTGGATAAAATGCCTTCACAGCTATCCGGAGGCATGAGAAAAAGGATAAGCCTTGCCCGCACAATAATTGTTGACCCGATGATTATGCTTTATGATGAGCCCACAACGGGTCTCGACCCCGCGACTTCGGATGAAATAAGTACGCTTATCAATGATATTCAGAAACGATACAAAACTTCTTCCATTATTATTACGCACGATATCAGATGTGCCCAGAAAACGGCAGACCGGGTGATTATGCTGAATGATGGGACCGTATATCAGGAAGGCAAAATTGAGGATTTCGAAAAATCCGCCGACCCATTAATCAAGTCATTCTTTATTTAAAACAAGAAAAAAATGGAAACTCATACACACAATTTCAAAGTCAGATTAGGACTATTTGTTGCAGCAGGATTGGCCCTGTTTGTAATTACTATTTTCATAATCGGGAAGCAGAAAAACCTTTTTAATCCTGTATTCAGACTTACCTCCGCATTTTACAATGTCAGCGGGCTCCAAGTTGGAAATAACATCAGATTCTCAGGAATCAGTGTGGGTACAGTCGATAACATAAGTATTATCAACGATTCCACGGTGAAAGTTGATATGCTTATAAGAAAAGAGGTTCACCAATTTATAAAATCAGATTCACGGGTAGCCATTGGTTCTGAGGGACTGATCGGCGACCGGTTACTGATTATTACGCAAGGGGGTACAGATTCACCTTTGGCAAAAGAGGGCCAGTTCCTGGCATCCAAAGAACCTGTTGAAACCGACGCCATTATGGCAAGTTTGCAGGTAACCGCGTGGAATGCTGAAACCATATCGCAAAGTCTTTTGGAAATAATGGCCAAGATAAACAATGGACAGGGGACCCTTGGCAAATTAATCGGTGACACGTCCATCGCACACAATTTTGATAAGACGATGCTAAATCTCCGAAACAGTTCCAAAGGGTTGAATGAAAACATGGAAGCAGCCAAAGACAATATTCTGTTAAAGGGATATTTTAATAAAAAGGCTAAGGAAAAAGAGAAAAAAATTACTGAAGAAAAAAAATAAATAAAATGAAAAAAGTACTTATTGCCCTCGATTACGACCCAACTTCAAAAACAGTTGCGGAACAAGGTTATTCAATTGCTCAGTCAATGGACGCAGTAACTATTCTGCTCCATGTGATAACTGATCCGGTATATTATGCTTCGAGCCAATATTCACCGATTATTGGATTTGAGGGATATATGGAAATGGAACCTTTTCAATTCGATACCATTGAAGGGGTAAGAAATGCTTCGGAGCACTTTCTTGATAAATACAAAAAACATCTGGGGAACAAAACCATTGAAACGATGGTGATGGAAGGCGATTTTGCCGACTCAATTTTAGCTGCAGCCAAGGGTGTGCATGCCGATATGATCGTTATGGGTTCACACAGTCATAAATGGCTGGAAAACATTGTAATTGGAAGTGTAACCGAAAAGGTTCTCCGTCATACCAAACTTCCGCTTTTAATCATCCCAACAAAGAAGCACTGAAGAGTCCGAAAAAAGCCGTAAATTGTAAGTTTCACGCAGTTTGATAACGATTTACATTATATGCCAACAAAACCAAGTCCATTCCCAATTGTAGCCATTGGCGCTTCTGCCGGCGGATTGGAAGCTTTCGAGGATTTCCTTCGAAATGTTCCAGAAAACTGCGGAATGGCCTTTGTTATTATACAACATCTTGACCCTACACAGAAAGGAATGTTGCCAGAACTGCTCCAGCGGATTACCAAAATGGAAGTTATCCAGGTAAAGGACCGCACTCGGGTTAAGCCCGATTCTGTGTATGTGATACCCCCGAACACTAGCATGTCAATTCTCAAAGGAGTACTACACCTTTTCCAGCCGGTTGAAGTCAGAGGATTACGTTTGCCGATTGATTTTTTCTTTCGCTCACTTGCTGATGATTGTCATGAGCACGCTGTAGGAGTAATACTTTCCGGCATGGGTTCTGATGGCAGCCTGGGACTAAGAGCCATTAAGGAAAAAAACGGAACGGTTTTAACCCAGGACCCTGTAAATGCAAAATTTAGCAGCATGCCCAGAAATGCCATCGACTCCGGTCTGGTTGATATCGTGGCACCTGCCAATGAATTGCCAATAAAGATGATTGAGTTTCTCAAGCATCTTCCAAAAGTCAAGCAAAATCTGGAGACGGAAATCAAGGACCAGAGTTCACTGGAAAAAATAATAATCCTGCTGCGCACAAGAACTGGTAACGATTTCTCTTTATATAAAAAGAATACGATTTACCGGCGAATCGAACGGCGGATGAGCGTGCACCGAATTGAAAAGATCACCTCCTACGTGAGGTTTCTGCAGGAAAATCCAAAGGAAGTTGATATACTTTTTAAGGAATTACTGATTGGAGTGACTAATTTCTTTCGCGATCCCTTAGTATGGGAGAAGTTGAGAGATTCTGTTTTCCCAGATATGTTTTCCACCATGAAACCAGGAACAGTATTGCGGGCATGGGTGCCAGGCTGCTCAACTGGTGAAGAGGCATTTTCACTGGCAATGGTTTTTAAAGAAGCGCTCGAGAAGATGGATCTTAATGGTGGTTTTTCGTTGCAGATATTTGCTACCGATCTTGACGGAGTGGCCATTGAGACCGCAAGAAAAGGAGTTTTTCATTCCAATATTGAGGCCGATGTATCAGCCAATCGCCTCAACCGATTTTTTATCTCTACAGAGGAAGGATATCGGATTAATGCAGAAATAAGGGAGATGGTCGTATTTGCACAACACAACATTATCTGGCATCCTCCTTTTACAAAGCTTGATATACTTACCTGCCGTAACCTGCTGATATATTTGGATACTGAGCTGCAAAGCAAATTGCACGGGCTGTTTTATTACAGTATTAATCCTGAAGGAATTCTTGTATTGGGTAGCGCTGAAACATTGGGTTCACATGGCAATCTTTTTAACCAGGTTGATTCCAAACTTAAAATCTTCAAACGCTCTAGTACAGCTCCGATAACTTTACTCACTGATTTCCCGTCAGCCTTTTCCCGGAATAAGATTACCGGACCCGATAAGGAAAAATCCGTAAAATCCTCGCAGAACATTGAAGCACTCGCTGATCAGCTGATGCTTCAGCAATTTTCACCAGCAGGTGTATTGGTCAACGAAAACGGCGATATTATCTACTTTAGCGGCCATACCGGGAAATATCTCGAACCGGCTGTTGGAAAAGCGAACCTTAATATTTTCGCAATGTTGCGGGAAGGTTTGCGAACTGATTTCCCGATAGCTTTCCGAAAAGCCATTTTAAATAAGAAACCGGTAGTTCTAGGCAACATAAAAATCCAGTATGTTGATAAACCAGAGGCATTAAATGGCATGTTAATGGTTATTTTCAACGATGTTCCGGAGATCCAGGAGTTGAGTCCGAAGGTTATCAAAGGCAAGATTTCGGGAAGTCACGTCAGGCAATCAGAGCTTGAGGAAGAACTGGTTAATACCCGTGAAGAAATGCAAACGATGCTCGAAGAGATGCAGACTTCGCAGGAAGAATTAAAATCAACAAATGAGGAATTACAATCTGCCAACGAAGAACTTCAGTCGACCAACGAAGAACTGACAACATCAAAAGAAGAGATGCAAAGTCTCAATGAAGAACTTCAAACGGTAAACTCAGAATTGCAATCGAAACTTGATGAATTCTCCCGGGTGAACAATGATATGAAAAACCTGCTCAACAGTACGGATATTGCCACCCTCTTCCTGGATAAAGAATTGAATATTCGCAGATACACCAACCAGGCCACAAAGATTTTCAAACTTATCAAGAGTGATATCGGAAGGCCTTTTACAGATCAGGTAACTGACCTTTTATATCCCGACCTTGCTGCTGATGCTCATGAAGTATTAAGAACGCTCATATTTATTGAAAAACAGATTCCCTCAAAGGACGGGCAATGGTTTTCCATTCGCATTATGCCTTACCGAACTTATGACGACAGGATCGACGGGTTGGTCATAACATTTTTTGATATGTCAACGCTCAAACAAGTGGAAGTTAAACTGCATGAATCGGAGCATATTAATCATTTGCTGGCTCAATCCTCCCAGGAATTAATCATTAAACTATCATCTGATTGGAAAATATTAGAATTTAATCCGGAAGCGGAAAAAGTTTTTGGTAAGAAACAGAAGGAAGTAGTTAATGAAGATTTTGTCCATTTGTTTGTACCCGAACCAGATCAGGGAAAAGTCAAAAAAGAATTAGAAACTCTCTTAACTAAAAATCCGGATAGTAAGTTCAAAATGAAAGTACTTGCAGCTAAAGGGAATATCCTTGGAATAGAATGGTTGTTGAATATTAATTATAATAGCCAGCGCGAGCCATCCGGAGTAATTATTATTTCAAAAAGAAAAAACAGCAATGAATAGCGAAGAAATTGACTTTACTGATTCCAGGAAGTTACGCATTAAAGCTGAGGAGAAATTAATAGAGAATCAGGGCAAAAATTCACAACAATTTGTTGAAGCTGACAGCCAAAGATTACTTCACGAGCTTCAGGTTCATCAGATTGAGCTGGAAATGCAGAACGAAGAGTTGCTGCACACATATGAGACAGCAGAAATGGCTCTGAAAAAGTACACTATGCTATATGATTTAGCTCCTATGGGTTACCTGACACTGGAATCTGACGGCAGTATCCGCGAGTTGAATTATGCTGCCGCCGAAATGCTCGGGGAAAGGCACTTTAGTTTGATAAACAGCAATTTTAAACTATTTATCAGCGATGATTCACTGGCGGTTTTCAGCGACTTTTTTTCCAGGGTATTTAACGGAAATGCGAAAGAATCATGCCAGCTTAAATTACGAAGTACAGATCAGCCCTGGAGGTTTGTGTACATGGAAGGTGTTGTCGTTGCTGACGAAAAGCATTGTCTCTTATCGGTTGTTGATATTACTGACCTTAAGAGCAAGTTGAATCGCTGATATTTATCCCTGGATTTAATGTGGGAATTATGTAACTAATTATCAATTTTTTGTAACACTTGACGAATTCGAAGGCTTTAATTTAACGCTTTTAAAAGCCCTAAGAATTCACATGAAAGATTACAAATTATTCTCCCCTTCCAATCTTGGATCCATATTGCTAAAGAACCGGGTGGTGATGGCACCAATGACCCGGAGCAGAGCAATTGGCAATTTACCAAACGATTTGATGGCAGAATATTACCGGCAGAGATCAGGCGCCGGTCTTATCATAACCGAAGGAACTTCTCCATCACCTAATGGATTAGGTTATGCCCGGATTCCCGGAATTTTTGATAAAACGCAAATTAAAGGCTGGAAAAAAACAACTTCCGCGGTTCACGATGCCGGTGGAAAGATTTTAATTCAGCTGATGCATACAGGCAGGATCAGCCATTCACTCAATCTGCCCAAGGGTGCACAGATACTGGCGCCATCTGCAGTAAAAGCAGCAGGACAGGTGTGGACCGATCTTGAAGAATTAAAGGATTTTCCAGTCCCGAAAGCAATGACGGCAAAAGACATTGCGCTAGCCATTGTGGAATTTGAAATTGCCGCCTCCAATGCCATGCAAGCTGGATTCGACGGAGTAGAACTGCATGCGGCAAATGGTTATCTGCTTGAACAATTCCTGTCTCCATACAGCAACATTCGTCAGGATCAATATGGTGGGTCAATTATAAATCGATGCCGTTTCGTAACAGAAGTGGCGACTGCAGTAGCCGCAGCGATAGGTAAGGATAAGACTGCCATTCGCCTGTCGCCTTACGGTGTTGCCGGGGATATGCCCCCCTATCCTGAAATTGACTTCACCTATTCCTATCTGGCTAAACAGCTCAACCATCTGGGGATAATCTATCTACATATTGTCGATCATTCTTCCATGGGAGCACCTGAGGTGCCGATGGAAATGAAAAAGCTCCTTCGCAACGTTTTTGAGGGAGATATCATCCTGTCCGGTGGATATAATCTGGACAGAGCCGAAACTGATCTCCAAAACGGATTAGGCAACCTCGTGGCATTTGGCCATCCTTTCATCAACAATCCCGACCTGGTTACAAGGTTTATGAATCAACTGCCCCTGTCAGAAAATCTCCATTCGGATCTATTCTATGTTGGAGATGAAGATGGTTATACGGATTACCCAAATTATAAGAACTGATCATGCCCTTAAAAAAAACTAAAACAGTTGCTGTCATAGTGGCTCATCCGGATGATGAAACATTATGGGCCGGTGGAACCATTTTGAGCCATCCGCAATGCAATTGGTTCATATTGTGCCTTACACGTGGAAGTGATCCGGATCGTGCGCCGAAATTTTATAAAGCTCTAAAAGTTCTTAAAGCCGAAGGAATCATGGGTGATCTCGATGACGGTCCTGATCAGGTTCCACTCAACGAAAAGCAGATTGAGGAAACAATTATGAAACTGCTTCCCAAAAGACATTACGACCTGATAATGACGCACAATCCGGCTGGGGAATACACCCGGCACATCAGGCATGAAGAAGTGAGCAGAGCGGTGATTAACCTATGGAAGGACGCAAAAATTTCCGCGAGTGAGCTTTGGTCCTTTGCCTATGAAGACGGGAACAAAGAGTACTATCCAAGACCCTCTGAGAACGCATCATTCTACAGGGCACTGACAAAACGAATCTGGCAAAAGAAATACAATATAATCACGGAAACATATGGATTTGAAAACAGCAGTTTTGAAGCCGAAACTTCACCGCAATCAGAAGCTTTCTGGCAGTTTACCGAACCTTCGCAGGCGGAGGAATGGGTTGAAAACGGAGGGGTACTGAAATGAAAGTATTAGTATTATATGATTATCCGCCTTCACCCGGTGGATTGGCAACGCAGGGTGACCTTTTGTATCGCGGTTTATTTGAGCTTGGCGTTGATGCCCATGCGGTGCATTTTGAATCAGCACAGGAAAAGGAGTGGTATTACCGCTGGTTCAAGCCTGATGTTGTGGTTGGGGTTGGCTATTGGGGCCATACACCTCAATTGGTTCTTCATCCGCAGCGCTATGGAATTCAGCCGGTTCCCTGGCTGGTAGCTGATGGTTACATTGCAAATTACCAGGAAGTACTTAATGCTCTTCCACTGATATTGGTTAC
>Ga0114951_10006156_pt1 | contig 10728 bp, 4 predicted proteins | sample AM7aDNAmetaG_FD_88677 | JGI IMG/M metagenome (GOLD analysis project Ga0114951, IMG submission 88677) | Freshwater microbial communities from Finland to study Microbial Dark Matter (Phase II) - AM7a DNA metaG | ecosystem: Environmental > Aquatic > Freshwater > Lake | place: Finland: Lake Alinen...
AATTCATGTAGAAAGTAGTAAGATCAGTCGCTGCTGCATTTATAAAGCCAAGATTCGTAGTAGCAGTCACACTGGTTGCTCCATCAGTCCACACTTTATTAGTAGCATCCCATGTTCCTTGTTGAGCTTTATAAGTAAGAGTTTTAGCAGTAAAGTCAAGAACAATTGTTATTTTTGCTATTGGTTGATCTGCAGCCAAATAATCCTGAATGGTTGGTGCTACTGTAGGTGTACCCGGACCAGTGTAAGTAGTTGCACGACCAATTCTCCACTGACTACTACTTCTAAAAAAAGCAATACCAGTAATGGCATTACCAGCTGCATCCAACAAATACCAATTTCCAGAGTTAACAGATGTCCCGGTAGTATAGTATTTGACAATCATTTCGTAAGTTACCTTACCGTCAGTTCCTCCGGTTACAGTAGTAATAGAACGGGTTGCTGAATTTGAAGCACTCCATCTAAACTGTTCAAGTTGGCTTGCACCTACATACGTCATAGTACCTCCGGCAGCTCCTGAAAAACCCCAATAAGTTGCAGGCGTTGTTGACAGATCATCTGAGAACTTTACCACTGTAGTTGCCTGAATAGCAGCGGTCAAAAATAAAGCCAGTGCGGCTAATGAAAGTAATCTTTTTTTCATAATGTAAAATAATATAGTTTGTTAATTGATGATTTAAAATTAAACACGGTACAAAGGAACATCATTTTAGTTTTTTTGACAATAGAGAATTGTACAATAATCTAGAAAATTATTCAAATCAGAAATTTAATGTATTATTATTCTTTCAACCCGTTGATTTCCGTTTTGGAGAATACTAATCAGATAAACACCTGAATGTAATGATATGTTAAATACTAAATTTATAGTATTCAAACTTTTACATACAATTTTCTGACCGATAGCATTTATTATTTCTATGTTTGCCCCGGTTGTATTCCCGCTAATTACCAATTCATTGTTGGCATTTACAAGTACCAAGTCCGGTTACCTGAGTTCCTTTGTGCGAATACAGTTAGCAAATTCAGATGTAATGTTTTTTTTATATTTTGGTGATTTGGAATTGTATTATTTTTTTGAGATTATCTGTATTTAATAGTTTGATTCTATGTACATGACATGAATTTATTTATACTAAAACAACTAAGTATTAATCGCTCCTATATCCCGTAAAGAGGACTTTTTAAAGCTTGAAAATGCTGAATATGTTTACAATTCTCGAACTTCGATAGTTCCTGCAATTTATTCCGATTTATCGGAAGGGGATATAGGGGCAGTTTAGAATAATATAAACTAATTTAGATGCGACATTTTCAGCTTAACACAACACTAGCCCAATAACAACGCCTTGGGTTATTGAAATAGTTGACAGTTATGCCCGATGTTGCGGTTTTGGGGAAACAACTTAAAAATATCATTAAATACTATTGATTACTCACAATAAAAATATTAGCCCGGACTCATGTTATGGAATCCGGGCTATATTTTATTAACAAATCAATACCTGATACTTTTATTTCTTTTTATAGATGAATAAAAGAATTTATCCGCGATTTGATTTGAATGGATCGTTGTTGAAATATTCAGGAGCAGTATTCATTGCTTCACCCGGTGCTTTTGGAGGAGTCATTGATGATTCCAACTGAAGGGCTATTTCATTGTCTAATTCTATGCGCTCAACTGTTGGAGCTGCATATACTGATTTGTGTGTTTTGTTATTCATGTCTGTTGATTTTTTGCGGGTTAATTTTTGTTTTAATAACCGCCTGCCCTGTTCAGGTAGGCGGTTTGTAGGTAACAATTAATTTTTTCAAAAAATTAATTCAATCAATTACTCTCAATGCATTATTACTTTCTGAGTAACGGTTTGTCCGTTCTTACACATTGTAACCATATAAACTCCTTTTTCTAAGGAAATACGGGTTGAAGTATTGTTCAGATTCTTCGATACAATTCTCTGACCAATAGCATTGAACACGTCAAGACTTGCTCCGTTAGCATTACCGTTAATCACCAATTCGTTATTGGCATTGGTTGTAATCCAGGTGCTGATAGTTGCAGCATTGAGTCCTGTGGCAACCGATGGAGCTTTGAATACCAGCGTAAATCTACTTGTTGAAGAAGTTACATCCGAAGTAAAGCTATAATCTGCAGCAGTCAAATCCTGTTCGTAATTCAGTGTTTTATCACGCAGAATAACCTGAGTACCCGCAGCAAAATTGCTGATTTGCGAAGCTTTAATGCTGAATGTACCTGCAGTCAACGTAGTAAATCCAAGTGGAAGTTCTGTGTTGTAAGGTATAGAATTCAATCCATTAATTGCTAATTGTTCAGCGCCTACAGTTGTATAAATTTCAGGAACAGAAGCCGAATTATTATTCATTTTCTCTGAATCATAACCATCAATACCATTACTTGCATTTGCATTGAATAACATAACTGTTTCATCCATATTGGTTCCGTTAGAAACCTGCAGACGCAATACCTGTTGTGTAAGATTCAACATGGATGGAGCTCTTAAACTACCATCGGTATAAGTCTGAGCATCACCCTGTAACTGTGAACCTTTATGAGCACGCATTGTATTCTTAAAGGTTATCGCTCCTGTTGTAGAAGTACCATCACCTGCTGCATTTACACGCACCCAGAATGCTTGTAGTGGAGGAATGTTTCCTGTTACTACAGTACCATTAGCACCTGTACCAATCTGACTTGTTATATTATAGGTATCAAATACATAAGCAGTGTTGCCTGTATTTTTGGTACGATACCAGATAGTTGTTCCTAAGTTAGTTGTACCTGCATCTGCATAAGCAGCATCCCAGTTTAAGTACGAAGGATAAGGATTACCAACCAGGTTGAAACCAGTCTTGATTGCATCTTTTGTACGGGTAAGATTTACAGTAATATCACCATCATTCAGTGTTCCATTAAATGTAACATTACCTATAGAAGCTGTACCTATTGATACATAACCATAACCTGCATTTAAATTTCCATCTGTTATTATAGACCATGCTCCAACTGGCTCATTCCAGAATTGAACTGAAGTAGCACTGCTTAACGCGCTAATTGGAGCTGCATTTACCGGACTTGAAATATACCAGTTACGACCTGAAGTCAGATATTGCTGAACATTAGCTGTTGTAATATGTGCTGTTCCATTATTAACGAATGTAGCAGTGCCAGTTGCATCACTTTGAAGATTTAATGTTGAAACGGTTAACGTCTTACCTGAAGCTACATTCAGTTGTGCTGAAGGAACAAGTGTGAGGTTTCTCAATGTTGAAGTTTGATCTACAGTAAGAGAAGCATCATTCACCTGAACTGTTGCATTTGAAGGTAATGTTAATGCTGAAATAGTATTTGCACCTGTTGTAGTAGTTCCATTATAAGTAATCACACCGGTTGTAGCATTGTAACTATAACCTACAGGTAATGTTGGAGTAGCCGTGTATGTAATAGTGCTTGGATCAGTTATAGTAAATACACTTAATTCAGTTCCTACAGCAGGAGCTGAAGTTGAACTTACAGTAAATGAAGCGATAGTACTTCCTTCACGGATATTCAAGTGACCAACACCGTTGTTGTTCACATTAACTGTGATAGAGCTTGGTAAAGTAGCACCAGAAGCAACAACCAGAGTTGCACCACCCGTAACTGTTACAGGAATTGTTCCGGAACCTAAGCTTGCACCACTGGCAAGAGTTACTGTACCGGCATCCACTGTAAATGAACCTTGTGTAAACGAGCTGCTATTTCCTGTTAATGTCCAGTTTTTTGTTCCTTTTTTATAGATTTTCAAAGGGGCAGTCAGAGCTGAACTATAATTTTTAAAAGTACCGTCAAATACATTATCCGCAGAACTCAAGCTGCCTATTTCATAGGCTAATATACGGTTTGAAGCATTAACAAATCCTCCTTCGATTGTAGTTGAAGAATTTCCTGAAAGTTCACCAATTGAAATCGTTGATGTACCTCCAGAACTACTGGCTTGATTATAGTTTCTTAATAAACGAACGTTGTCACCAAGGTTTACTTTAGCATTAGCAAGAGCTACATCTGAGCTAAGTGCGAATCCGGCGGAACCTACGGTAGATGTTACATTTACCTGTGTACCTGATGGAACTGTTGCTCCATAAGAAGTTGACCAACGGGTGCTGCTGCTACCTTTTGAACCTGCAATATCCAACTCATAATTCAATGTAGAGATATTGGTAATAATAGGTGAACAATATATTGAATAGCTTGAACTACCAGTAGTACTTGCAGTATAATTTTTAATTGTAATAGCACCTCCGTTTCCGGTTATTGCATTCGATGCAGTAAAGTTACCATTGTACGATGTTGCACCACCCGGTTCCAATGAAATAGTTGCATTATCTTCCATCGTAAATGGTAAGGACATACTTGTGCTGGTAATCAATACAGGATAAGCTGCTGTAACTAATACTCCGGTTGATGTTGCCTGTGGTTCCATGCTTGCCAAATGCCAGCTTGAATTATCAGCAGAACTTAACCAGTTAGTTGCAGTTGACCAATCACCACCCGAAACATTCGATTTGAAATAATCGGTTGCATTTGAATTTGCAGGAGTTGTTGTGTTAGCTGTTGCAGGGCTTGCAGTCAGATAATTTTCCAGTCCGGTAGTATTATAATCGTTGAAACTAAATGCAGCGAAATAATACTGAGTTCCTGCACTTAAACCTGAAATAGTTGCAGATGTTCCTGAAGCAGCAAAACCTACAAAGTAACCTGTCGCAATTTCCTGACCTAAAGTATAGGCAGTTGCGCCTACAGGCACATGAGCTGTTGCTACATCACTGTTGGTTGAATAAAGTACAAGTGTCTTAGCTCCATCACCGGCAGTCCAGCTTAAGTTAGCACTGGTTTGAGTAGCAGAAGTTACCGACAAACTACTTACCTGAGTAGAAAGAGTAGCTAAATAACTCAAATAACCTGTTGTTGCATTATAAGTATAACCCGGCAATGAAGTGCCTGAACCATCTTTAATATTTACAGTACTAAATGAACCTGAATAACCTCCGGCAGAATTGATAAGTTTAATAGAAGTATTTGCTGCAGGAGCTGAAGCTGAAACAGTAATATTAAGTGTTCCTCCGTTTGTTACAGCACCGGTTGTAGTAATTACATCATAAGTACTGCTGAAGTTTGTAACTGTCAGATTGGTAGTTCCTGCTAATGACAGCGTTGAGCCAAAATTCAAGCTACCATTAAGGGTTGCACCTGCACTGATTGTTGCAGCACCACCAATGCTTCCTGCTCCCTGAAGAGTTGCACCAGAAGCTACGGTTACAGGTACTGATCCTAATCCGGCTCCTGAGTTTAAGGTAACTTTACCAGCACTAACAGTAAATAAACCTGTTAGAAATCCTGTACTATTACCTGTTAATGTCCAGTTTCCAGAACCTACTTTAAAAATTTCTAAAAGATCACCGGCAACATAATTCTTGAATTTTCCATCAAAAGTAGCATCGGTATTTGCTCCACCAATTGTATAGTCCAAATAACGAGCAGTAATAAATCCACCTTCGATTGTTGAAGTAGAAGCACCGGTAATTTCACCTACAACGATATTAGAGTGTCCACCACTACTATTTTGGTTATAGTTTTTGAACAATCTTACATTTGCACCAAGGTTTACTTTATAGTTTGTAAGAATACCATCTGATAATGTCGCAAAACCAGCTGAACCAACGGTTGATGTTACATTTAATTGAGTTCCTGATGGTAAAACAGCTCCAAAACAAGTTCCCCAGTTTGTGCCTTTTATTGCACCTGCAACATTCATTTCCATATTCAATGTACTAATGTTGCTGATTGTTGGACTGTATCCAATAGAGTTGTTGTTTATAGAAGATGATGTAAATGATTTAATTTTAACCGCACTACCACTTCCTGCAATAGTATTAGTAAAATTGTAAGCTGCACCATAGCCAGTTGAACCACCCGGCTCAACTGAAACTGTTGCATCATTTTCCATACTAAATCCTTGTGTCAATGAAGTACTGGTAATCAATACTGGATTTGCAGCAGAAACAAGAACTCCTGTAGAATTCGACTGAGGAATCATAGTTGCAATATGCCAGCTTGAATTATCTGTAGAACTTAACCATGTTGCAATTGTTGACCAGTCACCGGTAGCTCCTGATTTGAAATAATCAGTTGCATTGGAGTTAGCTAGAGTTGCCTGAGTCAACGTTGCAGGTGAAGATGTTTTATAGTTTTCTGAACCTGCTATGCCACCATCGTCAAATGTAAATACGGCAAAATAATAAGTCGTAGCTGCAGTTAAACTTGATAAGCCTGCACTGTTACCTGTACCTATATATAATACATTATAACCTGTAGCAATTTCGGTACCTGCAGTATATGTTGTTCCATCAACAGGTACGTGAGCTGTTGCTACATCGCTGTTAGTAGAATATAATACAATCGATTTAGCACCACTACCAACAGTCCAACCGAAAGTCATAGAAGTTTGCAATACGCTGCTTGCTCCGGCTGCACTTGTCTGTGTAGAAGGCTCTGCTGCAATACCGGTACCGGTTACATTCAAATATTGAGTGCTTACATTGGTACTCGCAACACTAATACCGTTTGAACTTGTATAGGTATAAGCCTGAACTGCTGCAGGAGCAAAACGGGCATAAATAGTTGTTGATGTTACCGTTCCACTGTTTGTTAGAACAATGTTGGATGAACTAAACGAAATATTATCAGAAGATAACTCAAATCCGGTTGGTGGATGAATGGTTATACTTCCCGCCAATTGACTTCCTTCTACTGTAAAACTCTGAGAAGAAGAAGTACTTCCGTTAGCTACTTTACCATACGTACCGCTGCCTGATAAGGTTCCGACAGTAACAACTGCATTCGAAGAAACCGCTGAAACTGTTGTTACACTTGATTCTGTAGTCGAACAATTTCCACTGGTTACCAATGCTTTGTAAGAGTATGTTGTACCTCCTGTTAAATTTTGAGTGGTGTAACTTGCTGTTGTAGCTCCGCTACCACCTGAAACATTTGTATAATCAACCCCGTTGGTTGATACTTGCCACTGAATAGTAGAACCAGTATTTCCAGTCAAATTAACAACAGTTCCATGTGCATCAGGTACTGTTGCATCCACCGCGGTAGCTGTTCCACCTACTGATAATGGATAAACGGTAACTGCATTACCTGCTGTGGCTGTACTCCAAAGAGTACCCGTAGTTGTATATGATCTTAGGTAATAAGTTCCTGAGGCATTAACATTATAGGTTGATGTTGTAGGATAACTCGTACTTGTTCCTGCAGCAGAAGCTTGCCAGTAGAAAGTCTCACCACTTGGAGCGGATCCGGTGGTACTAACGGTTACACCTGTTGAATAACATTGTGGTCCATTATTCGATATAGTTCCTGCATCAGTTATTTTGCCTGTTACGAAATTATCAAAAATTGCAGTAATGGCTCCATTACTACCATTTCCCTGGTTACTACTTCTATTGTCAAATGCAGTAATTTTATTCAAATTAGATGCTGAAGCACTTAGAAAATCCTGATTAGATACTGTTACTGCAGCTAATCCAGATTTAGTCAATGACATGCTTACCACTTTATGGTTCGTAAAATCAAGTGTAGCTGTTAAAGTATACCAAACATTTTTTGCATAAGCTACATTTATTTGTGTGGCTGAATTAAGGGTGTTAGTGGTGGCAAGATCGGCACCAGCATTATTAAATGTAGCAGCGCTAAATACTGTTAAGGCAGGGCTTTGATTCCAGTAATGCCATTTTGCATCGTTACCACAAGCATATAGGCATAAAATAGCATTTCCACTTGCGTCAGCTAATGCTACTCCCAATGCATTCCTATAACCCAAGCCATTATCTACTGTTATTTCGAAATCGTAACTAACAGTAACCATGGTTGCTGTTCCAGTTGATGGACATGCTGCAGAGAACCCACGGTTACCCGAACCTGATCCTGCACTAAAAGTCATCATATCGCTTGTCCAAGCAATACTGCCACCTGTATTAGCACCTATTGCAGGAGCACTTGTTGCAGCCCAACCGGTAGGATACCCTGAAAGACCGGTAAATGGTTGAGTGTTTAAAGTTGTTGACACGCTCTCTGCCTGCAGAAAAGCCGTCCACATAATCGCCAATAAGGCGACCCATAAAAGTTTGATTTTTTTCATAAAATAATAAATTAATGATTAATATATAGTTGTTTAAAAATTACGGTTTTGAACGGTACAAAAAAACAACATAATTTTGCTCCTTACAATGGAAAAAAATCCGAATGTATAGAATTTTATTCACTCCTAGGTTTATAACACCTATTTGTTATTGACTGATTATTGACGTATTGGACACATGTACACGAATAGGTGGATAAATTTTACGGGGAGGTGGGTGGGAATCAGTGTGAACGAATAAAACCACATGCTCCATTATCAGAGCGTATGAATAAATTTACGCGCTCAGCAAATCGGTCGTGGCTATGCCACTTATTGAATGTATAGTTGTGCAAGTCGCATAGCGACGACCTATTTGTGGTTGCGTAGGGTTTTAACCCTATGCAATGGTGCTATTTGTAGGTGTAGGATTTCTTAAACAACAATCAGGAATGTCGTCTTGTCATTATAAAAATTCAAGACGACTTCAAACTCTATTCCGTTCAGTCAGTCAATAGCATGGGATGATTTCGCTGTATTTCATCCTATGAAGTCAACAATTAGGGATGTTTTACCTGTGCAACATTCTATGAAGTCAACAATTAGGGATGTTGGAGCAGTGCAACATCCCATGCAACAGGCTGAGAGGGATGTTGCAGCAGTGAAACATCCGATGCAACGAGCTGAGAGGGATGTTGCAGCAGTGAAACATCCCATGCAACTGGCTGAGAGGGATGTTGGAGCATTGAAACATCCGATGCAACGAGCTGAGAGGTGACTGTTCACGAAACAACGCAACCATTTTCTCTTTTTATAAGTGTATCCGACAGGACAGGTTTGGGTTGATATTTTTTAGAAAGTATAATTTGCAACCTGAATTGTCCCAACATAAAAGTTACAGAAACCGAATATTGCACTTGAATTGGGTTCTGTAAGGTTACAGAACGTAAAAAATGCAGTTAAAATGCTCTCTGTAACATTACAAAATACGAAAAATGCAGATGAAACTACTTCTGTAATGTTACAGAAGTCAATTATTGTCGTTGAAATGCATTTTGTAATGTTACAGAACCCAATTATTGCACTTGAATTGGGTTTTGTAAAGTTACAGAACCTAATTCAAGTACTTGAAACTACTTCTGTAACTTTTATATTTTAAACCAACTGCCATGAAATTAAAAAAACAAAAACCCCGAAGGAATAAATCCTTCGGGGCATGGGAGATTTACACCGATTTTGCGGTAGCAGTAGTGATTAATACTTAAACAGCTCCTAATCCATTAAAAATGACTTTTGCTGCGTGAAAATGCTGAATATGTTTAGACCCATCGTACTTCGATAACCCATTTTAGTGGGGTATAGCATAATTTATTTCAGATAAATAACTTTTTGAACTTTTACAGCACCCGATGCAGAATGAAGTTTCACAAAATAGACTCCTGTTGATAAATCAGTTAAACTTACCGATGTTTTTCCTTCATTCAGGATTACATGCTTTACAACCTGTCCGGCAAGATTTACTATTTCGACTGAAGCAGGTTCACCCGCTATGCTAATTAAACCTCTGGTTATGGTTGGAAATACGCTCAGGTTGTTCAACCCGGCATTTTTGTTGTAAGTTGTCAGTGCTGTTCGCTGAAAATACAGGTTAATGGTAGCACCCACCGCAACGGTAATACTTGAATTTCCACCTCTTGTACCCATAAGTGCACTACTATACACGTAATGATATTGAGCAATATCGATAGTATTGTAATCTGCAGTCAGGGCATTGTAAGTAGTGCCCTCAGCCAGCGATGTTACAGCTCTCAATTTGAATACAGTTCCATCCTGATCAATGTAATTGACAGTTACGTTGGTAACATTTTTGTAGATTTTCAAATTGTCAAACTGAGTGGTCCAACCGGAGTTTCCACCATTTCCGGTATAACTGCTTCGGGTGGCTGTAAAGCTAATTTCGCCCACAGTAGATGCCGTATTATCGATAAACGGTAAGTTGGTTTTTTCCACAAAAGTATTATCAGAAAGTTTCGTCACTTTCAGTTTAGCAATTTGATGCGTATTAAAATTCAGGGTTGCTTTCACATTATAAGTCATATTAAGGGCAAAAGCAGTTCCTCCGTTACCAAGTGCTGTAGCAGCATTCAGGGTAGTGGTGGTTGCATTGGAAGTACCGGCTTTTCGGAAAGACGGATAAGTTTGCATAGAATTTATAAATGCTGAATCGGTTGCCGGGTTAAACATATTCCAGCAATGCAATACATCGGTTTCGCCCCAGGGTCCAAAATACAGGCCTAAAATATCTTTTGGAGCAGACGGAGTTTTATTGTCGTGAAACATCAGTAAAGCCGCATTTTTATAGTTGGTAATAGGCGATCCTATTTGCCAGTCGAAATCAATATAAACTATTGGATCTGAGCCCGATGTAGGAATACTTATTCCTGCACCCCGGTTAGCTGCAGCACTTGCCGACGAATACTGGAGCATATTGGATGTAATTGTTGGATTAGTAGATGTTGTATTTCCATAGGGTGATCGTGTTGTG
>Ga0114951_10006157_pt1 | contig 10724 bp, 9 predicted proteins | sample AM7aDNAmetaG_FD_88677 | JGI IMG/M metagenome (GOLD analysis project Ga0114951, IMG submission 88677) | Freshwater microbial communities from Finland to study Microbial Dark Matter (Phase II) - AM7a DNA metaG | ecosystem: Environmental > Aquatic > Freshwater > Lake | place: Finland: Lake Alinen...
CTGCTTTGGAATTTCCTGCCCCGCCGCAACCGTGTCCTTCTCCCCCGCCGTCGCGCACCGTATCGACTTCCAGACCTTCATCGTTTCGCCCGCCGACCGTCCGGGATGGCGTCAGGTCACCGCCTTCGTGGGCCTCTCCGCGCGCGCTGAAGAAGGGTGCGAAGGGGCGCTGCTGCTGCCGGTGGATGGCGTCCCCGAGGAGGTGCGCGCGCAGGCGATGGGGCTCGCGCAGTTCGACGCGAGCGCCGTCTGCGACCGAACGCTGGAGGGGGCCTTCCACGCGCGCGCGCTGTCGGAGCGGCATACGACCGCGCTGCTTTGGACGGGAATCTGCCTGGCCGCAGGCCCGCCCGCCTGGCCGATGCTGGCCGCGCATTGGCCGCCGCGCGGGGGGGAATTCACGGCGATGGTTCCGTTCGCCCAACTGACTCAACTGCCCCCTCATAAACTCCAGCGCGCGCGCATCATGATCGGCGAGAAGGGACTGGAGGAGCTTCCCCTCCCTCTGAGGCCTGCCGGTGCCGCGGCGATGGCCCTGTCAAGCTCGCACTGCGTGATAGCGGTCCTCTTCGAGCCGGGGCGCGTCGAGGAGCGGCAGTTCACCCTCCCGGCCTCCGCGGGCATCCGTATCAGCTTCCTTGCACCGCTGGGGCACCAGGGGAAGGCGGAGGCTTTTCGCCTCTGCATGGCGGAATCGCCGGGCCAGCCTCCGGCCCTGACCCGCATCTATGCCCAAACTCGGGCGGGAATAGCGCCGGAGATAATTCTCGGAGGGGTCGCTTCGCACGCCTCCTCGCCGCAATGGCTTGTGAGCCGCGCGTTGGCCGGGTTCGGCTACTCCGAAGAGTTTCTTCGGGAGAATGCGCGCGGGGCCGCCGCGCTCCGGCTGGATACCCTCCGCCGCCGCGACGGTGGAGGAACCACCCGCCTGATTGGCGCGTCGGCCGCATGGGCTGAACCGCCCCGGGTGCTCTTCCACAACCAGCCCTTGGGGGCGCTTGGGCCCTTGCGCGCATGGGGTGGGGTTGCGCTGGAGTGGCTTCTCTGGCCGCTATTGGCCGTTATTTACCTCGGCCTGCTCTGGCTCGGGGAGCGAGCCTGCCGCTGGATGAGCGGCATTGTCCCAGCCCGTCTGACGGTTCGGCGGTTCGCGTTTCTGGCAGCCGCTTCCCCTTTCATAACACCCTTACTGGCTTTGCGTTACGCCCTGCGGAAGGAACAGGTCGTCGCCGACGACGCCGGCGATGGCGCGCTTTCAGTCCTTCCGGAACGCGAGTATCAGGCGCTGGCGCGACTGGTGATATGGCTTTGCTTCGCAACCCTCCTGCTGGCCATCCTGCTCCTCCTGATCCACATCTCCACCTGGCTCTCCTTCAGCTAACGGCTGGCCTGTGCACGGGGCCGCGCTAATCTCCTACACCGTAGGCATTTATAGGGCTGCGTGGGGCTGTATTGGCTTAAATGTGGACTTATGGGCCTTTATGGGGCGCTATGGTACTGTACTGGCCTTGACAGACCCTGCGCTGCTGCTATAATCTGGGGGACCGTTAGGGCATGGGGAAGTTCCCCACAGCCACGGAATAGGAAAAGGAGAGTGACGTATGAAGTCTGGCATCAAGCTCGTTAGTGCGTGCGTATTGGGCGCCGCGTTGGCATCCGGCGTCTATTTCGGTGGCATGGCTCTGGCTGACGAGGCCAAGGCCCCGGTTCAGGCTGCCGCTCAGGCCGCCGCCCAGGTCGCTGCCCCGGCCGTGGCTCCCGTCGCCAAGCCGGCTGCGGTTGAAGCCCAGGACATCGTCGCCACGTTGGCCGCCGACGCGCAGTTCAGCAAGCTTTCCGGCCTCATCAAAGACGCCGGTTTGGCCGATACCCTGAAGGCCGCCCCGGCCGTCACCGTGTTCGCCCCGACCGATGCCGCTTTCGCCGCCGCCTCGAAGGAGAGCATGGAAGCTCTCGTCAAGGACCCGGCCAAGCTCAAGGCTCTTCTGCTTGATCATGTCTGCGTCACCAAGTCGCTCAAGGCTGCGGACATTGCCGCTATGAAGTCCGTCAAAGTCGCCTCCGGCAAGGACCTGATGGTTGTCGCCAAGGATGGCGCGGTCGTCACCGTCGGCGAAGCCAAGATCGTCAAGGGCGACATCGCCGCGAAGAACGGTACAGTCCAGGCGATCGACAAGCTGGTCGTTTCCTGCGCTATGCCCGCCGAAGCGGCTGCCGCGAAGTAACTGCACGCGCCGTTTCACTCAAGCCGAAAGGGAAGGGGAGCCGAAAGGCTCCCCTTTCTGTTTCCGGGGGAAAGGAATCGCCGCCGCCCTCGGCTGCGCCCGGGGGACTCCCGCGCTGGAGGCTGCGGTCACTCATCGCCTGCCCGCCGCGCTGCCACAGGTTTGCATCATTCCCCTGCGGTGCTATAATTCAATCCCGTATTGCTTTGTTGAAACCTTCCCGGTTGGTCGGTGGGGACACAATACTTTCCAAAGGAAAGTTTTGTGTCCCCACCTCGACCACGGGAAGAACGACACGCCGTCACGATGGTTTCAACAGAGCAATTCCGTATCGATTCCGTTCGCATTGGAGAGCGCGTGCCAGAACAGAAGAACAGCCCGATGACTGCGCCCCCCGGCTACGAGAGGCGGGATGAGGGAGACGGCTTCCTGGTCGTTCGGCGGGAGTTGGCCGAGCCGGTGGCTCGGGCGTTTGCCCCGATGCATCAGGTGTGGGATCGGATCAGGCAGCGGCGTTTCACCGTGCGCGGGCGCGCCGGGGTCGCCAGTTTTCCCCTGGGCAAGGAACTGCCGACGATGATGGTCCGCCGCTACGTGCATGGCGGGCTGTTCGCCTCCATCGGGCGCGATCTGCACTTCGGCGCGGAGCGTGCCTTCAACGAACTGGCGGTTGCGGAGGGGGCCTTCGCGGCGGGGGTGCGTTCCCCCCAGCCCATCGGCATCCTGGCGGCCAAGGCGGGGGGGCCCTTCTGGCGGCTGGCGTTCCTGAGCGCGGAAATTCCGGATTGCGAAGACCTCATCCATTACTGCTGCCGGCTGGGAGAGTATCCCGCGGAGACGGCGGCCATCGAGAAGCGCGGCGTGATCCGCGAGACGGCGAATCAGCTTCGCAAGATGCATGACGCGGGCATCCTGCATGGCGACCTGCACCTGAAGAACCTTCTTCTGCAGCGACGGCTGGCCTCCACCCCGCTGGTGTACGTGATTGACTTCGACATGGCGCGCGCCACCCCCGGCCCGCTGCCGTTGGAGCAGCGGCTGCGCAACCTGAACCGCTTGGCGCGCTCCGTGCGGAAGCTGAGCGTGGCGGATTCGGTGCTGACCGCCTGGGACCGCCTGCGCTTTCTGCGCGATTACCTGCGCGACGAGCCGCAGCGGCGCCTCCTGATGCGGCAATGGGCGCGGAAGCTCGCCTCCAGCGGGCGCAGCCACGAACTCTGGTGGACGATGACGGCGGCGCAGCGCACGCTGCGCGGCGACGGCCCGGCGCGTTACGCCTCCTTGCGAAAGGGTGGCAAACGATGAGCGGCAGCCCCTCCATCTCCGTCTGCATCATCACCCTCAATGAGGAACAGGACATCCGCGCCTGCCTCGAATCGGTCCGCTGGGCCGGCGAGATCGTCGTGGTCGATTCCTTCAGCGCCGACCGCACCGTCGAGATCGCGCGCGAATACACTGCGCGCGTCATCCAGCGCGCCTGGCCGGGGCACGTCGAGCAGAAGAACTTTGCCCTTCAGCAGGCCACCGGGGACTGGATCCTCAGCCTCGACGCCGACGAGCGCGTCTCGCCGGAACTGGCCGTGGAGATTCAGGAGGTCATCCGCCGCGCGGACCGTCCGCAGGTCGGCTACACCGTCCCGCGCAAGACTTTCTATCTGGGCCGCTGGATCACCCACGGCGGATGGTATCCCAGCCGGCGTCTGCGCCTGGTCCGGCGCGGCCGCGCGAAATGGTCCGGCACCAACCCGCACGATCACCTCTATGCCGACGGACCCGTGGGCGACCTGAAGGGGGACCTGCTTCACTTCACCTATCGCGACATCGCCGACCACCTCAAAACGATTGACAGCTTCACCACCATCGCCGCGCGGGAGATGTACCAGGCCGGGCGCGGGCATCCGCTGCTCCACATGATCTTCCGCCCCGGCGCGCGATTCTTGAAGATGTACCTGCTGCGCCTCGGCTTCCTGGACGGCGCGGCCGGCTTCATCCTGGCGTTCCTCTCCAGTTACTACGTCTTCCTCAAATACGCGAAGCTGTGGGAGAAGCGCAGGCAGGCGCAGCAGGAATGAAGATCGCCATCTCAGGGAGCAGCGGGGACATAAAACTTTCTGAAGGAAAGTATTGTGTCCCCACCTCCGCTGACGCGGGGAGAGCGAGGGAGTTGCCATGAAGATCGCCATCTCCATCGAGCATCTCGAACCGCGCCGTGGGGGAGGGGAGACGTACGCGCGCAACTTCGGGCGGATGCTCCTGGGGCAGGGGCACGAGGTGCATGTCTACTCCTTCAGCATCGACCCCGCCGAGAAGGGGTTCATCCACCACCCGCTCAGGCAGCCGGCGTTCAACATGTTCCGCCGCCACGCCTTCGCCATGCGCGCTCGGGAAGAACTGCTGAAGGAGTCGTTCGACATCATCCACGGCTTCGGCAAGAGCGTGTACATGGACGTGTTCCGGCCCGGCGGCGGAGTCCATAAGGCATGGATGCGGCATGAGTTGCGGGCGACCGATGGCGCGATGGGACGGCTGGGCGCGCGGCTGAGGCAGGCCACGAGCCTCGACCAGCGGCTCGTCCTGCGGCTCGAGCGGCGGCAATTCGGGCCGGGGGGGCGGCATGAAATCGTCGCCGTTTCCAAGCTCGTGCGGGATGAAATCCTCACCTGGTACGGCTGCGAGCCGGAGCGCATCCACGTCGTCCACAACGGCGCAAACCTGGAGAAGTTCACGCTGGAAAAAGTCCGCGCGCTGCGCGGGCCGGTGCGCCGGCGGCTCGGGCTGGATGAGGATGAGGTCATGCTGCTCTTCCTCGGCCACAACTACAAGCGCAAAGGGCTTCACGCGCTGATCCGCGCGCTGCCGCTGCTGAAGGGGAAGGGACGGTTCCGGCTGGTCGTCGTCGGCAAGGGGCGGCGCGCCGTCTGCGACCGTATCGCCGCCGGCCTGGGGGTCTCCGATCTCATCCAGTACGCCGGCTCCACCGACGCCCCCGAGGAGTTCTACGCCGCCGCCGATATCTTCTGCTTCCCCAGCTACTACGACCCCTGCGCCAACGTCGTCCTGGAGGCGCTGGCCTGCGGCCTGCCGGTGATCACCAGCACCACCAACGGCTCCGGCGAAATCCTCACCGCCGGGCGCGAAGGGTACGCCATCGACCCCGATGATACGGAGTGCATGGCGAGATATATCGGGGAGTTCTTCCCGCCGGAGCGACGGCGCGAGGCCTCGCGCGCCGCGCGCGCGCTGGCGGAGGCGCGGCCGATCGAGCGGAACTTCCGCGAAATTCTCGCAGTGTATCAGAAGGTGCTGGAACGGAGAACGGCACGGCGTTAGAAACCGCCGGTGAACGCGGATAAACGCAGATACGGAAAATAGAGCGATATAGAATTCCGCAGAATGGCCTCTTCTTAATTCTGTATCCGCGTTCATCGGCGTTCATCGGCGGTTCCTGCCGCTGCCGTTCGCCCTTGTTCGTCGCTTGACTTCCCATCCTACGCCCGATATTGTCAGTATTCCTCCGCGAGGGAAAAGGAGGGAAAAGGGGTCTGGCTACTTTTCCGCCGTTGGAAAAGTTGCCTGACCCCCTTTTCTCGCGAAAAGACCAGATTGGAGACAGACCAAACTAATGCCCCACGCTAAAGCAATACGAGTGGCCGTGTTACGCACGGCCGGCACCAACTGCGACGTGGAGACCGCTTACGCTTTCACGAAGGTAGGAGCGGTCGCGGAGCGCGTCCACGTCAACCGCTTTGTCGAGAAGAAGGGGCTGCTCGACGGCTACCAGATCCTCGCGCTGCCCGGCGGCTTCAGCTACGGCGACGACATCGCCTCCGGCAAGCTGCTGGCCAACGAATTGCGCTACCGGCTGGAGGATGAAATCCGCCGGTTCAAGGCGGAGGGGAAGCTCATCATCGGCATCTGCAACGGCTTCCAGGTGCTCGTCAAGGCCGGCCTGCTCCCCGGCACGAAGCACGAGGCGACGCTGACGAACAACGACTCCGGCAAGTTCGAGGACCGCTGGGTCTATCTGAAGTCCGGCGACAGCCGCTGCGTCTTCCTGAAGCCGGCTCGTGGCGCGACTCGCGCCAGCGACCTCCTCTACTATCTGCCCGTCGCGCATGGGGAGGGGAAATTCGTCGCCTCCTCCGCCGCGCTGGCGGAGATTCGGGACAAGAAGATGCTTGCGCTCGAATATGTCGGCCCGAATGGCGAAGCCGCGCCGGAGTACCCCTGGAACCCGAACGGCTCAACGCAGGCGATTGCCGGCATCTGCGACCCGACGGGGCGTATCTTCGGCCTCATGCCGCACCCGGAGCGGCACGTCGAGCCCACCCAGCACCCGCGCTGGACGCGCGACGGACTCCAAAAGGAGGGGGATGGCGTGCGCATCTTCCGCAACGCGGTGGAGTTCGCGCGGGAGAACCTGATCTGACGGGGCGGGAACGAAGGAGAAACTGAAAGGACCACATTTGCGGCGATTTCCCGTGGTCATCTATTGATAGGAAGCTTGATTTGCGAGGCCGGGGCATGCATGCCGGTTATCCGCTTCTTGATTTTACGCAATATCTGGGATATCTGGAGGGAGATATCTTGATATTAGATATCGTCAGATTGCGAGTGCTTCAAGATGGCCGATTTACTTCTTCTTTTGGTTGCCGCGCCCGGTATCGCCGTAGCCAGGAAGGGGGATATTCTCTTTTTGCGTTGTTGCAGGGCGCTTCTCCGCCTCTTTCATCGGAATGAACTCGCCGGTTCTTGAATCTCTCGCACCCCTTCGGCTCTGTCGTTCCTTCGCCATAATTGATGCTCCTTTCAAAAAAGGACTCGGACAGAAGTGTAGATCGGCCCGTTAATCTAGTCAACTTGTGCAGCGGTCATAATATAGTAATGATAGGGCACTTGACTTGCGCGTCTTCCTGGTCCGTTGCTTTAGAAGTCTCCGACTCATCTTACCACCTCAACGCTGCCATCCGCGAGAATCTTTGCGACGAAGGGGCGAGAGTGATTGTGGGTGCAGCGTAGCATCCGGGGCCACGCATGAGTTACAAGTTCCACGAGCTGCGTAGCCGTCTTGTCTTTGTGCGCGGTGATGACAAATGCGCCGATGCCGTGGCGGATGAGAGCCGCTTTCGCTGCGGGCCTCCGATGGAAATCAGAATCCTTGGAAAGAAGGAAGTAATCGGGGTGCCCTGCAAGACGGCAGAGTACTTCTTCGTCGGGCAGGCCGCGATTCATCAATTCCGTTTGCATCTTCGCGGGAATTCCAGCCGCTTGCAGGCCGGCCAGCACCTTGTGGCCGGAGAGGTTCTCGTCGAGCACGAGGGTTACGCTGCGCGGCGTTCGATCTCGCACCGCAGCGCCTCCTCGACTTCGGGTAGTTTCAAATCATAGTCCTTGGCAATCTCACGCAGGCTTTCGCCGCCACTGTAACGGTCGAAAACTGTCACAGTGGCGATTCGGGTCCCTCTGATTACGGGACGCCCGAAAGCAACCAGCGGGTCCATGACTATTGTCTTGGGGCAGGCATCATAAGTGAAGGGGAAGAAGCGGGTAGGAAGGTGGCGCTCGTCCCACTCCAACCGCTCCAAGTATGGCTTTATGATTTCGGCCAGGGCCATCTGTCCCCCAGCCGAAGCCGTGAGTTTTCGGCCCCCGCGGTCAACGATTATCTTGCTGCCGAATAACTCCAAGTCCATTTCTGCGAGCGGATGTTGCGAACGTTGTGTTTGACTAAGGAAACGAATAGCTGTCCTGATGCGTGAGAGCGGGACTCGATGTTTTCGTCGCAAAGCGCCGATGACGTGCGCCTCGATCAGATTCATGAAGCTGTATAAAGATGCTACTTCTCGTTCGGGGGGAACAATCAACGGACGCATACCGCCCACCCATGTCTTTAAAGTGGGCAGCGGCACGCGGGCGTAGCGACTGATATCCGCCAAGGTATAGAGAGGTGCATAGCGCATGTCCTGCTGGATTGTGGTTAGTTTATTCACCGGGAAATGACGCCTCCTGAAACCTATCTTTCAACCAAAAGCATACCCGACGCGGGGGCGGAGTGCAATCCCAGTTATGCCGCGCTCCCGGAATTAGATATCTGGTGACACACGCCTTATTTCGTCGGACTCACATGCCCCCCGGCCTATCCGTCCGAAACGGCGACGCGGGCAGCCCTTCCTTGTTGTAGAGGTTCGCGCCTTCGGGGTTCATTGCGAAGGCATAGCGGACCGCGACGGGCTTGGCGACCTCCGGGCAACTGACCAGCACCGTGCGTCCGTCAATCACCGCGTCCGCCCAATGCCAGACTTTGTCCTCCCCGGCGATGGCAAACCACTTGAGCTTGCCCCCCGCGACTTCTTTGGCAGGCTCCAGTCCGTTCTTCTCGCCGACGATCAGCCCGCCGCCGACGTAATCGAAGCTGACGCGAATCTTGTTTCCCTCGACGGCGAAGCTCTTGTAGAGAGGGCCGCTGACCACGAGGTCCTTCTTCCCGTAATCCCTTGAGAGCGCCCAGAGCGCCAGGCGCTTGCCCACGTCCTGCTTGTTCTTGGGGTGGATGTCCCCCGCCTCGCCGAGGTCAATGGCCACGGCCATGCCGGTGTTGGGGATGGAGAGCGCCTGGAACTGCGCCTCGCGCACGGTGGCGTAGCCATCGCCGCCGGCGGGGTTGTTCGGATCGGATTTCTGGAAGTTGGCGAGCTGGACGTAATAGAAGGGGAAATCCCCTTCGCCCCAGAGCTGCCGCCAGCCGGCGATCAGCGCCTTCATCTTCTGGAAATAGGTGACACCCTCGCCGTTGTTGGCTTCCCCCTGGTACCAGATCGCGCCGCGAATGGCATAGGGAACGACGGGGGCGATCATTCCGTTATAGAGTCGCGTCGGCTGCCCAATGCCGGCCGGCGCGCCGGCCGGCTGGGGCGGAGGGGGTGGGTTGCGGTTCACGTTGAAGGCGGCCTCCGCCTCGGGCAGCCAGGCCTTCACGCTCGCCAGGTAAGCGGCGTAGCTGCGCCGGCCCGCGTCCGACGTCAGGACCCACCCATCCACCAGCTTGTTGATTTCGGCCAGTTCGGGTACGGCGCGGAACCCTTCCGGGGGCGTCCAGGGCTCGATTCGCGTGCCGCCCCAGTTGTCGCTGATCAGGCCGACCGGGACGTCCAGTTCCTTCGCGATCTCGCGCGCGAAGAAATAACCCGCCGCGGTGAACGTCTGGACGGCGTCAGGCGAACAGGCCACCCACTGGCCGACGACGTCCTCCATCGGCAGAGTGCCATCCTGGCCGGTGATCTTGATGCAGCGGATGGCGGAGTTCGTGGCGGCGGCTTTCTCGGCCTCCAGATTCAGGCAACTGAGGACCCGCAGCTCCATGTTGGATTGGCCGCCGCAGAGCCAGACCTCGCCGACGAGCACGTTCTGGAACGTCACCGTGTTCTCGCCCGCGACGATCAACTCACGCGGAGACTTGCTCGTAGGCATGGCGTCGAGGCGGACCATCCACTTGCCGTACGCGTCGGCCGTCGCCGTCTTCTGCTGTCCGGCGAAGCTGACCGTCACTTTCTCGCCCGGCTTCGCAGAACCCCAGACGGGCACGGCCATCTCACGCTGAAGGACCATCGCATTGCCGAAAATCTTCGGCATCCGCACGGCCGCGATGCCCTCCGCCGCGCACAGGAAGAGTCCCACCGCCACCGCTAACGCAACGCACCACTTCCGCCATGTAGAGCGATTAATCATCGCAGCCTCCCGAGTTCCATGGGCCCACCGGGGCCGAACTTGATCTTCAACGGTTAGTATCCTATCCCGCGCGGCATATTTCAATTCGAGGCTGTTCTTTGGCGTCTGTCAGTCCCAGCGCGTATAATGCGTGACGGTCGGCGGGTGGAAGTCTCTGGTGTTGACGTCGAAGGGATGTCTGGACGATGCGTTCTCCTCAGAAGCGCTGGCGGTTGCTGCCTCAGGATGAGCAGGGGGCGAAACTCCTCGGGCAGAAGCTCGGGTTGAGCCGCGTCGCGGGTCAACTGTTGCTCAACCGCAAGCTCGGCGACGAGGCGCTTGCCCGCGGCCACCTGCACCCCGAATTGAACGACCTGCACGATCCCTGTCTGCACCCCCAGATGGAGCCGGCGGCGCGCCGGCTGCGGCTGGCGGTCGAGCGCGGGGAGAAAGTCGTCGTCTACGGCGACTACGACGTGGATGGCATCAGCGCCACGGCCATCCTCATGCGCTGCCTGCGCCTGCTCAAGGCGGACGCGGATTTCTACATCCCCGACCGGCTGGAGGAGGGATACGGCCTGAACGCGGCGGCGATCGAGAAGATCGCGGCGTCGGGGGCGAAGCTGCTGGTGACGGTGGACTGCGGCATCAGCGCCGTGCGCGAGGTGGAGTTGGCGCGTAAGCTGGGGATGGATGTGATCATCACCGACCACCACGAGCCCGGCGACCTGGTCCCCGCCGACGCGCTGCTGATCAATCCGAAGCTCCCCGGCTGCCCGTATCCTTTCCGCGATC
>Ga0114951_10006158_pt1 | contig 10724 bp, 9 predicted proteins | sample AM7aDNAmetaG_FD_88677 | JGI IMG/M metagenome (GOLD analysis project Ga0114951, IMG submission 88677) | Freshwater microbial communities from Finland to study Microbial Dark Matter (Phase II) - AM7a DNA metaG | ecosystem: Environmental > Aquatic > Freshwater > Lake | place: Finland: Lake Alinen...
CGGGAACAGTCCTCTTTCTCTAGAGTAATTCACCCTGAACTCATTACTTTGAGCTTGGGTTGCTCTATTCCCTGGGGAAGTCAAGAAGTCAAGTCCTAGCTCTACTGGGTCTATTTGGAAGTGGGTGCAAATCGTCCTCATTACGTGGTGGTTGTAGTTGATGTATTCCATCTCATTGGATTTGGCAGCTAGAGGTACCCACTGGATATCATCTAGGCCAGACACAATAGGTGTTCTCCAGGCGTGCTGAGTTCCAGATATCGAGTTATAGAACTGGGTCCTGAAGGCGGATAGTTGAGATTGGGTGACTGTACCTTTGAGGTGGAGTAGACCTTTGGCAGCGAAGCCGTGGGTGAACACGTTCGAGTTATAGTTCTCCGTGTTCATGTGCGCCGTTATTTGTATCAGAGCCATCTCGAGGAGACCATAACCGTAGCCACAAGAATCGCTAAAATTTTGCGGATTTGCGATCTTGAAGATCATGTCTTCATCACCAAAAGGGGCCAATACCCGGTTATCATAAGACATTTGTACGTATTTGTAATAGGAGATGTCCCTAGGCGCGGGTTGGGTATCCGCTTCTGGGGAGTTATCCATTCTCTTGTTAGATAACTGGTTTTGCCTTACAGCCGCTTCTACCTCTCTCTCTATAATGTCCCGGGATATTTTACTGTTAATACGATATACTGCTTCCCCCGGAACCGGACGGAAGTGGTGTAAAGCTCCTGCTCTCGTGAGGACTTTTTCTATAGCTATAGAACCGAAGGTCAAAGCGTCCCTAACTATCAGCTTGAAGAATTCGCCAAGCAACATCTCATGACCTTGGGCAACACCCGCTTTGCGACCACAATTATAGATGAAGTCTTCTAAATTAGCTATGATTTCTTTGTCTTCGGCCGTGTATTCCTCGTCGTGGTTGCGCTTAACGAAGGCAAACCCCATTTCAAACTTCCGGTGTTCGGGACGGGAGAACCGCAGCATCGTGTCGCACCGCACTTGGATAATGGCTGAAACCAACCAATCCCGTAGGGACACGTCCTTGAGGGTTCGGTTAGAAATGCGACTTTGTTTCATGGACTGTATAAAAGACTGTTGGTTGTACGCGAAATACGGATCGAAAACTATCGCTTTCGATGCCACCGTACTTTCTGCATCTTCCTGCTTCGGCTGAGGTTTCTCAACCAAAGAGTCACCATCCGACTTAACCAGTTCTTCAATATCTGATTTGATGCCTTCTCTAATTTTGTCTATGAAACCGTCAAATATACCCATATTATTACTCACTTATGATTTTGTTACCTTTACTTATATTATCTTTAGCCCATAAAGGCTGTAAATTAGTGTAATGACAAGCTTTCTTTAATTGTTCGAGATCAGTTAAGTCGAAGGAGGACAAAGGAATTATATGATCTATATGCCAGCCATTTAAAGTCCAATTACCCCATGACATACCGGGAAGGAACTTAGACTCTAGATGTTGTTTTAGCTCTTCTATAGAACAACCGAGATTATTTATATGTGATCCTCTGGTTTTTAATTTTTTAAGAGTACTCCGTAATCTATGCCTAAGCCTATTACCTAATTTAAAATTAACATCCTCCTTTTCTTTATTTTTGTACCAAGTATGTCGCTGCTCCTTATGGGTCTTATAATACTCAGAGCTTTGCTGCTTACACTTTTCTTTATTTAATTCATATTTAGATACTTCTGGTTTTTTACATACTTTGCAAGAACCTGCATGACCGTCTATAACCCGAGATGATTTACTAAATTCAGAATAGGACTTATATATCTTACATTTAATACATACCTTTCCGACTGGATCAATAAGATCTCTATCTTTATGCCCTCGATGCGTATCGATTGTGGGGGCATACCTCTTCGAAGGTTTATAATTAGTTTGTCCAGTTTTAGCCTTAGTATAGCACTTATTGCAAACAGGTCCACAGTGCCACCTACATGTCTCAATAGACCCACATTTTATACATTTCTTATATTCTGTGTTTTCCATATCCTATCTCTATATATCTATTACTTGAAATTTAGGGTAATAATAGTCACTTCCGCACTCCCAATTCAAAGGTCCTTGCCTTAAGGTATGGGCATGACCTTGTAGAAAAGTGGTACAAGCATAGTCATTCTGCAAAAGTAGGCCAATGTTAGGGTCACCACCAAAGGTCTCAAAACCACCCTTCCAGTCTTGCTGGCTATCTTTGTTTACCCCGAAGTGACTCACGAATATGACCTTGCTATCTTTGGGGACTGTACCTAGGTTAGTTAGGAGCTCACTATACGCTGTCGAATACATGTGGCCATGAGTAGGTACTTGAAACATAGGCATCCACCTGCCATCATTGGTTGGCGGATTTGGGTTATGATACCAGCCACTGTGACCTACCATAGACACTTTACCTAAGGTAGTATCTTCTAAGGCTAACACGCCATCTTTATCCAGGAAATGAACGTTGTGTCGGGCAAACACCTCTTGGATTCTTTGGTTTTGCCTAGTCCACTCGGTCATGGACCTCTTCTTTTCCATTATCCAATAGTCGTGGTTGCCTAGGACAGAGACGAATGGTGTCGTAGGATAGGCTTCCCTTATCTTGGAAGTGATTACATCGATACAAGTCGGGGCATACTTACCCCCGGTGTAGTCACCACAGCCTACGATGAGGTCAATGTTAGTCTCCTTAGCCATACCTTCTATGGTTCGGAATACAGCGACTTCGGAGGTATAGTAGATGTGCCAGTCACTGAATAGTAAGATTCGCATGTTATCCTCCCTTGGGATATAACTAATATGTATTATTATACCTTACGTAGAAGGATACGAGGACTTAGGGCAGATAAGGGACAACTAGTTGAAGTGCCAGAGAAATCCCCCGCCCCCTGATATCGTCTCATCGTCATCACACCCATTCAGCTTACTCAGAGTCCCTATCTCGCCAATCTTCCTAGTATTAGGCTCGGTGTTGACGTCCAGGTTGAAAGTTGAGACTATCTCCTCCGGGGTGGGAACCTTCGTGAAGTTGCCTTGGTTGTCTCGTATTTGGGGGTTATAATCCATACCGGAGTCAGCAGTGATCATGGAGGGTTTGCCAAAAAGTGTGTAAATTCCGTACCTTAGAGCATCGCACCAATGGTTAAACTCATCCGCGGGCCTATCAGTTATAGCCCCTGATGCGTCGGTCTCGTAGTGATAAGTGAGGAACTCCTGGATTAGGGGAGCACAGGTCTCCTTAGCCACGAACAACTTCGGGTTGGGGTTACCAAAGGATCGTAGGTATTTCTTGACGACTTGGATACCATCGGAGATGTTCTTGTCGATGTGGTTGGGGCACATCAGGCCCTCTTGCCTCATTAGCTGGCCATCCCCAGGATTAGCTAAGTCAGGAAAGTAGAGCTGTATGCCGTATTGGTGGTGGTATTTGGACTTTATGAACTGGATCCAACTGACGTTGTTGTAGTATGTCCTGCCGTCGGCCCTAACCACGTAGATGTTCTCGGCATTGTCCACAAAAAAGACTACTAATGTTGAGGGGTTAGACCAACCCCAGTCGATCATTCCATAAGCTGGGAGCTTCATCTGCCTACACTTCTTCACGAATAGGTCGTGGGTACACTCCCCTGGGAAGTCTGATCCAGTGAGTATGGCCCACATACCATTCCAAGTCTTGACGTGGGTTTTCTCTTCGAATTCTTTGTAGATAATCCCTTCGACTGAGGGCTTTAGGTTGAAGAGCTGCGCGATGGCCCAATCTGGACCAGACTCTATGGCTTTTTTGACGGCATCATCTATAGGTTTGAGCATCGGGGATTTGCAAGTTTGCTTCTTTGAATCCGAAAGGCATAAACTTGACAGGGGACACTTCAAACATTTCTCCCCGTAAAATTCGTAGCTTACGTAGTCTTTCTGAGCCACCGGATCTTTCATCAACCACTCTTTATGAGAGATCGTCTCCATCTTATCTTGGAGGTAGTAGCCTATGGTTGGTGTAGTCCCAGACCGGGAGTCGGGACATCTCTGGGAGAACTCGAGCACGGTCCATTTCCTTACAGTGCGGCCTTCTTTGTCGGCATTTTCGATAGCTTGGTTCATCAGCCCGTACCTAGACTTACGCGTAGAGATACCTACTCTCAAAGCTTTCTTGTCGCCTTTGGAATCCAACATGCCGCTTACGTCCCTAAAAGCTTTTAGGCCCTCGCCGCTCACGGTGTCGACTTCGTCTACAACAACCAAAGGAACGTGGGGTCCATTACAATTGTGATGTAAAATACCCTGATTATCCAAGAAGCTATTAGATTGATCCCCTGGTCCTCCCTCTACTTCTAGTATTGATATCAGTTGCTTACCTATTGCGGTTTTACTTTTAACTCTTGCCATTCCTTTACCTTACTTGTAATATAAGTCTCTAAATCTTCTTCACTACACGGAATACGTATTAAATATATGCCGAAATCCTGGCACTGCTTATCGCGAAGCTGATCACGTTCCTGTCTTTTGCTAAAGGACTCGTCCGAGTCATACCAGGCTTTCCTAAAATGCTGATATCCATCGAACTCAAATGCTAACTTTAACTCTTCGCAGTATCCGTCAAATTCAAACTGGGCAACCAGCTTTACTCTTTTTTTAGGGAAGGAGCAACCCGTTACTCGCTCAATAATATCTCGACACTTGTTCTCGCTAACGAAGTTTGACCCGATATTTGATAAATATTCTACCATCTTATCTTTATCTACAATATCTGTCTCTCTTATCCACTTATATATAGTTCCCTTAGAAAAATGCAAATTTAATTCAGATAAAAAATCATCTCGAGTCTGGCCCCACGGCAATAACTTCTTCTTGCCCTTTTCAATCATCCTATTCTTACATTCTTTCGTCTGAGTATAGTTCTCAACACCATACTTCTCAAGACAGGTACGCTTTGCCTTATCTTTGACATCCTGATTGGCATTCGGATGGTTACATCCATATCTTTCCTGATTGGTTTTTATTCTATTGTCCTGTACCCGCGATTTGTGGCCCTGACCACGTAGAACATGCATCAGGCTCATAGTAAATTCACCGTAGTCTTTATATAGGAACAGTGTCTTGTCTTTTATCCCAGTATACTCACCAATAAGTTTAACCTTATCTCCGTACACTGCAGCTATTTTTTCGTGAACTTTATCAAGCTTCATTTTATTGGCTTTGGATATACTTTTGCGCGTTGAATCCGATATCCCTCGATTTTTATTACTTTCTATGAGTTCCGGTCGTTGAAATGTGTGTTCGACACCATATTTCTCCAAATTTGTCTGTTTAATGCCATCGTACACGTCCTTTATCTTATTACTCATATCATTTCTAAATTCTTCACGTTTATGGCTCTTACGAATTTTTTCGATCCTAATTTGTTCTGCTCGCTTTGGATGATGTGTACCACTATTGATTACCTTAGACACATTGGCATAGAACTCGCCATAATCCTTATCTATAAACCGGGCCTTTTCTAAAGAAGTGGAATAAGTGGACATATCAATAGTAATATCATCACCATGCAACTCCCTTATCTTTCTTTCTATAATCTCCGGAGTCAAATGTTTCCTACTAGGATGTCCGCGACCCATTACTATCCGTGATGGAATTGCCCACCACTCTCCCAGATCTTTGTCTATAAATCTGGCTTTATTTCCCATCCCAGTAAAGGTGGTTAGATCTATAGTAATCTGGTCGCCATGGGCTTGTTTGATTTTATTAAGTAGGTCTTCGATTGATGTTCTAATAGTTGTCATGGTTTTTTCCTCCGAAAAAATATTATAAAAAGATTATACCTGTAACGTCTAAAAAAGCTCTTAGCTATTCCCAAGGTCTTCCCAAAAGTTCTAAACAAAGGATTTTAGCCTCCTCCGACACATTATCGCACTTAGCAAAATTTTCATGACTCCACAAAGGTTGTAAGTTTGTGTAATGTTGAAGTTTTATCAGCTCCTCTTCGGAAGTGGCCTGCGAGCAGGGACATATATGATCGATATGCCATTCGCCATAATTCCCCCAGGACATACTAGGTTTGAATTTGCTCTCTATATAAGACCTAACGTCAGTCAGTTTCATCCCTATCATATTCTCGGCCGAATCATTCTTCTTATACCGTAAGTTAACCGAATTAGTTATTCTTACTCTTATTGCCCTTATGAAAGCCCTAAATGGATCAAATAGTTTCCAATGGGCAAAACAAAGACCGTGTTTAAAGGTTTTACGATCGCACTCCGGATTTTTACAAACCTTAGTGTTGTTTTTAACACGCCATGACTGATAATGCTTACCGCACAATCCTCGTTTTTCAGATATACAACCGCAACCATCGACGGAGCAAATAGGAAGGACAGAGGTCCGATGTTCTTTATAGTGTTTGTTACATAGTCCTTTATCTCTCGACAATTCTTCACATCCGGGTACCGAGCATTTTGTTCTTTTTTTCTGTTGAATCCAATGCTTATGACATAGTGCCTTACGAAATTGTTTATCCCCACATATTTTACACACTTGTGAGGTCCGACACTCAGTACATAACAAACCGCGATGTCTATAAAGTTGTTTACCGCATTTCTGACAAAAATCCGACGATCTCTTAGTTCTTTTATTCTTTGGGGGATTCAAAACTGCAGATGTCGTCTGATTCTGTAATATGTTGTAGTTCAACCCAGCCTCGCTGGGTCCAGACTCTATGATCAAGGGTTCCTTCGATAATTCTTCCATCGTCTAGCTCAATTCTCAAACATTCCCTAAAATCAGGGGTATTGTTAATGACTTTTACCGGACCGTCTATCGATAAGATATAATCTCCCGGTTTAATATCCGATATTAATATTATTTTACCTTGCGAATCTAAGACTTTAGATAACGATATTAGGCACGCTTTTAATGTTACGGGGAGAACTTCGAGAGTAACTTTCTCGCCGCGAAGATTAAAGATTGATTTTTCCATATTAGATTTCTCCAATATGCGATCATCTTCTTTTCGATCCGGGGGAAGTATGATTGGTTTAATCTTTGAGTTTAATATGAATTTTTGTATATAATTATAGCATCTTTTACTTTGAGACATGATAGCGCCGAGGTGAACACAATCGCGCCTATCGTGCAATAAGATTAACAATTCGGCAATTGCGACGCCCAAGGTATTATGGCTGATAAAACCATTAGACCAATAAGAATGGTCTTTATTCACCTCTAAATCGTAGAAATAATTTAGTTCAAAGGTAACCTTACTAATAGTTGCTATCTGATTTTTCTCTACGCCATCAATAACTGATATATTTGTGTCAGACATAAACACCTTATCCCCGACAGCCAGATCCTTCATATATCGCCACTCAAAACCATTTAGTCCTAGGACTTGGATCCTATGCTTTAAGGAACCAGAGAGCATATTAGGATAATCTAAGACCTGTATAGTAACCCCATCTTTAATACCTTCATCGAAGAACTCTTTTACTGGCTGCCAGGACCAACCTGTCCAAACTATATCGCCTATAATAACATTCTCAATAGTTTTAATACCCGTTTTGGTAAGAATATTAGTACCTTGAGAACTGCATTTTCCCGATCCCCTCGCAGCCACGTACAAAAGCTCCTGGACATTCTCCGGGTTATGCTTATTGACGCATATATCATACATTTCCCATACCACATCCAGTGGATTGGTATCTGAATATCGCGAGACATTTTGGTCGGGTAATTCTAGTTCGAAGAAATACTTGATAAAGTTCTTCAGTTCATCCCTAGTCCTACACGGCGTCAAGAATATCTTCTCCGCTTGTTCAGGAGTAAGAGTCTTCTTGACTTGCGACTTTGGTTTATTTCCGCTACTCATCTTCATCTCCTACCATAATTTCTCGAATTCCAACTCACAACATTCAGGAGTATGACAAACTGGACAAATACGACTAGCCCAAACATCATCTCCATCATCATCAACCCCTACACAATCCTCTTCCAACTCAGTATGCCCAAACTCTGCCTTACAAAACTCGCAAGTAACCCTAGTATCCTCATAGGTAGCAAAGAACTCAGGTTCCGGTGTAATGCTATGGATGTGCTGTATAGGCCTATAGAAGTTCACTGATAAGTCATTTATTCCTAGGGCCTTAAATAAGTCCATTGATTTCTCATCGAATGACTCTACAACAGCAGTTATCTTATAACTTCCCGTCTCATCTATAGACATAGACATAATGTGCCCTTCTATCTCCCTTGGAAGAACCGGTACTATGCTAGTATAAGTAAGTGTTATCGTCGTGTACGGACTGGGTTCAATATAATCTTGTCTTCCAGCATCAGGGTTACGACATACGGAAGCTTGATCAACTTTTACAGTGTATTTCATATATTTCCTTATTAAAGTAACGTAATAATATTATTATACTTACTCATCTTCATCTCCTACCATCTCGGCTAGTAAGTCATGGGTATCGTCTTCTTCAGTCCGACCTTTTATCTTCTTAGTCTTGTTGGCTACATAAGTGCTAGTGTCTTCTAGTGCTCCATACATTGTCGAAGTTCCTGATCCTTTGGCTTTAGGTACTGTAGCACCTTCCACCAGTTTATGCAAAGTCTCTAGGATCTCTTTGTATTCCTTGATGTTCTTGATCCTCAATTCCGGCTTCGGGTTCTTAGTTGGGTCTTGGATATACTTGCGCATTTCATCTAAGTTCTCCGTGCCCGCGACCGATATCATTGACGTCAGGAGATCAACCGACTCTATTACGGACTTCACCACCTTGGCCTTCACCCTTTCTCTGAGTGACCCCATCATGCGCTCTCTGTCTATAGACCACTTCCTGAGAGCTATGGTAAGTATGATTTGACCCAGTGGCCAGCGTGGATAGGCTAGGTGCATGTCTTTGAAGGAAGTACCAATCATATACAGTTCGAAGATCATGAGTGCGTCGCCGTCGTGGAGTACCCCTGCTGTTTTGTGCTGTCTCAGCCATCTCCTAGCTAGTAGATATTCATCTTGAGTAAGACCGTGTCGTTCTTCTTCAGTTAAGTCCAACTTTAAGGCCATAGTATATTGACTCCTTTGGAGTTAGTTTTTAATTATTATACTAAGTTACGAGAGTATGCGTAGTCGACTAGTACCCGAAGCAGCAACATCTTGTCGGAGCAAGGGAATAAGTACAAAAACCGAACGAGACCGACGGAGACCGGGTCATTCGATAGTACATCTAGTATGTCTCTGTATTTATTGGTAAAATCGTGGCGGAGTTGGATGTCTCTTATAATGACGAGGATAGGTCTGGTGTCCCCCGATAAGATTTGTATCCATACTTCTTGTCTTGTGTCGGGGTCTGCGACGGCTTCATTAATGAGCCGGCTGATCTGGGCTTGGTTCCGGGTCACGGTAATCTGACTCTTTAAATAGGGCCACTTCTATCTTCCACAAAGGGCCACAGTAATCTTTAACGAACTTAGTTAATATAGTTTTAATATCCAAGTTCCCCTCTTTTTTAAGTAGTCTCCTAGCTAGGAAGAGATCTATTATAGAATTCGACTTACGGTACTTTTCGAGTTTAGATATCAACTTCAAGATGTGGACGGGCAGATAGATCTTGTATGAGACCAGACGGGTTTTGACATCTATAGTCACCAAAACGTTCCTGGCTTGCGGGTGGGAAAAGAACCCATACGCGTATAGGTTGTCTTGAGTAGCCGGGGTTACCAGTCCATTGTTCATCAACCAGCGTTGTTGATCTATATGCTCTGCTAAGTTATTATCCATAAGTCCTCCTAAGGGTATTATACCCCTAAAGTCAGTAAAACTAAGCGTTTACCTTCTGTAAGTATTTTTTAGCAGTCATTTTAAGTAGTTGCCTGTCGACGTCACCTTTGTAGATTTGATCTATGTAGTTGTTTATCGTAATCTCTGGGGTAGGAGTCTCTATCTTATCCAGGACTTTCTCAGCGTCAGTATAGGCTATATCTATCCTTAAGGATAACCTAGTTCGGGCTTCTTCTACTCTAGGGGAGGAAAGTATCTTCGTCATCTCAGCTTTGGTACCGGATAATCTTATTACGTGGTGGTCGGTAGACTCTTCTAGGGATAAGACCTCTTCTAGACTAGAAGATTTCCACCTGGGTAGTGGACTTTCGATAAAGGTGATGTTTTCGTCTATAAGGTGTATACCTTTGATTTGGTCAATATCTTTAGCGTTTTGAGCGAATGGAGACCCGGGGTAGAAGACCTTGCCAAATGTTTGTCTTAGGTGCACATGTCCAGAGATGATCTGATCGTAAGGTAAAGTCTCAGCATCGATTGCGTCGTGGGGTATGTAACCCCCAAAGTCTGTACCCGCGAAAGTCTGGTGGCAGAAAAGTGTAGGATTCAGTACTTTCTCGTACGAGAAAGTTGGATGCTCCCGGAAATCATCTATCCCCGGGAAGTTCTTAAGGTTATAGACATAAGGAACGAAGTACAGGTTATCGATTTTAACGGGGGAATCTATTACTAGAAAGTTGGGATGGATACCTTTGAAGGCTTGGAGAGCATGATAAGTCGCGTCCGACGGCGCGAACATTTCATGGTTCCCCAGGATATGGATGTATTTAGCCCCTTGACTTAACACACAATCCACGAAGGCTCGGTACTCACCTACTACTTCGGCTCGTATGACTGCATGCCCGTCGAAGACATCTCCTAGGTTAATTACCAGATTGGGCTTATAGATCGACACTGCCA
>Ga0114951_10006160_pt1 | contig 10723 bp, 12 predicted proteins | sample AM7aDNAmetaG_FD_88677 | JGI IMG/M metagenome (GOLD analysis project Ga0114951, IMG submission 88677) | Freshwater microbial communities from Finland to study Microbial Dark Matter (Phase II) - AM7a DNA metaG | ecosystem: Environmental > Aquatic > Freshwater > Lake | place: Finland: Lake Alinen...
AATGAAGGCATAACTCCTTACACTGTCAAGACTGAAGGCATCGATCTCGAATACTATGCCGAACAGGGCAAGGTGACGCTTTTCTTTTTCAACACCGTCTACGAGTTTACCACTGAAGAGTTCGCTGAGATTAGGCAACGCCTTCCTGGCAACTGGGTTCCTACTGATGGCACTGACGGCACTGACTAAACCATGGACGTGCAGCAAATTATTACGCAAGCAAGCCAGGCAGTTCAAGCTGTCGGGCTTTCAAAAGCGTGGGGATCCGTAAAGTGGAACATCGTGGAGAAGCAGCTCTTCGATGTTGATGCTCAGGTGTCAAGCGATGGGGTTGATATCTTTCCAAGCATCAGGGCCCACCAAGAACCAGCTAAGATTTTGGTCATAGAGTTTGGCCACCGTCTTGTGATGGGGTTCAACCCGATTCAAAAAGCCCGTTGGACTGAGAAGCTGGTTCACCCTCTGAAGGAGCAGGTGGATGCTGCGCAGCATGCTCTTGAACAAGGTCATGCCACGTACAGCAAGGCGGTTGAATCATTAAAGACTGCCGTTGGTAGGTTGGTTGCGATTCATCTGTATAATGGCCTGATCTTTAACCAGATCACCATTGCTGAAGCTGCCAAGGTAGACCTACGTTCGTGGGGCACAACGTCGCAGCTTGCCAATTTGAGTGTGCCATTTTCTCTAATTCCACTGCTGTCAGCGTATGCACCCAAGAAAGTCTATGACGACTACGGTGTGGCCTTGTCTGACTTAGCTTTCAACAGCATGAAGTCAGTTAAAGAGACCACAGTGGGTGAGGCATTCAAAACGTTGATCATGTCAGTGGCCAGTTGATAGAGCCAGTTGTTCAATCTGAAATGTGACACTACAAGACGGACACGTGTGAAAGCTGACCGATCGATCATCTTCAATTGATACTTTTTCTGGGCGTAGATTGGAGTGGACTTTTCTGCAGTTTGGGCAGACCACCTTAACGTCTTCAACCACTTTTCTTCGTTTTCTTTCACGTGGCATTTCAACAGGCGTGATCACCCCAACCTGTTTTTGGGTAAAGTCTTCAAGGCAGTTCAGCCTTTCGGTCAAGACGTCAATGCTCTGGGCCATGGCCGCAATCTGGTGCGTTTCAAATAGCTGGTCGTCGTCTTGATTTTTTGAGTTCTTTAAGTCATTGGCAGCGACCAGCAGTAGTCTTGACGCTGCCAAGAAAAGGAAAATTGCCGTTGCAATGCAACAGTTTAGAAGAATTTCATGAATCATAGCGTTTTTTTGTTTACATTGTCCACGTTACCATTAGGATACCCTCAAGATGAATGCAATCCTTACTGCTGAAGAACAGGTCCAAGAGGTGCTGAAAATTCGAAGCACCCTCAACCAGGCAAACAAGGCCTACTATGTGGATGGCCACCCGACAATGTCGGATGCGGAGTATGATGCTCTCATGGCCAAGTTGGTCTCATTGGAGAAACAGCAGGGCCTCTTCAATCCCAACTCGCCCACGGCCCGTGTTGGGTCTGATCTGAGTTCGACCTTCAGCAAGGTCAAGCACGATCGGCCCATGCTCAGCCTTGACAACAAGTTCACGGCGGATGAGGTGCGGACATTTTTCGGTGGCCTTGGACTGCCCAACGATACCGTTGTGGTCTATGAGCCCAAGATTGATGGCCTGTCGCTATCGATCACGTATAAGGACGGTGAGTTGGTCATGGCAAAAACCCGTGGCGATGGTGGCGTGGGCGATGATGTGACGGCCAACGTGCGGACCATTCGCAGTGTGCCACTGACACTGACCACGAAGATAAACATGGAAGTGCGTGGCGAGGTCTACATGGGCGTCAAAGACTTCCTGGCCCTCAACGAAATCCGGCAGAAAGAAGGTGATGAGCTGTTTTCCAATGCCCGCAATGCTGCGTCAGGCTCACTCAAACAAAAGGACTCGAGAGAAACGGCCAAGCGCAAGCTGTCGTTCATTGCCTACCAAACTTTCGGTACGCGGACGCTTAATTCGCAGGAGCAGACCAACCTGCTGCTGTCTCTTGGATTCGTTAACGTGGTCATTGGAACGCGTGGTACCGTTGCCTCCATTGATTCGATGCTGGCCCAGATGCAAGAGATGCGGTCAAGTTACGAGTTCGAAACCGACGGCCTCGTATTCAAGATCGACAACTTCAAGCTGCGAGAAGAGGCCGGACTTGGCACGAAGTCGCCGAAATGGGCCTGTGCGTTCAAGTTCCCGCCTGAAAATAAGCCCACGCTGCTTGAGGACATCGTTGTTCAGGTTGGCCGACAAGGTACCATCACGCCCGTGGCTCATCTGAAGACGGTCATCCTGGGCGGTGCCAAGGTCAACCGTGCCAGCCTCTGCAATGAGGACGAGATTGCGCGGCTAGGCATCAACATCGGTGACGAGGTGCTGGTATGCCGCGCGGCCGAGGTAATTCCTAAAGTGGTTGGTCTGCAACGGAAAGGAAGGAATGAAGGAGCATGGACGATGCCGAAAATCTGTCCATCTTGCAACACGCAGTTGGTTAGGAATGGAGTGCATTACTTCTGCACCAACAAGGCTTGCCCGGCCCAGGTCTACGAACAGCTCCTTCATGCCTGTTCCAAACAAGCCCTTGACATTGACGGCTGTGGCGAAGCGGCTGTTGAGATGCTGATCGAACATGGCGTAACCACCATTGCTGGCTTGTTCACCATCGCTGACGTGTCGTTTCTGGGTGATGTGGCCAGCAAGAAGTTTTTGGCCAGCCGCAAAGCCGCGTTAAACCAGCCGTTGTGGCGCAAGTTACGCGCTTTGGGCATTGAAGGACTGGGCTCGACCAACGCCAAGGAATTGGCCTCACGTTGGCCGTCCATGGAACAGATCATCGAGCACAGGGCCGAGTGGCCCACACTGATTGGCGCCTTTAACTCGTTTTCGTTTGAAAGGTGGTTGTGTGACCATGTCCAAGATGTCTTGGACATGTACGCTGCGGGCTTCAAGCTGGAAGAGGAGGCCAAGAAGGTCGGACCTTTGACCGGTCGTGTCTACGTAATCACAGGCGCCATGATGTCTGGGTCAAGGGATGAGGTATCACAACGGATCGAAGCCATGGGTGGGTTGGTGAAAAACTCAGTCTCCAAAAAATGCCACTTTTTGGTGTTGGGACCAGGTGCTGGTGCCAACAAATCACGTGATGCAGCGCGGCACAATGTGCCCGTTATCAGCGAAGAGCAATTATTCGAACAAATGGGGATACCGATGCCCGTGGCGTCGTCTACAGACACAGATGAGCTTGATCTATGATTCATTTCTTAGGATGATGTATATAAAGCGTGGGAAAAGTTTTTATTTACGGCCTTTGGGATCCAAGAAATGGTGAATTGAGATATGTTGGAAAAAGTGAAAATTTAGTTTCAAGGATGAGGCACCATCTTGGAGATAAACGTAGAACCCACAAAACTCATTGGCTGGGTGTTCTAAAAATGCTTGGTCTAAGACCCGTAGTTGAAATTATTGATGAAACAGATTTGGACTCTTGGGAGGAATGCGAAAAATACTGGATTTCTTATTTTAAATCCATAGGAACTAGATTAACCAATTGTGCTGAAGGAGGTCGTGGAGGACGGACTGGTCCAGGACGGCCAATGTCTGAAGAAGCAAAACGAAAGTTATCAGAAGGAAGGATGGGACATCACTGGAATAGGGGATGGCACCATTCGGATGAAACTCGAAAAAGGTTGTCTGAGATGAAACTTGCCACCAGTGACCAAATTTCTAAAAAGATGAAAGGTAAATCATTTTTGACAGATGATGGCCGTCGTAGATTGTCCGAATTTAGAAAAAATTCTTCGCCTTTGAAGTCGGTGACGCCACAGCAGTGGTCTGAATTACGAAATAGGGACATTGCCAAGATGCGTTGTGTAACACAAGGAGCTGTGGCGAGTTATCGGTTTGCGCATATTAGTCGGTCATTGACGGAGATGCCAGTGGCAGAAGCTTCCGCCACGGATGAGTTGGACCTGTAACTATTTTGTGGGGGTGAGAGTGTCAGGAAAAATAAGGCCGGTACTGTTAAAAATGCGCCTGAAGTATACTGATGCAAGTCGTCTAACTGGTAGGACCCTGACCGACCAAGTCAGAAAATGTGGGTTCGAGTCCCACCCACCCCACCAATAATTAATATGATGAATCTAGTCAACAAGCTGGTCAAACCAGGTGTGGATGCCATTGTCCGGCAAGCTATCGAAGCCAAAGTTGGTGGGCGATCATACACAATCACCAACGTGGCCGACTATGGTGGCAAGTGGAATGTGGAGTTGACCATTGCTGGGTATGGTCTTTGTAGGGCAGAAATCAGTATCAAAAACCCACAAAATACGCACATTTCGAAGATGGTCTCACGAGACGCTGATCGCTTGCTCGCCCGTGTGGCCAAGCAACAAGAAAAACCAAAGGCACAAAAAATGCCTGGTCATGCCCCGATTATAGGATGGTAATATGTACGACTATTCAACGAACGTCTACGTCTACTATGGTGACTGGATTCTCATGCAGCAGCGCATCTATGAAGGCTGGCTGCACATTCAAAGCCTGTGGTTGGTTAAACGATGGAAAGAGTGGTTGTACCGGAAGGTGATTATCAGCAGTTACAGGCCGACTATTAGGGTCAACCTGTCCAGAAACGATACGCGGTGGAGCGTTCTTAGGTGGAAGTCAACGACCTAGTGGCCCGGGTGACCCGTTGCTCGTCGGACCATGTCGTCAGATGGTCCAGCTTCTTCTGGTTCAGGTTGTTTGACTCTTGAACAAGTTAGGGTTCTTATCGATGGGCCATGCCATTATTGTGGAACTAGACTGGCAAATAAACGAATCTGTTCCAACAGGCCTGGAAGGACTATGCGTGAATATCGATACAATGGAATTGATCGATTAAACAATTCTTGTGGTTATACCATTGAAAACTGTGTTTCATGCTGTGGGTCCTGCAACGTGGCCAAATTGGACAAGACTGTTGAAGATTTTCAATTATGGCTTGACCAAGTAACAACGCATAACGTCTTAAAATTCCACAGAAATTTGCACATTTGCTACAATGAGACTTTTAAGTATAGACTCTGGAATGGTGTGTGTCGGATTTGCGGTTGTAGACTTGCGAAGCAACCTGATGGATTCATCCGTCATTTTTACTGAGGCATTTCGAACAAGCAAGGAGAAGAAAAAGGATGGAAAAAGGTCAAGAAAGGTGACTGAAGACGATGCGTTAAGGATAACGCTGATAGTCAACAGGATGGTTGAACTTGTCTGCCGATTTTCACCCGATGCTGTGGTGGCTGAGCTTCCTGTGGGTGGAGCCAGGAGTGCAGGGGCCATTAAATCTATGGCTTTTTCAACCGCAATGACAGTGGCCACATTCACGATTCTTAATTTGCCGGTCCTATTCATCTCGCCATATGACACCAAACGGATAGTGGGTGGAGTCACACGTGTGGCCAAAGGAGAAGACTACAAGGCCCATGTGATTGCAGGCGTTAAGAAGGTGTGGCCAAATATTAACTGGCCACGGATGAAGAAGCTAGACAAGGTGGATCCAATTCAACAAGAGGCTATCGCTGATGCTTTAGGCGCGGCTATAGTTTTTCAGAGCATGAAACCCGATATTGGGTCACTTCATCGTGGGCCGCAAGGTATTTCTAATTCTATGATACAATGACGACTATGGACCAAAAAACTACTGCAGTAGCTGCCGCACCAGTGTTACCACCCAACATGACACACGTTGTGGGGTATTTCAATGGGAATGATTTCCAGCTTCAACTGAGCGTTTCAGCATTGGGGCTTCAATTTTCTCTGATGCCAGGACAGTTTATCTTGGACGCTGACGGCCACAAGGTTAATGACCCCATCTTGGAAAGGTACTGCCGTAAGGGCATGCCTTCTTTGTCAAAAACGTTGTCAAATGCCCCAGTGCAAGTGAAAAGGTTCGCTACGCAAAGTGAACGTATGTCTTCTGGGGTGGCTGTGCGCGAAAAGATGTCCACTCCTTCTGGCACTCCGGCTGTGCTTGTAAATCCGCCATCGGTGAGCCATCCTGGCCAGGAGTCAAAAGCGCCCGTAACGTCAATGACTCGTGAACAAGCTATCGCGGCGGGTTATATCAAAGGGCCTCTTGGAGTTACTAACGACAAAATAACTCCTATTCCGTTGACACAGAAGGTTCCGGCTGTTGTGGTTGACGAGGATGCACATCCCAATGAACTGCTGCAAGAGATCAAGATTGATGACGACGATGTGCGAGGTTCACGCCCAGACATCAACCTGATGAAGGGCCTGCCTCCTAAAGTTCTCGACATCAAGCCGATGGACCCGTCTTTGGCACCTACCGGAGCCAACACCACATCAGCTGTGGTGGAAGATTCCCAAAAGAAGATGCGGTTTCCGTGTCCTTTGTGCAAGAAGCCATTTGACTACCAGTCCCAGCTTAACCGGCACGTGAAGAACAACCACAGGGAAAGTTTTGACACACTGGCCGGGCTTGGAAAGGTGACACAAGAGGGCGTGGCAGAAAAGGCGTCGTCTACATCTGGCTTAGAGCCTAAGGTTTAGTGGTAGTTAAAGCGTGCAGACAACGCTTGATAATTCAGTTGACACGCTTCCAATGACCGGGTTTACCCGCAAACAGTTGCTGGATTACATAGTCCGGCAGCTTGGGGGTCCCGTATGGATGGTCGAGATTGACACACAACAGATACTTGATTGCATTCAAGATGCGCTTCAGAAATATTCTGTCTACCGTCCAGTGATACGTTGTCAGTCTGTTCGTCTTATCCGTGATCGATTTAGCTATCTCGAAGGTGCTGACGTTGGACTTGGGATAGTAAAGGTTGACTTTGTTGACTCTGTTCCAGCACCCACAGAGATCTTCTACGGTAACCTCATCTCACCCGCTCCGTTGTTGAGGACTGGGCTAGATGAATACGACACATTTTTGCGTTGGCGCAAGACATGGCAACGTGTTACGTCAGTCCAGCCTGATTGGTACTATGATGATGCTCGCAGGGCATTATACATCCACAACCCAATTGAACGCTATCATTGTGGCATTATCGCACATGGCGTGTGGTCTGAGACTACAAGACTGGACTTCATCGGTGCTCAGTGGGTGAAGGAATACGCCACGGCACGATCACGTAGGACGTATGGCGAAATTTTGTCCAAGTACAGTGGTGCCATTCCTGGGCCAGTAAAAGACCTTGTGCTGGACCAAGGTAAGAAGGCCACAGCCATGGATGAGATTGCCAAGCTGGAGGAGAAGTTGTTCGCGATGCAAGATTTTTCGGCGATTTCCGTGGACTAGCCAGGCCAAAAAAAATACTTTCATTTTTTTGTTTACATTGTCCACAAAAGCCGTAGAATGACCTTGCGATATGAAGTCAAAAAAGATCATCCAAGAGCTGGTTGAATTTCCAATGTTGGGGCAATTTTTGGCCCAATGCCGGGTGCGGTCATTGACTGAGGATGAAACAGTTCATGTGCCACCGTCCAAAGACGAGGTTCGCCAGCTGATGGTGTACTTGAAATCTAAGGGCGTGAAGCCCGCCATCATTGGCAGTGTAGGGGTGTTGTACCACCTTGGTGACGTTGACACGAAGAAGTTTCGTCCCACTGTGGACCTGGACGTTTGGGTCAACAAAAACCCTCCTGAACCACCCGAAGGTTGGATCCGTGATCCTGAGGCCGTGGGTGTTGTCTCCTGGATCAGTCCATCGGGTGGGTACGTTGACTTTTTAACTTCACGGCATGAGTTTCCAGGTGGTATGGTGGCTCCATCAAACATCGAGATGGAACCTTCTACAGCCGCTTCAGATTACCCAGTCGCATCGTGGAAGAGCTTGATGAAGCTAAAGCTGGCATCTTATCGTGAGAAGGACCTGGCTGACCTGATGTCGTTGGTGCGCAAGCTTGGACGTGTGCCGTCTTCTAAGGAGTTGGGTGGGTTGAACAGCACCCAGAAGGACAACCTTAACCTGATCACCACCTGGCACAACTTGAGACCCGAAGGATTGTACGGGGAATAGTGCCGTGGGCCTGTTCTTCGTTGAGTGGCTACCTTTTCGTTGTGTTACACCAGTCGTCGCCCTCATGAGATAGTGAGGGTGGCCCACATGTGGTTTGAACGTGCTAGTGACCCATCTAATGTGGAGTTGATCATTTGCTTGGATGCTGATGATGTTGACTCTATTGAAGTGGCCACACATCTGCAAGCTACATCCACTTTTAGATGCTCAGTGGTTCAGCAACATGAACTTCCAGGAAATTGCGTCAAAGGATGGAACAAGGCCGCTTATGAGTCCACTGGGCAGGTTTTAATTGCTATCGCTGACGATTTCAGTCCGCCCGAGGCTTGGGATACGAAGTTGTTGAACCTTCAACCACCAGGTTGGAATAACATGGAAAGGGTAGTCCATGTTAGCGATGGGTACAACACCGACATTTTTACGTTGGCCATTGTTACGCGTAAACGTTATGAACGGTTTGGCTATCTTTTCTTTCCTGGGTACTGGAGCCTTTTTTCGGATACTGAGCTCACAGCCACAGCCATTCGTGATTGTGTTGTGGTTGATGGAACGTCATTGGTGTTTGAACACCTTCATCCTGATTGTGGCAAGCGAGATCGAGATGCTGTCGATTTGAACCACGCTTCGACAGAACGATGGCGCCAGGGTGAGACCATGTTTAACCTACGAAGACAGCTTGGTTTTCCAACAGAAAATCGAGGTTACGGTTACGTGGAAAGGATAAAGTACATCGCCTACATCCAAGCGACCAAAGACGATTTTTGCCTTCTTGAGGTGTGCAATAGACTGCTAGACGAAGGAGTCACAGCCTTTTTCTTTTGCTGCCCCACCCATTATTGGTCAGGAGACAAGGTCAGCACAAGTGATGGTGAGCAGGTCGTACAAATAGTCAACAGCCTAGAACGTGAAGGTGCCGAAGTCTACACTGAGGTGGTTGATCCGGCTAACCATGGACTTGGAAAGCCAGGTGTTTCTCGTATTGACATTGAAACTTCTGTACGTAATGCTGCACTCCAGCACATCCATGAAAAAGGCTTTGATCACGTTATCATCGTTGATGGTGACGAACTGTGGCTGCGTGGTGGTCTGGGAGCATTGGACACATTTGTTAGACGCATGGCACCCAATGCTGTGGCTTGCAGGATGGTCCCAGTCATTGGTCTTCCAGGGTACCCAGTTGAAGGTGCCACCGATGCGGCTGTTGTTTATGCTCATCTGCCCACAAATTTTACTGTATGTCGAGGCATCAACGACTGTTTGCAGATGGATGATAGGTTGATCATCCATTTTACGGGCACACGACGTACGATGGAAGAAACCATAGCGAAGCACCGACAGAGTGGGCATTACGACGATTCTGACTACGACTTTGAAGGTTGGATCAAAAACACGCTTCCTAACATCCGTCCTGGCATGAAAAATGCCCACATGTACCGTCTCTACCAGATATGGCCGAGTGTTAGAAATTGGACCATGGACGAGTTAGACCATGTGCCGTGTTCACTTCGACCATACATCGGCACACGATTTGTTAGTGAGGTGGGTCCACCTGAGTTTTCTGGCAGTGCTAAAGAGCTGATGACTGTGCTTTCTCACTGCCACGAAAATGTGCCGTCTTAAGTTCTTGATTTTATGGAAAAAAGGCCGTTCAATCCACGTTGGTTAGTCGTTACTCCTAAGCGTCAAATTCTGTGGCATCGTGCAGACGATGATGAGGTTTGGGCACTTAGGCCACCCAACCGATACGTTGTCAATGCTGAACAGTTGCCTGCTATTGAGGACAACCTGGAGGTTATTAGTGACATGTCTGGGATGTCGCACTACCGTCCGTTGAGTGGACGCGTAAACTTGGCCAAAGCCAAGATACTGGTGGAAAGGGTCAGAGACCGTGGCATCGGAGACCTGCTATTTTTGACGGGCCCACTGAGCTATCTTCATCACCTTTCTGGTGGGTCTTGTCAGATCTTTGCTCATGCGTTGTCAGATCGTGGCAGTGTGTTAAATGGCCATCCATCTCTGTATGAGCAAACGGCGTATTATGGGCCGCTTGAATATGATCAGATGGCCAACTACAGCTATCACTGGCTCATAGATTCAGTGACTGAGTACAATCAAGAAGTTGACCAGCTCAACGTGTATGATGCTCTTTACACCCAACTTGGACTCGACCCAAAGGACGTTTCTCCAAGGTTTAAACGTCCAACAGCTTACGTGTCAGTAGACGACCGCAAGAACCTTGAGAGTCTGTTTTACTTCATCTACAAGGACCACAAGCTGGACCTCAGAAAAGACAAAGGCTACTATGTTGTGGCTCCACTCAGCGTGAGTGTCACGAGATCGGCCAACTACGAATTTTGGTTGAAGACCATCGAGGCCTTGTCAAAACGTCGTCCTGTCGTTGTCATTGGCAAGGTTAGGCACATCATCCCGTCAACAGACATGGAGTTTGGAACGTTTTACCAGCACCTGTCAAAACTGGGTCCTAACGTTATCAACCTAATGGGTGACACGCCACTCAGGTTGACCATGGCCATCATTGCTAACTCCGCTGCCTTGGTTTGTCTTGATTCTGGTCCGCTTTACATGGCCCAAGCTCTTAGGGTGCCTGCAGTTTCTGTGTGGGGAACGCACAATCCAGGCGTTAGGCTGGGGTATGATCAGA
>Ga0114951_10006161_pt1 | contig 10722 bp, 14 predicted proteins | sample AM7aDNAmetaG_FD_88677 | JGI IMG/M metagenome (GOLD analysis project Ga0114951, IMG submission 88677) | Freshwater microbial communities from Finland to study Microbial Dark Matter (Phase II) - AM7a DNA metaG | ecosystem: Environmental > Aquatic > Freshwater > Lake | place: Finland: Lake Alinen...
GTTTTGCGATGTTCATTTTTTCAATTCTCACTTTTTAGAATTCCTTTTTCGGTGCGGTCCGCCGACCGCACTGCGTCAGTAGGTTCGCAGCCGGAACAGAAATTCGTGGGTCTCCTCACCAACTCGAACGCGCACTTTGTAAGATTCGGCCTGCGAGAATGGAAAAAAGACAAGGGCCACCCCCTTCCCGCCCGGCGGAACCTTTCCTCTCCTTATTAAAAATCTGTCAAGTGTCCGTATCATTCGGGTTTCGTCCTGTGTCTGCGATTGGTTCGCGGCCGTTCCAGAGCTTACTGTTTGCGACACCTTACCATAGTCAACGTTCGCGCCCGGATCGTGGTGTGCTGCGGCTAATGCCTGGAAGAAAGTTGCCCAACCCCTCCCAGATTCACCTGAACGCCTCTCCTTTGAAAATTTCGCAATCAGTGCATTGGGTTCAATGGGGGACATTCCTCGCTCAGAATTCACGTTGCAGTATTGCACGTCGAAAGAATTGTAGCCAACGTCAAGTGTGGTACTCGACGTGTTGGAGATCAAAAGAACCACAACGATGTACTTAGATTTGAAAAAATCATCCACTTCCGCAGCCACCGATAGTTTTGCTAAACTAGCGGTCGCGTTTATATATTCGGTGTCGCCAATTGTGGAGGAGGATTGGATGGATGCGGGCGCTGGTCTCAGCCCGTAATTCAGGGTGGAACATCCACACAGCACGAGTGCGCACAAGGCGATTAGCGCCGTGCTGCCAAGTCCAGTTTTCGTGTGCGAATTACTCAAAGATGACCGTATGGTATTCCTGTTTTTGGGTCTGTACCATAATCTGCGGGTGATTTTGGGCTGATTCCGGGTTTTTGCAAGCCTTTTTTTGACAGATTTTGTAATCGATGTTCGGGCGTTCCCGGCGCGCCTATGGGCGGGGGCGGGCGAGTCCGTTACGCGTGGCGACCGGCGGCGACGCGAACAGGAGTTCGGAAGGCCGTCGCCGCCGCTCGCCGCCCCCGCCCATAGACGGCGCGAGGTCGTCCGGGGTGGCAAAAGAAACAGCTGATCCCCGACGTTTCGAGTATGGTGCGAGTTGCGAAACAGCGCCAACCCTCGAAAAGGAGACCAGCTATTCAACTGCAAGTTAAGACCGTTCTGAACGCGATTCAACGTTTTCCCGGATTCGTTTTCCACGACATCCGCCTCCAACGCCATCGGGATGGCCAGATGCGTTGCCTCGAAATCACCATCCAACCGCACCCGGCCATCCCCGCCAAATGCTCCCGCTGTTTCAAGCCCGCTCCGGGCTATGACCGGTTGGAGCAACGCTCCTGGCTCTTTGTGCCGCTGTGGGGCATCGTGACATGGTTTCTCTACGCCGCCCGGCGGGTCCACTGCCCGGAACACGGCGTGGTGGTGGAGCATGTTCCTTGGAGCGATGGCAAGCGGCCGGTGACCATCGCCATGATGTGTTTTCTTTCCCGCTGGGCCCGGCGGTTGTCGTGGCGGGAGACGGCGCGGGCCTTTGGCACCAGTTGGGAATGCGTCCATCGCTCGGTCCAGTGGTTTGTGGAGTGGGGCTTGGCGCATCGGATCTTGGAAGGGATCAGGGCCATCGGCATCGATGAAATCCATTGGGGCAAGGGCAAGGGGGCCAATGCTTTTCTGACCGTCATTTACCAGATCGATGGCCATTGCCGGCGTCTGTTGTGGGTGGGGCCAAAACGCACTCAAGCCACCTTGCGCCGGGGGTTGGCGGCGCTGGGACCGGAAGTCGTGGCGGGCCTGCGCTTTGTTTGCAGCGACATGTGGCGGCCTTACTTGAATGTCATCGCGGCCAAGGTGAGCCACGCCTTGCACGTCCTGGACCGGTTCCACATCACCTCGCATTTGAATCAGGCCCTCGATCAAGTGCGGCGGGCCGAGAGCGGCCGCTTGCGGGCGGCGGGCCATCCGCAAGCCGAGCGGCTCAAGAACATGCGCTGGAAATTGCTCCGGCGTTTCAGCCGGGTGCGCGGGCGGGCCCGCGGCCAACTGGGCCGGTTGCTGCGCGCCAAGCTGGAGACGGCGCGGGCCTGGGCGCTCAAAGACCACTTCGAGCATTTCTGGACTTACAAATCCTGGAGACACGCCGGCGTGTTTCTGGACTACTGGACCTGGCGCGCCTTGCGCAGCCGCATCGAACCGATGAAAAAGGTGGCCCGGATGCTGCGCACCCATGAGGACTTGATCTTGAACTGGTTCAAGGCCAAGGGCGAGATTTCCAGCGGCACCGTCGAGGGCTTGAACAACAAAATCCGAGTGGTCACCAGACGATCCTATGGCTTCCGCACCTATGACGCGATGGAAATTGCCTTGTATCACACGCTAGGCCGGCTGCCAGAACCGGAAGAATTTACCCATAGATTCTGCTGACGAGGCCTGTTTTTCAGGTGTTGCAAGTCTGATGGAAGTGCAAGCGGTAGCGCCCCACTTTCACGCCGTATCACGCACATGGATTCCTCCAGAGCCGACAGGCTTCAAGGATTCGCTTCGTGTTTCCTAAGCGCCGCAGTTCCCGGCGGAGCGAGCATTGTCAAGGTGGAGGCGGCGGGAGGAGGGGGCACTACCTTGACAAGCGCAGTGGAGCCGTACAATGGCAGCGGCAAACACGAAGCATGCTCGGCTGACAGCTTTTGCTGCCCTGATTCATCGTTGGCCGCTTCGTTGAAATATCGTTGGCCGTTGCGGCAAATCTGCGGCGGCGGTCGTTCGTGGATGCGGCATTGCTGCGGCAAAAGTCGTTCAAGCCTGCGCCGCTTTTGCGGCAACCCTCGTTGGCGGCTGCGGCGGTCTTGCGGCAAAATATCGTCGAAGCCTGCGGCGAGCGTCGTTGACCAACTGCTAACGAACGTTAGAGGTCAGGCGTCCCTTCTGTTTTATGGGTTTCACTTGCAGCGCATCTGCGCGCCCCGCTTCGAGCATTTTGACCGGCATTTGCGCGAACACCGTTTGCTTCGCGCCACGGTTTTTCCGTCGAGCAGCCGTCGCAATTGGCTTCAAGCGGATTCGTCACCGGCACAAGGTGGGGTAAGTGTCATCGGAAGAAATGCCGGTTTCGAGTTTGCGCTGAGTGCCCCGTTTGTGGTATGGTTTGGACGATGAGTGTCTTGGAATTAAGCGACGAGCAAGTGATTTCGCTGATGCGGCAATTGCCGGCCGAGCGCAAGCGTACAGCCTTGTTGGCTCTGGCGCAGGACTCGCAAGGCCGCCGGGAGGAACGACTGCGGTTTGGCGAGGCACAGTTGCGTCAAGCCTGTGCCGAGCGAGGATTGAATTGGGATCGCCTGTCCGACGATGAGCGCGAGGCGTTCGTGAATGACTTGTTGCACGAGAAATAACCGTGGCCATCACAGCCGTTTTTGACACGAATATCCTTTTTTCCGCAACAGGCTGGCGGGGAAATCCATTTCAATGCGTCGAGCGGGCGCGGGTTGGCGAAATTCAAGCCGTCACTTGCCCCGAATTGGTCGAGGAACTGGCTGAGAAATTAGGGTTGCGGCTGCATTTTTCAGCGGAACAGGTTGCTGAAACACTCGCCGATTACTTGGGCTTTCTGCGGGTGGTCCAGATTCCCAAGGTGTTGAACGCGGTGCCGCGCGACCCGGAAGACAACATGGTGCTCGAATGCGCCATCGAGGGGCAGGCGCAATACGTTGTCAGCGGCGACAACGATCTCCTGGTGTTAAAAGAGTTCTGCGGCATTCAGATTGTCCGCGCCAGCGATTTCCTGAAAGTCCTGGCCGACGCGAAACGCTGACCTTTATGAGCATCTATGCGACGCTTTGGAAGTTGAAGTTTCCCAAGGACGGAGACGATTTCAGGGGGTACGATTGGATCGAAGTGACGGCCCAAGGCGTTCCCCCGCATATCGGGTCACCAAGCCCGGGCACTGGCTATGAGGATGGCGACCCGTTTGGCGCATTTCTGCCGCCGCCCGTGGCTGTTGATGCGAATGACGACGCCCCACACATGCGAGCCGTGGTTTTCGTAACCGAGTTCACCCAAAAAGGAACTGAGCGCAGCGGCCAAGAATATCAATCGCCGCTGCTGGTGTTGACCGGCGAAGAATATGACAAGATCACGTTTGAGGACCTGCACGAACGCATCTGTGCTGTCTTGCGAGGCAACCGTGCGCCGGTCATTGCCCAGATTCTCCATCCCGATGGGTCAACAAATATTATTCGTCACCGGCCTGAAGACACTGGCTAGATAATTTGTATATCACTTTTGGATACGGGTTGAGGTTTTTGGGGCAAAACGGAGCCAGTCATGGCAAATGCAAAATGCGAGAATACCCTCGTAAAACAAGGAGAATGGCAGGTTGCTAACAATGGCAAAAACCCCTCGTAGAATTACAAAACCGTTGCTCTACCACTGAGCTAAACTGGCAGAAGTGTTTAACAAACTGAGCGCGGCATATTTTGGCCGAGTCCGGGTTAATGGCAAGTTGATTCGCCGCTCCCTGGACACCCATGACCGCCCCGCCCTTCGCCAAGTCGCGCCGCTAAGGAATTGCTTTTGAAGAACTTCTGATCGCCGACCAACCTCTTACGCGCCGATCAATTCAGCGCGGGCCAATGCGGCGTCGAAAACTTGAAGAAGATGGTCTTTTTGGCGGACGACCGCCTCAGATGGCTTGAGCTTCTTTTCCAAAGACAACCCTGATTGCGGATCCGTGAGGCGAAGAATTCGCTCACCGTTCAGCAATTTGACCAAGTCAAATTGAATTCTGTCGTGATCAACCATCCATTCTATTCTTCACCAAATCCATAGAATTGCAACATCCGATTCAGATTTTCCACAGAGGCGTCACCCCACGTTTGCCGCGCCTGCCTGGCTGCGGCCTCGAAGCCCGCTTCGTTCAATTCGCAGACGCTCTCAGGAGGATGCAGGCTTGCCACGGTGGCTGCTTCCAAGATTTCATGATATAAAGTGATCGACAATTCCGCCTCTGGCAGACCCGAACGAATGGCCAACCGAAACTCTCGCCCCAAAATTCGCGTCTGCGCAATCGCCTCACGACCCAGCGCATCCTCAATTGGCTGGTCCGTCAATTCGATTTCAGTGATGAAAAATACGCCGCCAACCCGCTGGTTCAAAAATGAATCAATGTTGATCACACGTGCGGGGCCACTCTTACCACCGCTCGAATCGAAGTCAAAGAGGAATCGCGGCGCGAAGCGATTGTTTCCCGTTGTATCCCTCAAAGCCCGGCTTCGATGAGTAGCAATGGTTCAACACCGTTTCACAGATTGTATCCCGCAATTGTATCCGGTTCGCTGTTTTTTGCGGGTTTTTGGGTGTTTTTCGGCTCTCTCGACAGAGACGGCGGCCTTGCGTAAACCCTTGTGGCTGTATGTTAAATGCCCTGTCGTCCTGTTGAGGGATTTTGGAGGAAAAACCGTGTTGTCAATTACAAAATAGTTGCTCTGCCACTGAGCCAAACTGGCTGAAGTGTTTAACAAACTGAGCGCGGCATATTTTGGCCGAGTCCGGGTTAATGGCAAGTTGATTCGCCGCTCCCTGGAAATGGGATCCAAGAAAACGTCCATTTTGAAGTCGGTTGCGGCCCGGTTGCTGACCGCCCAAAATCCCACAGGCGAACTTGCTCTGAGCATCCAGTTCGTGGTATGTTGTGTCCGATGAGTGCGAATGAAGTTTTGCAGCAGGTGAAGGCATTGCCGCCGCGGGAGCGTCGGAAGTTCTTTGACTGCGTCCACGAACTGGAAACGGCAATTGAAGTGGAACCGGCCTTGCCTGGCCGGGGCGAACTGGCCCGCGAACTGATGGGCGCTGGCAGACGCTGCCTAAAGCCGGGAGCCGACCCCGTGGGCGATTTGATCCGGGAGCGCGAGCAGGATGACAAACTCGACCAAGCCGACGAACGGCAATGACCCACCTGCTGGATACTTCGGCGTTGCTGGCCCACTACCTGGCCGAACCAGGAGCGACTCGCGTTCAGTCTCTTTTTGAGGATGCAGCGGTCGTGCCGGGGACTTCCATCCTGGCGTTGTTCGAGTTCGATCTGCGTTTGCACCAACTTGGATTGACACTGCGACGCGCGACGCAGAACTGAACCGCTATCGAGCGTTGTTGAGCGAAGTCGTGAATGTGGATGAGGCCATCCGAAGCGAGGGAGTACGTTTGAGAATAAGCGCGACGGCTCGTGCTTCCGCAATGGACACATTGATCGCCGCGACGGCATCCGTGCGCGGCGCGATGCTGGTTCACCGCGATCCGCATTTCACGTCTATTCCAATATCCATGCTGAAACAGGAGATGCTGCCGCCGAAATAGTCAAAGAAATCGGGCTTCAAATTGCATATCGTTTTGTGCCATGGGGGTCACATCTGTACATTCTACATTTGAAGTTCCTTGCGACAGCGATTAAGCGCCGGAAAAGCAAACCAAATGTAGAATGTACAGATGTGACCCCAATGGAACCCATTTCCACCGAGGAGAGCACAGGCGCCGGGATTTCAACGGTGTCCGTTTTCATAAGCGCACATTATCTCTTTTCTTCGCGCCGCTCAAGCAATCGTTTTTGCATCCCGCAATTGCATCTGGTTTGGTGCTTTTTAAGGGTGTTTGGGTGTTTTTTCGGTTCTCTCGACGGGGGCGGCGCTAAAGCGGCCTTGATATTCGAATCAACAACTGGCGCGGTGTCATGATTTGGATTCCAAAGGGCTTGCCCAGCGTCAGCAAATCGCCATCCCGTGTGACGATGATCTTCGCTCCGGCTCCCAACGCACAGGCCAAATACGGGTCGTCTTTCAGATCGCGGCTCCGTTGTTTGCCCAGCGGCGCGGGTTCAACGCGCTTAACGTGGTCCTGATACCAGGACAACGTGGCGGCCGGCGGATGCTTCGCCTTGTCTCCGCGATCAGCCAGCAGATGGCTCAATTCTTTGAGGGTTTCCCCGGTGGCATAGGCAGTGACCCTGCGATGGGCCATTGCCAGCAGACAACGATGCGCTTCGCCCCGCCACCCGGCGCCCGAAAACACCACCCCGGCGTCAAAGACGACCTTCATGCTTTTTCTTTCGACGGGCTTTGATGCCGGCGTAGATTTCGGCCATTTCCTCATCGGAAGGATCGCCCGGGGGCGCGCCCTTGATGGCTTTTTCCAAACAGGCCACATCCGCCTCAATTTGCGCCTGGCGGCGGTTGCGGATCAAATTCCGCATGTATTCGCTCATGGAATCAAACGCATGCGCCTCCGAGTCCGCCCGCGCGAATTCGGCCAGCTCTGGATTCAATGAAATATTGATGGTCACTGCCTTCATGCCTTGAAGGTAATCCGCTGGCAGGATATGTCAAGGCTTGCCAATGGCCGGCATCGGCCCGTCCTTCGTTGGGAAACCGCTTTGGGACGGGCGCGGGCGCGCGGGGATGGCGTTGTTGCGCGGACGTTTTTCAGCCGTATCTTCCCTCGATGTATTCGGCGGTTTTCGGGTGGCCCGGCGTGAGGAAGAGGTCTTCGGTGCGGCGGTGCTCGATGATTTCTCCAAGCAACATGTAAATACATTCGTCGCTGGCGCGGCGGGCCTGGGCCATGTTGTGGGTCACGATGAGAATCGCGTACCGGTCCTTGAGCGCGAACATCAGGTCTTCGATCGCCCGGCTGCCTTCGACGTCCAGCGCGGAGCAGGGTTCGTCCATGAGGATGACGTGGGGTTTGAGCGGCAACAGGCGGGCGATGCAGAGTTTCTGCTGCTGCTCGAGCTGAAGAGTGGTCGCCTTGGCGTCGAGACGGTCTTTGAGATCATTCCACAGGCCGACCTCGCGCAGGGCTTGTTCGACGGCTTCGTCGAGGACGGGCCGTTTCAAGTCTTTTCGTTCGCCGTGGATGCGGAGGCCGAAGACGACGTTCTCATAGACCGAGATGGGGAGGGGGTTGGGCCGCTGGAAGACCATGCCGACGGATTTGCGCAGTTCAATCAGGGAGACGTCCGGGTCGTAAATGTTTTTGCCCAGAATCTTGATTTCGCCGGCGGTGGTGACGTAGCCGTAACGCTCGTTGACGCGGTTGAAGCAGCGCAGCAGCGTGGTCTTGCCGCAGCCCGACGGCCCAATGAGCGAGGTGATCAAGCCGTCCTTGATGTTGACGGTCACGTTGATGAGCGCCTGGAACTTTCCGTACCACAGGTTCAGGCCGCGCGTGGCGATGCAATGTTGGGTGGGATCGCTCATCCGAAAATGCCGTTGACGTAATCGCGGGTTTTCCGGCTGGCGGGCCGGTCGGAGAAGATGACCTCGTTGCGGTCCAGCTCCACGATTTCGCCGTTCCAGAGGAACATGGTTCGATTGGCCAGGCGCCGGGCTTGTTGCGTCAGGTTGGTGACCAGGATGATGGTCATGTTCTTGCGCAGTTCTTTCAGGACGTCCTCGATGCGCATCGTTGTCACCGGGTCAATGGCAATGGAGAATTCGTCCAGGCAAAGGATTTCGGGCTGGTGTGAGAGGGCGCGGGCGATGGTGAGGCGCTGCTGCTGGCCGCCGGAGAGCTTGGTGCCGAGGCTGTGCAGCCGGTCCTTGACCTCATCCCAGAGGGCGGCTTGGCGCAGGCATTGCTCGACAATCGCCTCGAGTTCGCTTTTTCGGGTCATGCCGGCGCAGCGTGGGGCGAAAGCGACATTGTCGTAGATGCTCAGCGGCAGTCCGACCGGGAGCGGCGCGACCATGCCAATTTTGCGGCGGAGAGCGTAAACGTTTTTCACGTCCCCGACGGCTTCACCGTCCACGACGATGGTCCCCGAAACGCGCGCCGCGCTTGAGAAGTCAATGGTGCGGTTGATGCAGCGGAGGAGGGAGGTTTTGCCTGATTGCGACGGCCCGATGATGCCGAAGATTTCGTGGCGCAGGATGTCGAAGGAGATGCCGTGGATGACCTCCTTGTGGCCGTAGGCGAGGCGCAAGTCCCGGACAACGATCTGGGGGCCGGATGTCATGCTCACCATTTCTTGCGGTTGCGGAGATAAACGCGCACCGCGATGGCGGTGGCGTTGACCAGCAGCACCAAGCCGAGCAGCACCACGGCGGTGGCGAACGGGATGGATTCCTTCACGCCGGGCACCTGGGTGGAGAGGGTGTAGAGATGCATGGACAGGGCCATGCATTGGTCGTTAAGGCTGTAGGGAAACAAATCGCCCTTTTGAACCGCTTTGTAGAAGACCGCGCCGGTGAACATGATAGGCGCGGTCTCGCCGGCGGCGCGGCTGACCTGGAGGATGACGCCGGTGAGAATGCCGCTGATGGAATTAGGCAACACGACCGCCCAGATGGTCTGCCAGCGAGTGGCGCCGACGTTCCAGCAGGCTTCGCGGAAGCTGCGGGGAACGCTGGCCAGGGCCTCCCGCGTGCTGGCGATGATGACCGGACAGGTCATGATTGCCAGGGTCAGGGACGCCGAGACAACCGAGTAGCCAAACCGGGCGGCATAAACAAAAGCCCCCAGTCCGAACAGGGCATGCACGATGCTCGGCACGCCCGACAGATTGATCACCGCCAAATTGATGATGCGGTTAAACCAGTCGTCCCGCGCGTACTCGTTCAGGTAAACCGCCGCCAGAATGCCAATGGGCGCGGACACCGCCAGGGAGAGGCACACCAGGTAAATGGTTCCCACAAGCGCCGGCCAGATGCCGCCTTCCTTCATGCCATGCACGGGAACGTCAATCAGGAAGCCCAGACTGAGCGATGGCCAGGCCCGCTCGATCAAGTAGCCGATGATCAGAACCAGCGGGATGATCATCGAAGCGGCCATGCCGCAAAAAATCCATTGGGCAAGGGCTTCCTGGCGGCGCTTCCGCCGAACGAGCGGGGTTTCAGCAAACATCAGGCGCTCACTTTCTCCTGACGCCCCGCACGATGAAATCGGCGGTGAGATTGACCGCGAAAGAGATGGCGAACAGCAGCACGCCCGTAAGGAAAAGCACCTGGTAATGCGGCGAGCCCGCGGGCGCCTCGCCCAGTTCCGCGGCGATGTTCGCCGTGAGGGTGCGCACCGAGTCCAGGACGCTGTGCGGAATATGCACGGCATGGCCCGTGGCCATGAGCACCGCCATCGTCTCGCCCACGGCGCGGGCGACGCCGAGCAGCACGGCGGCAAGCAATCCTGTTTTTGCGGCGGGGAGGAGCACGCGCCAGACCAGTTGCCACCGGGTCGCGCCCAGCGCCAGGCCCGCTTCACGGTATGAATCGGGGACGGCCTTGAGCGCGTCTTCCCCGATCGAAACGATGATCGGCACGCTCATCAACGCGAGGATGATGCCGCCGTTGAGGACGTTCACGCCGACAGGAGCGCCGGTGTAGGTGACGATGAGCCGGCTCATCACCGTCAAGCCGATGAACCCCCAGACCTCGCTGGGGATGGCGGCGAGCAGCTCGATGACAATCTTGAGGGTTTCCTTGACGCGCGGCCCGCAGAATTCGGAGATGTATATGGCCGCCCCAAGGCCGAAGGGAACCGCGATGAGCATCGCCAGGGTTGTGACGCTGAACGTGCCGGCGATCATGGCCAGCACTCCGTAGCGTTTGTTCACTTCCGAAGTGGGGTACCACTGGTCGCTGAACAGGAATTGGCCAAAACTGAAGTGTTTGTCGCCGAGAATGGGGAAAGCTTCCCTGGCGACGAAAAAGAAAATGCCGAGGACGAAAATGATGGCGCTGATGCCGCAAAGATAGATGAGGACCTCAA
>Ga0114951_10006162_pt1 | contig 10718 bp, 6 predicted proteins | sample AM7aDNAmetaG_FD_88677 | JGI IMG/M metagenome (GOLD analysis project Ga0114951, IMG submission 88677) | Freshwater microbial communities from Finland to study Microbial Dark Matter (Phase II) - AM7a DNA metaG | ecosystem: Environmental > Aquatic > Freshwater > Lake | place: Finland: Lake Alinen...
GCCCTCAAATAAGGTTAGCAATGAAAACATTAAAAACTAAAAATAACGGATTAATCCGCACCGGCCTGTGTTCGATAAAACGGGTTTTTGTTGTGTCCGCCATTACCGCCCTCATGGCAGTTGCGGCACAGGCGCAAGTCACCTACAACCCCGTGTTTTCAAACGCGTGGGTGGTGACAGCAGGTAACTTTCCTGACCTGACAAACCGCGTGGACGCAACCGGCACCACTTCGCGCGGTGTAGGCATCAGCCCGGTAACTACGAATGTGCTTTTTACCAGCACTTATGCTAACACGAACGGAGGGTCCGGGCATGTGGCTACCCTGTCGTTCGCCAGCGGCAGCAATTATCTTGTCCAGTTGAGCGGCACAAATGTCGCCAGCGGCACCTGTATCATGATGAATGTGCGGGTGGCGGATGATGGCTTCGTGTATGCCTGCAATCGTGCCGACGCAAGCCCGTCAGCCTTCAAAATATATCGGTGGAAGAATGAAACGGATATAACGACCAACCCGATTGTAGTGTTTTCAAAAGTCATCAACAGCACCCCGGATTTTGCCATGCGCCTGGGGGATCATATGGATGTTCGGGGCAGTGGGATTAACACAGAAATAGTTGTGGTGGGATCGAGTGGTTCGACTGCTAATGTAAGCACCAATTTCTTGGTGTTCCGTCCGACGGATGCCAGCTGCACCAGCTTTACCAATTTCTCAATCCTCGTTCCCGGCAATACGGCTTCAGCGGTTGTCAGCGCCAACGGGGTAACTTTTGAGGGGACTAATAATGCAATTTATGTCCAAGATGGTTCGAACCCGACTAAGGTCCGCCGGATTAGTTATAATCCCGCCACTATGACCGCCAGTTGCAATCGCACAAACACCACGGACTCGGATAAATGCCGTGCCCTCAAATATTATGCATCCACCAACGGAGTAGAAATGTTGGCTTGCGTCCAATACAGCACAACTGCCGCCGCCGCTCAGATTGCGCGTGTGTTCAGGCTGCAAACCAGTCCCACGGCGGCAATGCCTTCGGTATTAAACTCTAATTTCCCCGCACCATACACCGGTTCTCAAAATGGCAATGGATTGGCGCAGGTAGATGCCAAAAATGGTTACTTTGTGTTCGGTGCTCCCGGTTATGGCCTGACGTTCTTTAGTGTGGATTACACCACGACGGCCCCGCCATCCGTCTCCGCTTCCTCTTCGGGATCGCCGGTCATCGTGGGTTATCCCGTGACGTTCACCGCCACGGCGGGCGGTTCGACCCCGTTGAGCTACCAATGGTATTTCAACACGAACACGCTGATCGTCGGTGCGACCACCAATTTCTATACGATTGCCAGTTTTGAAGCTACCAATGCTGGGGTCTATACGCTGATCACGACGAATCTCTACGGCAAAGCCACCAATTCGCTCACAATCACCACGCTGCCCAATGGCTCTTCGGCACTGATGACGAATCTGTGGTCCCTTGCGCCGGGCAGTCGTGATTACCTGGCGAATGATAACAGCCAACGCGGGCTGGCTTATGACCCGGTTACAAAAGTTCTGGTCCTCGTCAGCACATCATCCACGAACGGGGTGCATCTGCTCGATGCGGCCACCGGCGCGGATGTGGGTGAGTTGGATGTTTCGGGGATCGCTGGCGGCAACCGGCTGCTCAACATGGCCGGCGTTTCGGATGACGGCAACATCTATGTGGGCAATCTGATAACGAGCGCCTCGGATAGTTTTAACATCTATCATTGGACCACGACCAATGCGGCCATCGCACAAGCCTACCCGCCGTCGGCCGGGCTGCCCGGTCTCGGCCGTATCGGCGACACCATGGCGGTGCGTGGTTCGGGAAATGACATCGAAATCCTGTGTTCGTTCCGTTCCGGCACGAACGTGGCCTTGTTCACCACCACGGACTCGGGGGCTAGTTTCACCTTCAACCAGATCTCCGTGACCAACTTGCCGGCGGATGCAGTGGCTAACGGTTTTGCTGGACTCGGTCTCGCCTTCGGCCCGACCAACAGTTTCTACGCCAAATCCGCTGGCTTCCAGATGCGTCAGGTGGTTTATAAAAACATCGTCGCCAATGTCGGCGAAGGTGAAGTGATTAATACCTACCCCATTCCTAACTCGGAAGCGCCCATCGGGGTGGATAATTCCAACGGCTTTGTGGCCGCCATCGGCGTCACGGAAAATCCGCAGAACCTGGCGGTCTATGACTTGTTCGCGCCCGGCGGGCCGGCGTTGAGCAACTTGTCGGATCGTGAATTCTTCCCGGTCAACAATGTCAACGCGGGCGGCACCGGCTCGGTGGCGGTGGACGTGAACGGTGGACGCATGTTCGCGCTCGACTCGAACAATGGCATCATCGCGCTGACCTACGCGGGCCGGCCCTTCATTACCGCCAACGGAGCTAGCCAGCAGGTTGTGGCTTGGGCCACCTCGGCTTCCGGCTTGCAATCGACCACGAACTTGACCGTGCCGTTTGTGGATGTCCTGGGGGCAACCAGTCCTTACACGAATACCACCGACAATGTGAAGTTCTTCCGGTTGAAGAAATGATCCGGGTTGACCGGTGAAATGCAACCGGGGCTTCGGCTCCGGTTGCATTTTTTCCAGGCGGCGGGAGCGGCGGAGCGCGGCTCTGTGAGCCGCAGCTTAAGGACACCTGAAGAAGTATATGCTGCAGGTCATAGACCCGCGCTCCGTCAGTTGCCGGGTGGCGCAAGATACAATACTGTAAGCCGTCGTCATGAATTTATTGATGCGAATCAAGTCCGCCGCCCTCCTGGCCATGCTGCTGGGGCTGGCGATGGTCGCGTCCGCACAAATTCGCGATGGCGGCATTGATCCGCGAAATCTCGGAAAGGGAGTCTGGGTTTTTTCTATGACGGACGCGACGAACAAACTCGGTGGTCACGTGAACAGCGTAACGACCCTGAACAGTCTCATGCAGTATTACCGCGCCAGCGGCATCCGTTACTTCATCGTCAAGGCGGCGACGAGCGACACGCTCTTCAACGGCTGCTACGCCACCCCGCAGTTCACCAGCAACCTCGTCAAAACGGCCCACTCCAATGGCATTGCCGTCTTCGGCTACAATCGTTCCTACGGTGCGAACATCGCCGGTGAGGTGGCCATGGCCGACTACGTTTTCAACCAGGGCGCGGACGGGTTTGTGTTTGATGCCGAGGCGGAATGGGAATCGGGGAATGCCTGGATCACCAACGGCCCGGCGCAGGCGTGGCAGCTTTGTTCCACCGTGCGCTCGAACTGGCCGAATAAATTTCTCGCTCACGCACCGTTTCCGATCATTTATTTGCACAGCAGTTTCCCCTATAAAGAATTTGGTTTCTGGTGCGACGCGGTGATGCCGCAGATTTATCATTTCTCTTCGACCGGTATAAAAGGTTCGCCCAGCGCTGCTATCAATTGGTCGGACGTGAATTGGGCGACCTGGCAAAACAGCCTCTACACGCTGCCACCGACGAACATCAACGGTGTGGCCGTGAATTGGACGAACGCCATCAAACCGTTACTGCCGCTGCAGGATGTTTACGGCGAGGTCGTCAGCGGCGGCATCATTTGCGAAACTGCGGCCGGTGCGATTTTTCCCGACCAGGACGTGCAGGAGTTCATGGATTACGCCGCCGCCGATCCTCATGCGCAGACGGCGGGCGGTTATCGCGGCGTGAATTTCTGGCGCGCGGACACCATCGGCACAAACCAATGGGCTAACATCGCCGGCGGCACCAGCGGCAATTATTCCAACCTCGTCAACAACCTCGTGCTGGACAATCCCGACGCCACGGTCAGCGGCCCGTGGACTTCCGTCCGTGTGTTTGGCGCGACGACCACCTTGCCGACTTACTACGGTGCGACCGGCACGGATACGAATTCTTTCGGCACCAACTATCTTTCCAAAGGGCAGGGCAGCGGCGCCGCCTTCGTGCAGTTCACACCGGACATTGTGATCCCCGGAAAATACGACGTGTTTCAGTGGCACCCGTTTCTGACCAATGCTTCGGCGGGCACGCCCTTTGTCATCGGCACGCCGGCGGGCACGAACACGGTGTTCGTGAACCAGCAGACCAACTCCGGCCAATGGTCGTTCGTCGGGCGGTTTGATTTCACGGCGGGCAGTTCCAATTACATCCGCGTCCTGGATAATTTTTCCGACGCGGCCAACCTCGCCGTCGTGGATGGCGTGAAGCTGGTCTATGCCGACGCGGACATCATACTGGATAATACCAATTCCGAAGTGAGCTACAGCGGGAGTTGGAGCCCCAGTAGTTCGGCGCCCGACAAATTCCTCGCGGATTACCGGTTTGCCAATAGCGCCGCGAGCGTCACCGCCACCGCGACGTATCGGCCGAACCTTCCGAACGCCGGGCTTTACGACGTGTTTGTCTGGCATTCGGTGAGCGGTAATCGCTCCACAAATGCGCCTTGGGCCCTTTCCCCGCTCGGTGGCACCACCAACGTCGTGGTGAATCAGCAGATCAATGGCGGCACCTGGGTTCAGATTGCGGCGGCACGGCCTTTCAGAGCGGGAACCAACGGGTCTGTGTGGCTGGCGAACAATGCCGGGCCAAGTGTGGTGATTGCCGATGCCGTGAAATTTTCCTTCGCCGGACCGTTGTCCCCGCTGGCCTTTCAAGCGATCAATCGCTCGGCTGATGGTCGCGTCAATCTGACGGTGAACAGCACCCCGGGCTATGGCGTGTGGATTGACCGCACCACCAACCTGGTCGGGTGGCAGACATTGACCAACCTGGTGAACACCAACGGCACGGTGGTCGTCATCGACCATTCCGCGACCAACCGCAACGCCGGGTTTTACCGCGCCCGGCAATGAATCATATGAGAACAAGCAAACTAAAAACCGAAAGTTCGCGCCGAAATTTCTCGGCCTTCACGCTCATTGAACTACTCGTGGTCATCGCCATCATCGCGATCTTGGCCGCCATGCTTTTGCCCGCCCTGGCCGCCGCCAAGGAGAAGGCGAATCGCATCAAATGCATCAGCAATCTCAAGCAGATCGGCCTCGCCACGCAGATGTATATCAATGATTGTGCCGACACCCTCCCCGGGCCGTGTGGTCTGGTCGTCAGGAAACGGTTTTACAACACGGAGCGCACGGTCAACGGCGGCAACAGTAAGGGACCGGTCGAGTTGATCGGGTATCTCGCGCCGTATCTGGCCATTCCGGTGCCGCGCGCCAACTCCGGCATTTACAGCACGGGCGAGGTCGCCATCTGTTCCTCCTTCGTCCGCGCCACGCTCGGCACGAACGTTTATAGCTATGCCATCAATCAAGCCCTGACCAATTCGTCCTCGTCGGTCATCCTGTATCCATTCGGGCAGTGGGATTCGGGCGCGTCGCCCATCGCGCAAAAAGTGGCGCCTTCCCGGATGAACGCCGTCCAGCGTCCTTCCGATGCCTGGATGTCCATGGATCTGGATCAGACCGTCGCCAATCTTGCCAGCTATGGATTGCCCCCGAAACCGGTGCATGGCAACTCGTATTGGAACCGGGTCTATCTGGACGGCCGTGCCGCCGGCGTGAGAAGCCGCAGTGATTTATGAGCATATAAAACGGAATTTCCCGTGCACGGCGGCCCCAGTCCCGCTCTCCGCCAATTTTTGCAATACGACTGGAGCGTCCATTCGGTGAGAACACCAAAGTGACCGGTTTGGTGAATTACGGTCCGCGCTCGCGCCAGCGCGGGAGAATTTCTTTGATCGGCGGCCAGTCCGGTGAATTGGTGATGCTGGTCTCATTCCACGTTGTCGCGAGCCAACCGAGGATCAGCGTGTTTGTTTGCTGTTGTGAATAATCGCTGAAGGCCAGCGCCGCTTTTATCGGCATGAACCCGGCTGGCCACACGCGAAAGCCTTTGCCTGTGAGATAAGGCACGGACGGATAATTCTTCCTCCACTCGTAATGCCAGTCGCACAGCACGATGTCGCGCGGAATCAAATCCATCGCCGCGCTCAAGTCATTGTGAGCACTGTCATATTTGGAATAGCCTTGCAGCTTCGGGCCGATGACGCGGTCGGCCCACATGAGCATCTGCCAGTTTTTCTCGCCGACGATGTGCTGATGCAATTCGTTGACCTGCGCGGCAAAGAGTCCGGCGGGATTTTTGCCCTGGCAGCGCGGACAATCGTCGGAGCCCAGGAGATACACCTCGTCCATGCCGACATGAACGGCATCTGCTCCGAACGCCTCGGCCATTTCGTCAATCAATGAAAACACAATTTCATTCAGACCGGGGGCTTGCGGACACCATTCGAGGCAGTAAATGGATTTGTTCGTCAGCGATTGCGACGGCGTTTCGTTGTAGCCGGGATGGACTTTGAGCAGCGGTGCGATGCGTCCGCTGAATGACTGGTGGCCGAGGCAGTTGAATTCCGGGCTGACCCGGATGCCGCAGCGGCGGGCGGCGGCGGCGAGTTCCTGCGCGGTGGCGCGCCTGATGAAATGGCGGTTCCGCAATTCCGGGTGCGCTTGAAATTCAAAGCTGTAGTTCACCTCGATGACGACGACGTTGACCCCGGCGGCGGCGAGCCGAGGCAGCGTGGAGATCAGCCCTTGCGCGGCGGATTCGCGGTCGAGCCAGAGATGGACGCCGCGCCAGATGCGATTATGGGCTGACCAATTCTGCTGCGAAGGGACGCGGGTGGCGGTGGCTTGCCGCCGTTCCGCGCAGCCGCCGAGTAAAATCAGGGCCGCCAGGAGCCCGGCCCAAAGCCCGGCCGCTGCCGGATTGTCGGGCAGACATTGCTTGGTCATTCTCAATTTTTTTGGAGAAAACATGGACTGACAAGGATTTGATCGGTTCCGGTGGATTTTGGATGTCGGCGCATCTTTGGCGAACCCCCAATATGGGGGGATTACTTACCGTCCCGCTTCAAGTAGGCTTAATCGGTAACATTCATGGAAGTCATTATTCAACCAAACGCCCAAATGGCTGCACAGGCGGTGGCCGATTTCATCGCGCGGGCGCTGTGCGCCAAGCCGGACGCGGTGCTCGGTCTGGCGACTGGTTGCACCATGGAGTCGGTCTATGACCGGCTGGTGCAAAAGCACCGGGATGAGGACTTGGATTTTTCCCGCTGCCACACGTTCAATCTCGACGAATATGTCGGGCTGACGGCGGACGATCCGGGTTCGTATCACTATTTCATGCGGCAGCGTTTTTTTGACGGCGTGAATATCGACCAGCGCAACACGCATCTGCCGGATGGGATGGCGGAAGATCTGGAGGCTGAGTGCGTCAATTATGAAAAGCTCATCACGGCGTGCGGCGGCATTGATTTGCAGGTGCTTGGCATCGGCCTCAACGGCCACCTGGGTTTCAACGAACCCCTGTCGGCGTTCCGGTCGCGCACGCGGGTGCAGACGCTTTCTCGGATGACGCGCGCGCAAAACGCGCCGCTTTTTCCCAGCCCGAACCAGATGCCGCGCCGCGCTATCACCATGGGCGTGGGAACCATTTTGGAGACCCGCCGCTGCCTCCTGCTGGCGACCGGGTTGGAGAAAGCCGGCATTATTGCCAAGGCAATTGAAGGTCCGCTCACCGCGATGATCACAGCCACGGCATTGCAACTGCACCCCGCTTGCACGATAATTCTGGACGAGGATGCCGCCAGCCATTTGCGGGAAAACGACCATTATCAAAGGATTGTTCCAGCGCAAACCGCAGTGCCAGCCGTTTCCAGAACAATTCCGGCGCAAAAAATCAATGGCACACCCCAGCCGACCGCCACCCTGCGGAAACCCTTGCTGGTCGGCAAACCCTGAAACCGAACCGGCTACTCCCGGCAGGGAAATAATGCGGCGACCATTGACAGACCACGGCAAAAGGGGTTCATTAATTCCGATGTCCAAGCAGCGTCCAAGCAACAGTGTTCCCGGGGCCAGGCCGGTCGGATCGCTGGAGGTTCAGAATTTCTGGGCCCAGCGTATTTTTAAAAACACCTACACGCGCGGCGGGCAGCGCCTGAAAGTTGGCGGCTGGTCGGTAAAGATCCAGCATTTAAACCGCCGGCGCACTTTTTCCCTGGGCACACTGGATAAGGCCACCGCCGCCATCGCGGCCAAGGCCATCTATGACACCATTGTGACGGAAGGCTGGGATGCCGCCCTGGAGAATGAGAAGAATCAAACCGGCTTTCCCAAGACTGATGCGCGCTATTGGAAGGAACAACTGCTCCTGCGCCGCTACCGTTTTCCCGCTTCCGGTGAACCGGAAAAATCTTTTGCCGCGCGGATCGGTCACACCGGCAGCGGCTATTTTTTTCCGCTGGGCACCGGCGAGCCGGAGGAAGCCGCCCGAATGGCCTGCCGGATTTATTGCACCATCGTCAAGCAGGGCTGGGAGGCGGCCTGCAAATTATTTCCCCGCGAGTTGATTGTGTCCTTTGAATGGTCCGTCAATCCAATCATGTGGACCTACACCACGGTGCATACGCTGGTGGGACGGTTCGCCGAGTTGGAAACCGCGCCGGCACCCGTGCGGGCGGATTTGACGCCCATGTTGATTGTTGAGACCGACGCCGGTTTGCGGCGGGCTTTGGAATGGTGCATCAACCGGCAGCCGGGGTTTTGCGCCGTCGCCTGTGAATCGCCGGAAACCTTTGCGACGGCTTCCGCCCGGCACAATCCGAGGCTGGTGCTGCTGAACCGCAGCCTGGCCGAGCGCATGGGTATTGAATTTTCCGGCGGCTTGACGCCGCTCAAATCCGGCGCGCTGGCGCTGGCGTATTCCGTTTCTGTGGATGGCGACCACATGTTTGTCTCCACGCCCGGCGGCGCCGAGGGCTATATGCTCAAGCGCGTCAACCCCGTCAATCTCCTTGACCAGATGCTGCCGGCGGGAAATGTTTCCGGCACCGACGCCGAAGCCCACCTTGCACCCGCCAAGCTGTTTTTCAAGGGGCTGCTGCGTCCCCGCTCCGGCCAGCATGTCGCCGCGCTGGCCAAACTCACCCCGCGCGAAAATGAAGTCCTGCTGCTGTTGAGCAAGGGTTGCGTGGACAAGGAGATCGCGCAGGCCATGGGCATCAGCGTCTGGACGGTGCATGGACACGTAAAAAAGATTTTTGACCGGTTGAACGTGCGGACGCGGACCGAGGCGGTGATCCGTTATCTGGAAAAATAGCCGGCGGAAAATACGCCCCCCAAAACAGGCTATGGTGGACTCGGGTGCGGGGAGTTAGAGTCTTGTTATTAGTTTTCTCGCTGGTGAGCATAAAACCTAAACAGATCGGAGTCGGCATGAATTTAAAATTTATCCAGACCGGACGGACTTGCCGACCGGCGGGATTCACCCTGATTGAACTGCTGGTGGTCATCGCCATCATTGCCATTTTGGCGGCAATGCTTTTGCCGGCCTTGTCCTCCGCCAAGTCCCGGGCCCAGGCCATCGGTTGCCTGAACAGCATCCGGCAGTTGGACATCGCCTTCATCATGTATTCGGGCGACAACTCGGATCGCATCGTGAACAATCACACCACCGGCAATTCCTGCGGCCCCAACGCCTGGATCAAAGCCGGTGGCGTGGGATTGAACAGCTACACCGGTAATGCCCGTTTGGATCAGAACGATCTAGCCATCCAGAACGGCGTATTGTATCCGTTTAACACCAGTTCCAAGATTTATCATTGCCCGTCGGACCAATCCGTTGTCAATAACAGCACAACCATCCTCCGTAACCGGAGTTACTCGATGAGCACCGGAATGAATTGGAACAATGTTCCTGCCGGTGGCCCGGATACCGATCCCACTAGCGGTAGTTTTATGAAACTTTCTGCCATCAGCACGCCCAGTTCGGTGCTCGCATCAGTGTTTGTCGAGGAAGCGGCCAACAGCATAGACAACAACGCGCTCGGCATCTACAGCCCGCAATACATCAGTTCCAAGGCGTTTTGGAACCTTCCATCCAGCCGGCATAATAACGGTGCCAACTTTACCTTTGCCGATGGTCATGCCGAATATCACAAATGGAAAGGGCCCAATGTTCAAAAGGATAACTTAATTGCCGACCCTGCGCCGAGCAGCCTGTTGCAAGGTCCCGGATGGGGCGCCCCGGCTCCCGATGTCAGCGGTCAGCCCGATCCCGATTTGGTTTATCTTTCGACCACCGTGCCGCCGTGAATTTATTGCGTCACCAGCCAGCAATGAGCTGAACTTTGACGCGCCCCGCCGCCGGTCAAACCTGCGCGGGAACCTTGTTTTATGCCAGAAATCAGTCGCAGAAAATTCATCGGGCGGACTACGCTAGCGGCGCTCGCGGCGGGAACTTTCACTTCGCCTTTCATCCGCAGCGTTCGTGCCGGTGAACCCGGCGCGAACGACAAAATCCGCCTTGGTCTCATCGGTTGCGGCGGCATGGGGCAGGGTGACCTGAAATGTTTTTTCGGAAATCCGGAAATCGACTGCGCCGTCATCTGCGATGTGGACGACGCGCAAATCGCCAAGGGCTTGGCCATCTGTGAGGAGAGGCGCGGCAGAAAGCCGGATACGGTCAAGGATTTCCGCCGCGTGCTCGACCGCAATGATGTGGACATCGTCTTGATCGCCACGCCCGACCACTGGCACGCGCTGCCGATGGTCATGGCGGCACAGGCCGGCAAGGACATCTATGTCGAGAAGCCGCTGGCCAAGACAATCGATGAAGGCCGCGCGATGGTCACCGCCGCCAAAAAATA
>Ga0114951_10006163_pt1 | contig 10717 bp, 10 predicted proteins | sample AM7aDNAmetaG_FD_88677 | JGI IMG/M metagenome (GOLD analysis project Ga0114951, IMG submission 88677) | Freshwater microbial communities from Finland to study Microbial Dark Matter (Phase II) - AM7a DNA metaG | ecosystem: Environmental > Aquatic > Freshwater > Lake | place: Finland: Lake Alinen...
ACCGAAAAACACACTGTCATCCGCAAACCGGCTCACCACCTGCGCGACACACTTCGAATACCTCCCCGGCAAACCGCTAAGTTGGCTTTTGCGAAAACGCTATGACCGACACACTCCTAGAGACATGTTTTTGCAGCGGCGGCACGGGTCTGGCTTTTGGGCTTCACAAAGGCGTGAATCGGAGGCTAAGATATGCGCAGCATTGCAATCCCCTGAAGCAGCATTGCGACCCTTGGAGTGTTTGTTGTTTAAGTGACTGCGGCGGAGATTTGAATTTGTGCTCCACCCAAGTTTTGGCTCAGGCTCGCAGTGAATGTGCTCCAAGAGAAGAATGATACGGGAGAATCGGCTATGTCGGAGATTCCTGATGTTAAGACGACCGAGGGCACGCCAAAAGCAGTTACCAGGCGCAGGTTCATCAAGGGGGTCATCGCCAGCGGGGGCATAGTTGCCGCGGCGAATTACAGATTCCTTGCGTCCGCCGTGCACGGCCAGATGTCCTCCGCAGGTGAACGACTGATTACCCTCAACGTGAACGGCATGCAACGGCGCGTGGACGTGATGAAGCAGGAGACCCTGGCCTGGACGCTTCGTTACAAACTCGGACTGACAGGAACCAAGCTAGGTTGCGACCGGGCCGAATGTGGCGCCTGCACCGTGCTTATTGACGACGTGCCGCACTATAGCTGCTCAACGCTTACTCATACCGTGCGCGGCAAGAAGGTGGTCACCATTGAAGGGTTGGCCTCAGCCGACGGCAAACTGCATCCGGTGCAGCAAGCGGTGGTGGACGAACAGGGCTTCCAGTGCGCCTTCTGCATGTCCGGGTTCATTATGTCGGCCGTTGGCTTTCTGAAGAAGAATCCCAATCCCACGCGAGTCGAATTTGCCCATGGCGTCTCGGGCAACCTTTGCCGTTGCCAGGACTATAACAAGATTCTCGACGCCATGATGCGTGGCGCGGAATACATGAGGAGGGCCTGAGCATGTCAGAGAGCGTAACGCCCAAAGTGACCGGCCAGCCCAAGCCATCGGAGCGCAAGTATGGCCCTGGGTACAAGTTGATTGGCAAAGATTACAAGACCAACGACCTGCTTGCGAAGGTGACCGGCAAGGCAAAATATGCAGAGGACTTCCGTGCCGAAGGCATGCTGTTTTGCAGACTGGTGCTGAGCCCGGTGCCGCATGCGCGCATCAAGCGCATCCACATGGACGAGGCGCTGGCGATTCCCGGTGTCAAGGCGATTCTTACTGCGGACGACATTCCCGCCCCCGCCGACAGCCTGAATGATAACGGAACCGTGATCAAGGCTAGTAAATGGGGCGAGCGGGCACTGACCAATGAGCCTCTCTACCAGGGCGATCCGATTCTCGCAGTGGCGGCAGTGGATGAACTGACCGCGGCCGAAGCTATCGAGAAGATCAGGATTGATTTTGAGAAGCTTCCTTTTGTGATTGATCCGCTGGAAAGCCTGCGGCCCGGCGGACCGAATCCACGCGAAGACGGCAATGTCTGGGTAAGGCCGGCGCCGCCTAATCCACCCGTGCCTCAACTTTCAGAACTGAAGTGGACGGAGAAGGACTTTGCCGACTACAACGAAGGCCGCTTGCCGATGGGGCATGCGCCTGACGAGTGGTCCTTTGGCGACGTCGATGCGGGGTTCAGCAAGGCAGCACTGATACTTGACGAGACGTTCGTTACACCGGACGTAAGCCACCAGTGTCTGGAAACCCGCACGGCGATGGCTTACTGGCAGAACGGCAAGCTCTTTCTACATTCAGGAACGCAGAGCACAGCACAGACGCGGCCCGCGATTGCGAAATGGATGAATATCGATGAGAGCAAGGTCGTGTTCATCAGTAAATATACCGGCGGCGGATTTGGGAGCAAGATTACAGGCGGCATCACGATGATCATTCCCGCGATCCTATCGAGGAAGCTGAACGCCCCAGTGATGATGCGGATCAGTCGCGAGGAGGAGCACTTTATTGGGCGTGCGCGGCCCAGCGTTGAAGGGCGAGTTAAGATGGGCTTCGCCAAGGATGGTCGGATTACAGCTGTGGATATGTTCACTGTGTGCAACAGCGGCGCGTATGAAGCGCAGGGCGATGGTGCATCGGCAGCGCGCATTGTTTCGCTGCTGTACCAGCCTCCGGCGATGCGGCAGCGCGCGGTATCGGTGATGACCAACACGCCACCCCGCAGTGCTCAGAGCGCGCCGGGAGGCATGCAGGGCATTGCAATTTTCGAGCCGATTCTGGCCAAGGCCGCGCGCAAACTCGGCGTCGATCAGGTGGCGTTGCGCCGGGTCAACTGTCCCGAGGGGAAGGCGGAGTTTGGTCCACCCGCAAACGGTAAGCGTGGATATACGACTAGTTGCTTTCTGAAAGAGGCACTCGACCGCGGCGCCGAGCAGTTCAAGTGGCAGGAGCGGGTGGCGCGGCAGCCTAAGCGGATTGGCTCGAAGGTGCGAGGCGTTGGCGTCTCGCTCAGTTGTTTTGTGGGGGGAAGTACCGGTTTTGATGGATTGCTGGTAATTACACCACAGGGACGCGTGCAATTCCAATCAGGCATTGGGAACCTGGGCACGGAGTCAGTGATTGATGTTCACCGCGCCGGTGCCGAGGTGCTGGGCGTGCCGTGGGAAATGTGCGACGTGATCTGGGGCGATACGTCAAAGAACTTTCCATACACCTGCGCATCCGGAGGCAGCCAGACAACCCACGCCATGACGCGCGCTGCTCATGCCGTGGCAACGGAATGCAAGCAGAGGCTGAAGGAGATTGCCGCCAAGGCTCTGGGCGGCCAGCCGGATAATTATGAAGTTGCCAACCAGCGCGTCTTCAGGAAGGGCGGCGGCGCGGGGATGAGCTTTGCGCAGGCGGCGCAGCGGGCGATTCAACTAGGCGGCATCTACGACGGCCACCAGGTAAATCCCGATGTAAACAAACTCACCAAAGCTTCAGTAGCGGCGCTGGCGGGGCAGGGACTAGTGGCGGCCGCGAAAGACAAGTACCCCCACGATGGCAACACGTTTTCATACGTCGCTAGTTTCGCAGAGGTCGAAGTCGATATGGAAACGGGCAAATATTACATCGTCGATTTTCTCGCTTATGCCGATGTTGGCACGGTGCTTCATCCGCGGGCGCTGGGTGGTCAGATCCTAGGCCGTTCGACGCTGGGCATTGCCCACGCGATCGGGCAAAAGTGGGTGTTCGACCCTCATTATGGTGTTACCGTTGCAAAGCGCTTCTACCAGAATCGCCCCCCCACGATTCTGGATGTGCCTGTGGACATGCAATGGGAAGCGCTCGACATTCCGGATCCGGAGACGCCGGTGGGTGCCCGTGGCGTGGGAGAACCGCCTGTTGGCGGCGGGTGCGCATCGATCCTCAATGCTCTTTCGGACGCGCTAGGGGATGAGATCTTCCAACGCGCACCGGTGAATGCCGACACAATCCTGACGTCGTTGGAAGCGGGACGTCCGATGCAACATCCCTTGATGGCCCACATCTGATGAAGGTGTGAACGGAGAGAGCTATGGCAGTAATACGAGACGTGATGCCCGCTTTTGATTTGCTTCAGCCGAGTTCGGCCGCTGACGCGCAAAAGCTGCTGGAGAAGCACGGGGAAGATGCCTGGGTGATGGCCGGCGGACTCGACAGCTTCGACTGGCTCAAAGATCGGATCAAGAAGCCGAAGGTGCTGGTTGACCTGAGTGGGATTGACGAACTGAAGGGGATTCGGACGACTGGCGATGGCATCGAAATTGGCGCGATGACTACGCTTACTGAGATTGCCGATCACCCTGTAATCAAAGAAAAGTTTGGAGTGCTGGCTCAGGCTGTGGAATTGGTAGCCTCGCCGCAGATTCGCAATCAAGGTACGCTTGGCGGTAATATATCGCAGGATGCGCGCTGCTGGTACTACCGCGGTGGATGGCCGTGCTATCGCGCAGGCGGCAATATCTGTTATGCAGATACGCCAGTGGGGCGCAATCGCGAACATGCGATTTTCGGTGCGAACCGCTGCGTTGCAGTGCATCCTTCGGACTCCGCTCCGGCGCTGATTGTACTCGATGCAAAGTTTGTGATTCAGGCCGGGAAGGGCGAGCGCATTGTGGATGCGGAGGACTATTTTGTTGGACCTGAGATTGACATCACGCGCCTGAATATTCTTGAGCCGGGCGATCTGCTCACAGCGATTCGCATTCCAGCAACCTGGGCAGGCGCCAAGTTCTATTTTGAAAAGGTGCGCGACCGCAATGTGTGGGATTTCGCGTTGATGAACGTGGCTTCAGCAACGGTTATGTCCGGCGGCAACATCGACAGAATGCGGATTGCGGTTAGCGCAGTGGCTCCCCGCCCGATGCGCTTGAGGGCCGTTGAAGATGTGGTTCGAGGGAAGCCGGCGGATGCGGCCACCGGCGAGATAGCAGGCAAACTCGCGGTGCAGGGCGCTCTTCCATTGCAGTTCAACACATACAAGATTCCGCTGATGAGAAACCTGGTGAAGCGCGCCATCGGCGGCGTGCAGGAGGCAACATGGACTTTATAACCTGGGCAACGAGTCCGTGGGGAAGAGCGGTTCCGATTCATATTGCGTGGTACCTGATTTGGGTTGCGCTGATTGCGGGATTGACCTTCATGATCGTGCACGCGATTTACGTGGGGATGATTGCCGCGCCAAAGAAATTTACCAAGAACGATTCGCCGGAGGCCCTGGCTGCAATCCCCGAGCGTGTACCAAGGCACTCGATGGTGGCGCGCGCTTTTCACTGGGTGATGGCGATCGCGATGTTTGTTTTATTGTTCACGGCTTTTCTTCCCAAGGCGGGCATCAAGTTCAATTGGGTGGCGTACCACTGGATCGCAGGTTTGGTACTTACTGCGTCTATTCTCTTTCACGTCATTCACGCTTCATTCTTCATGGACTTCTGGTCCATCTGGCCGGACAAGATCGACCTTCGCGATGCCAGAAGAAGATTGCTGCGATCCATAGGCAAGGAAGCGCCGCCCCCGGATCGATTTGCGAAGTATCCGCTGGAGAATAAGTTTTATCACGCAGTCATTTTGCTTTCCGGCCTGGCAGTGATCGTGACAGGGTTGTTCATGATGAAGCGCGTGAACACGGCGGGCATCTTCACACGCAATCCGTATTTGTTCGGCGACATGACCTGGGGGATGATGTATGTGCTTCACGGGTTGGCAGGCGTTGGCCTGATCGTATTGATCATGGTACATGTCTATTTTGGAATTCGGCCGGAGAAGCGCGCCATTACCAAGTCGATGGTCTTCGGCTGGATGAGCCGGGATTTCTATCTGGAAGAACACGATCCACAGCGGTGGGCTATTGAAAAGCCATCAACCACACGGGAAGAACGGGGCTAGCCGCAAATGATGCCGACAGTCATTCAGGAAAACTGCAACACGATTGAAGAGTGCTACGAATTCGCACTTTCGTATGCCGCACAAGGATTCCCCAGTGATGAGGGTAGCGAGTCGGGAAAGCAGGTCCGGCGGCAATTAGCTCGGGCGGTAGAAGCGATGCGTAGCCTGGAAGAGTGCTGTGCGTCGACGATAAAGCAAGAACAGTTCGTGCCCGCCGAAAAGTATCAGGCGTTCTTTGCGGTACTGGTACGAGATGCGCAAAGCTCCATCGCCGCCATCGAACTGGTCCTGGCTCAGCCTGTTATCAGTTCCCAATTGGTGGACAACCTGAACGCATCGATGCATTTGCGAGCGCTGCTCACGGATTTGTTTCTGGTCACCGAGATTCTTGAATTGCAGCAGGCAAAGGCGATGGCCTCGAATTGATTGCTTCTGTCTCAGTTGCCCAGTAGGTGGAGCGGATGTACTCTTCTCAGGTTCTCAACCACTTTGAGTATCCACGCAACGCCGGAGTTGTTCCCGATGCGGATGTTTCAGTCCAAGTGGAGAATCCGGCGTGCGGCGATGTACTCCAGTTGACACTGAAGCTTGCGGGCGATCATATCGAAGATATCCGTTTTCTTGCGAAAGGGTGTGTTGCGTCGATGGCCTGCGGTTCGGCATTGACCGAATTGGTAAGGGGACAAACGGTGGAGGGCGCCAGAGAACTGCGGAGGGAAGAGTTGGTTAGGGCCGTGGGCGGCTTGCCTGCGGCTTCCTCCCATGCCGGGCATTTGGCGCTAGATGCCTTGACAGCGGCTCTGGCTCAACTCAACTCGAAGGGCTAATGGGGTTTCGGGACGGCTGGATCTATCAATGCCTTGTATTCTTCCGGCGTATTCACATCACAACTTACAAGGGAATCGGGGACAGAGACGTACTCGATGTATTGTGCATGTGCGCGCCTGATCGCTCTCGCGTTGCTTGTTGAATGGCTTGCGAGGAAGGCCTCAATAAGTTTGCGGCCTGCGAAAAGCGGATGCCCATGCCTACCGTCGTTTTCTGGCACCACTCCCCACTGGCCAACGGAAAGCGCCTGCTCGAATGCGAGGTTCAGCTTCTCCAAACTCGTGGCGCTGAGTGGTGGACAATCCACTAATGTGATTACTGCTGCGTCGCAGTCGCGCGCCAGAACTTCTCGCATTCCAACCAGGAGGGAACTGAATTGGCCCCTTTCAGGAACTGGATTCGATACCAGCGAAACACCGCAAGCCTCAGTCATGGGCGCCAGGGTTTGCGAATTCTTTCCTGCAATAACCACTACCGTTTCAGTTAATCTCCGCAACGCGAAGATTGAGGCGGAGAGAAATGTCTGGGCGGAGGAATGAGTCGCGCCCTTTGCCGCTGGAGGCCAGGGAAGTAGAGCCTTGTCTCGACCCATGCGCGATGACTCACCCGCAGCAAGGATCACACCGCAGAGACTGAGCCTGCTGTTCATAGGTAAACGATAACAGAGAGTACAGGGACGATTAACTCGGCTTTGCGGCGTCATCGCAGCAATCTGCGGTTGCGACCAAGGAGTCCTCATCTGCGGCATCAGCGGAAGTTAACCTGGCCGTTTGAAACCAACTCATGTGCGGTAGAGCGCGTTCTGCATGGCGACGGATGCCAATGATCTCGGCCGTGATAGCAATGGCAATTTCTTCGGGTGTGATTGCGCCAATATCCAGGCCCACCGGGGAGTATACGCGCCCAAACAGCTCGGCATTCAGTCCTTCGCTGGTCAACTCGCGAAAGATGGTGATGGCCTTTCTCCTCGAGCCAACCATCCCAATGTAGAGGGAATTCGTCTGCACTGCCCAGCGCAGAACGCGCATGTCATCCCGGTGGCCGCGCGTGACGATCACGATGTAGGAAGACTCGAGCGGGTTGAGATCAGCCAGTGCCTTGTCGAAATCGGCGGCGATCACATGTCGAGCCTCGGGGAAGCGCTCGCGGTTGGCGTAGGCTTCGCGATCATCCACGACGATGACATCAAACCCGACATTGGCGGCAGCCTTGTATAGTTCGTGCCCTACGTGGCCTCCGCCGAAGATATACAGCAGAGGCTGCGGCAGTATGGGTTCGATGAAGATTTCCAAAGTCCCTCCGCAGACTAAGCCTGTGTCGTATCTCGGATCCTGGTTGAGATCGAATGTCAGGGTGCGTGGTGATTCGCTTGCGATGACCTCTCGCGCCGCCTGCCAAACTTCGGCCTCGACGCAGCCACCGCCAATGGTGCCGGCGATGGTGCCATCATCGCGAACCAGCATCTTGGCGCTTTTGAACGAAGGAATGGAACCGCGCACGTTGACGATGGTGGCCACGGCCGCCTTGTGGCCTTCGCGCCGCAGCTTCACGATCTCTTCGTAGATATCCATTCGTATTGATTATTGGATTAGCAGCATTGTAAGTCAATCCATCCGAAGGCCAGATTCGGTGCCAGGGATACAGGGCACGCTGGACAGCGCCAGATCATTGGGCGGGAGTCGCCTCGACCTGGTGCAGGATGGCCCCGTGCGCATGAAGCTTCTGCTGCAGTTCCTCGATGGGAACATCTTGGACAGCGATTTTCTTACGGCTCGAAATCGAAGCGGCGACGCCGGCAGCCTGGCCGATGATCATGTATTGCGGTTCCATGCGCAGAGACGAATAGGCCGCATGGGTCGCAGAGAAGCAAACGGGAACCAATAGGTTCTCTACTTGCGAGCGCTCTGGGAGGATGGTCCGAAAAGGAATCTCATAGGGCTGGACCGAGACCTGAACGTCACCCTCATTCATAACGGTACCATCCGCGAGAGCGACGCGTTGAATGTTATGTGAATCGCTGTTGTAGGAGCCCATTCCGATGGAATCGGGCTTGGTTCGCGCCGTCTGCAGGTCCGCTTGTCTAACAACGTAGCTTCCAATCATGCGGCGGGATTCGCGGATGTAGAGTTGATTGGGCCAGTGACCGGTATCGGGAAACTCGTCTTTGGGAAGGCCCCAGTCATTGGTCTCTTTCTGCAGGCCGGGAGGAACAGTCGGGTCTGTACTGAGGAAGTAGAAGAAGCTCTTCACATAATTGAGATGATCGTCCCATATGGCCTGTTTATCAGCATAAGAAGCATCCGGGAACTTCCAACTGTGGGCAATATAGTCCGTAGAGACAGGGCCGTTGTTATTGAAGTCTGCTTTGTGATTCGGGATCAAAACGGGGTTGGTTACGTCGCCGAGCTGGGGCGCACGGTGCATGTGCGACTCAAATTCGGAGAGGTAGCGCCTTAACAAAGCAAAGCGTGCGGGATTGTATTGCTCGGGCTTGGGAAAGGGGAGGCGGTCTTCAGGGTCGCGCGTGAGAATGACGCGGAAGTTATATGCCTGAAGCAGTTTGTCTCCGCTGCCGGGTGCGGCAAGCGGTCCGGGAGTGATTTCCGGCAGAAGCTTGTGTTGGCTATCATAGGCCGACATGGGCCATGGAAACCTGTGTCCGGTCGATTGCGCGCGGACGCCGGCGAGATCTTCGCCGTATTGTGATGCTGGCTCGCGACCGAAAGTATAGGTGGCACCTGTCTGCGCCATCAGGTCGCCTTCGTAGCTGCAATCCGCATAGACCTTCGCGTGCGGCAGAGTATGCCGTGATGACTCCGGAGGCGGTGCCGCCATAAACAATGAGATCGGCTTGTGCGCTCACTGCCGGGGATTGCTGGCCGAGGGAGAGTACAGCGTTGCCTGTGAGCAGGGTAACTGAAAGAAATGCCAAGGATAATGATTGCCGGAACATCTCGAAATCATCGCACAGCGACCAGCGACTGACAAGTTACGACGCGTACATCGCGGCTTTGCGCAGGCGAGCATACGAAGGCCGTCTTCTCAAGGTTAGAGTCTGCCGCGCAATACCGGCGAAGTCGGCCAGCGGTAGAGAGCAAGAGTCAGGAAAAGTAATCGGATCCCAAGCGAAATCGCGGCGCTCTCTCAATATGCGAGGAAGCACTTATGGAAGCCTCTCAGCGAGCGGCGATTTTGAATGGACGGCTCGAGCAGGTCCTCTATATTTGCATGCTCAACTCGCGCTTCAGATGCGAAATCGTGCTTCCGCATCTGAACTCGATCAGAGGCTCCAAGGGCAAACACCTGCATCCTGCGGCAGCGGTCAGATGCTGGAATATTTTGTGCAAAGCTCGCGAATCTTTGCAATCATTTTCGGAACTCCGGTTATGGCTGGTTCTCCATGGGGACCGGGCTCGTACTCGAGAGACATATGCCCTTTATGGCCGGCCCGCGCGAAGAGCCTCCAGACGCGATCCATATCGATCGGACTCTGATCGTCAAAGCTTTCGCGGATGTGGGTCACAGTGGCGTAAGGAATGCACGCGGCAATCTGCGCGTAGGCATCCTGAGTCGCACCTGGAATGAAATGAGTTATGTCGAGGTTGATGCCGGCATAGGGCGAATTTACGCGGTGCATGATCTCGAGGCAAACATCCGCGCTCTGCGATACGCCTGCGTGGTCTTCAAGGCCCAACGTAATTCCCTTCGGCGCAGCGTAGTCGCATGCAGTCTTCATGCCCTCGACTACCCAGTTGGTGGCCTGCTGCATACTGACGCCCGATGGCAGAGGGCCGGCAAAAATCCTCAAATGCGAAGCGCCGAGGCGGTCTGTAACATCAATCCAACTCTTGATTTGTTGCAGGACGTCCGCTCGTTTGCCGGCCTCTGCCTGAACCATGCTGGAGCCGCAGGCCGCCCCGGAAAACGTCACCGCATTTTTATACGCAAGATGGCGAAGGTTCTCAAGGTAACCGGGATCAGTGGACTTGAGGTAATACACCGTCATGTCAACAGAGTCTACCTTGAGTTCGACGGCCTTGAGGATGAGATCCTCCATCGTCATTGGCCCGTGGGTAAGCAACTCACGGTAAGAGTAGGCGCAACATCCCACAAGGAGCCGGGCTGTTCTAGGTGAATCCGAGCTGAGCACTGAGGCGGCAGCATAAGAGCGCGAAGCACCGATCTCAAAGCCCGCGCCTGTCAATGCGCCCGCTCCAACAGTCTTTAGAAACTGACGGCGTGCTATAGTATCTTTCATCATTGCTTCCTCGCATTTCAGAAGTGAGTATCTGCTGGCCGAGACTGCGTCAATCAACGAGCGCAACCAGTCTACTCCACGCGGGATGCCTGGGGTAAGAGCGAGACAGGTTAAAGTCAGGGCAAACGCATTTGAAAATTGATCGAACCATAGAAGGTACTTTGAAGCAGCGCGTGTAGGTTCGAAGTTGTTTGTATGACAACTTCGCGGTTTTCGCAGGAGAGTTTGGAGCAGTTTGGG
>Ga0114951_10006164_pt1 | contig 10717 bp, 13 predicted proteins | sample AM7aDNAmetaG_FD_88677 | JGI IMG/M metagenome (GOLD analysis project Ga0114951, IMG submission 88677) | Freshwater microbial communities from Finland to study Microbial Dark Matter (Phase II) - AM7a DNA metaG | ecosystem: Environmental > Aquatic > Freshwater > Lake | place: Finland: Lake Alinen...
ACACTCGCGAGGGTACACGCATGAGCTGGAAAAGAACAATAGTTTCTTTACTCCAGTTTTCCAAGCGGAATGGATAACGTTACTTTGAATCAAAATATTGGTGTAAATGAACTCAGCCCGATAGGTATTATTTGCCATAATGCCACCGACACGGGCAGCGGCTAGGAAGACAAATTCAGGTTTCTTTTCATTAAAAAAATATTCAACGTCTACCTGACGGGTAAGATCAAGTTCTTTTGAAGTGCACAAGACAAGATTGTTATAACCATGAGCATAGAGACATCTTACAACCGCTGATCCGACCATTCCTGAGTGACCTGCCACATAAATCTTTGCGTCTTTATTCATATAGATTCCTACTCCCGGCAATACAACTCACGCTGCCATGAAATCGTTCTATTCAGTCCTTCCTCAAGTTCCACATATTCAGTTTTGCCAAATTCAGTTTCGGCTTTGCTTAAATCAAGACTCACTTCTGAAGGTGCGCCAGCAGATGAATCTTCTGTGTCTGGAAATGTAACTGGCTTACCAGTGATACTACCGACCCTTTGAGCCAATTCTGCTATTGTGATGGTGGACCGACCACCCACATTGTAGACGACCTCTTTACCGTTAAGTAGTATGTGCCACATTAGTTCCACTGCATCGGCAATGTAACAGTAAGTACGCACTGCGGCACCGGCATCTAACAATTCTATTCTATCTTGGATCAATGCCTTTTCGATGAATGAGTTCAATGCCCGTCTATCATGTTTGCGGGTACCAGGACCATAGGCCAACGCGACACGGGCTATCTTAACCTGCACCCCTTGAGAAAGAAATACATTGCATATGGCTTCCCCGCACCGCTTCCCTTCGATATAGGCCGCGCGGGAATGAGATGGGGTAGTCAATCCAATGTCCTCCTCGGAGAGAACATGCTTATTAAGCCCACTATATATCTCACTTGAACTTAGAAATAAAAATCTGCCACGAGGACGGAGTCTTTCCATCAGCGCTGCTGTCGCCGATGTGTTGATTTGAATAGTCGCTACAGGATTCGTCATAAATAGCGAGGGCTGAGCGTACCCTGCGGCATGAATTATTATGTCTGCTTGAGGCAATTTTTGATACTCTTTGCAGTCAGATAAGTCGATTCGCATTATATTGAATCCATCCTTTGCCGTAAACGCCGCTAAATGTGGCGGTGGCGCAGATAGACATAATGCGTGCACCTGAATGCGATGACCTATGCTTTTTAGATGTGAAAGGCAGGCAAGAAAATACGTGCCGATTAAGCCGGAAGCTCCAGTGACCAGCACGGTTGTATTCTGTAATACGTCCATCCTTAAACGTTCACAGATTTTTTGTGCATCCTGAAGGATAATCATGTTAGGCATTTATAAGCTCTTCCAATCGTGACCCAATGTTTTTTGCTGTAAGTCCAAAAGCCTCGTCATGTTCGGAGGCATGTCCATAATTTGTTATAACTCTATGAGGAACCCCGATCATTTCAATGATTAGAGGCACATACTTAAGACTTCTATGTATGTCTGTCGTTATCGCCCCCGAATAGTAAGGCTCAACGACCATTATCTTTCCACTACCGCAATTTCCCTTCAATGTGTTAGTGTCAAAAGGTGCAACTGTTGTGTAGTAAAGAATTGTCACATCAAATCTCTCAGCTGCTTCGATTACTCTGCTAAGTGTCGGTCCTACCGCTAGGATCGTTGCTCTTTTGCCTCGGCGAATAACAGTAGCCTGACCAAATTCCACCTTTTGATCTTGATCGTTGCTCTGTTCACTCAAACGAAAATAGGTAAGATTCCCATTTTTGTAAGCAGACCTAAATAAATAATCAAATTCTGCAGCTGTTCCTGGAACAACAATCTCAATTTCCGGCAGTGCCCTTAATACAAGAACATCCCCGGGACAATGATGAGTATAACCCAAACCGGCATAATCGTATGAAGACCCCACGCTCACAATATTGGCCTGCAGGTTTTGGTAAATGAAATCAATCTTTAATTGTTCATAGCACCGCTCAACCACAAATGGGGCGATACTGTGGAAAACCGGAATAAAACCTTCTTTTGCAAGGCCTGCACCCAGACTAGTCATAGCTTGCTCGCAGATACCAATATTGTAGATCCGTTCAGGATACAATTTGAAAGCGTTTCTAAACCCAAATACGCCGATATCTCCGAGCAGCGTAATCAGGCTTTCGTCCAATGACATAAGGTCTTCGACAGTAGTGACAAATTGCTTTCTCATGCAAGTTCCTCTAGAATTCCAAGGAGTTCATCCTCAGTGGGGAAACAATGATGCCAAGCCGGGTTGTTTGCCATAAGAGTGCAGCCAAAACCTTTTATTGTCTCGGCGATAATGGCTTTAGGCCGACCATTTGCAGTTTGAACCAAAGCATCATAGAGATCATTATGGTCGTGCCCATTTACAGATAAAGCATGCCATCCAAAGGATAAAAATTTTGCCTCAAGATTTCCAAGCTCGAGTGCGCGATCTGTCGAATGGTTATAATCAATAATACAAGTAATATTTGACAACTTATGATGAGCAGCTAAAAGGGCAGCTTCCCAAATAGAGCCCTCATTGCACTCCGCATCTCCAACCAAAACATAGACATGTCTTTTGTTTTTAGAAAGCCTCATGCCCAGCGCCATTCCAACGCCCAATGGAAAGCCATGCCCAAGCGAACCAGTAGATGCCTCAACCCCAGGCACTTTATTACAGTCCGGATGCCCGCCAAGCCGACTATCATACTTGGCAAACGTGCTTAATTCATCAACTGGAAAAAAGCCTTTTTCGGCTAAAACAGAGTAAAGCGCGAGTGAACCGTGGCCCTTGCTGAGTATGAAACGATCTCGGTCGCCATCTTTAGGGAAGTTTGGATTTGTTCTCATAATCCTGTCGTAGAGAACCCAAATTATGTCGAGGATTGATAGAGCACTGGGTATATGTCCTTCCCCTGCTTTTGTAGCCATTCTTATTATGGTTCTTCTAAGCTTTTTCATCATCTCGAACTTAACCCTCCGCTAGAACTCAAGAACAAAAGGAAACCCACCTTGCCATTGTCTTTCTTCGATATAATTCATAATCTCTGATAACTTGATTTCATGATGATTCTCAACCCATTCTTTTTCATTTCAACTCACTTGTCGGATCAAGGGAATAACCAACAACATCCTTCCTTAATTCCTTCAGCCCGATCGCCAGCCATGATCCCTTGAAAACAGGTGTGCCGGTGATTAAGACAGTCCTATTTTTGTAAGCATTATCGAGCATTTATTATTGTCCCTGACATATTGAACTGTAAAAAAGCACTATATTATAATTACAACTCAGACACCTCAACGTGCCCAGCTCCCATTATAATAATAACGTAAAATTTATTGCAAAGATAGTGCCACTTCATGCTTATCCTTTTAGCGTTGGGTTGCACTTGTTTGACGAAATTGTTGGAACAGTACCGCCTCTTCGATCACCGCAAAAATTGTTGGTTTCTCAACAGCGACTACCCTATTAATCAATTTTCTTAAACACAGTAACTCTGCAAACTCAATGAACGTTATAATTTTCATAATTTATTACGCCTTCCAAGAAGTGTTGCCCTTTTACCAAACATCCTCTAAACTTTGGCGTTTTGTTGGGAATGATTTTGTTGAATCGTACACCTGTATTCTCATCTCCTACTCCAGTGCTTCTAATACTTCTTGGAGATCAATTGGTGCCGCATATTTTGTGCCACGAGGCAGCCACATGCAAGCATTCGCTTAATGGCATATTTCCGTTATCCACTGGCAACATCAACCGGAATAGCAAGTAAGGAGGCAATTAATTCCCTGTTAAGGCAACAAATGCCGGCGTTGATCCAGGCAATCTTTTTATCAGGATTTTTCACTAAACGAAGTTACTTTGCAATTTGCGTCAAAATTACGCCGCAATATCTTTTCTATCCACCCCGCCTGCTCTTATGCCTTAAATGAAAACCGTGAGTGGCCGATATAGCTGATAATTATCGTGACCGGTATGAGCAGTGCGGCTGATATCCTGGGCACTATGCCAAGTACCTCCACAGAAACAGGCAGCAAAATCAATCCCAGGATCATACTGAAGATATACGTCGAAAAGAAACGGGCAAACTCAATAATGATAGCCTTTCCGCGCACCAATGATTGAAAGGTTATAAGTTTATGAAAGATATAGGCGTTGATGATCGCCAGAATATTCGACAGAACAGCAGCCGACATATAGGCTATGTATCTGGTTGAGAATAAACTCTCAAAGAGATAATCGCAAGCGACAAAAACCAGATAGCCAAAGATCGTGTTCCAGACACCAACTAAAACAAAACGTATTTTCTTTTGATGATTCAGCCATAAATCATGGAAGATTTGTTTCAAAGAATGCTCCCGGCAGGTTTGAGGAAGGCCAAGGATCGCGTCCCTGAATTGACCTGCATGTTAAATGATGTTCTTCTCCTTTTTGCAGACATTATTTTACCAAACCGTTTTGACATGCGGGTAGTTTCTTATTTTTTCGTCCTTCGTAACCAGAACCGCTCCCAGAGAAATTGCCGTCGCAATGATTATTCGATCCGCTGGGTCATTATGCAGGTCGCCCGGCAATTGAACTGATTTCAGGGCAATACTATTACTGACGGGCACAAAGTCAAAGAATGGGAGGGCTTCAGAGGCGGCCACCCAATCACTCGGGCTCGTTGTCAGCTGCAGTCTGCCGCGTGAAACAAGAATAGCAACTTCCCACGTGCTGATGGAGGAAATAAAAATATTCCTTTCAGTTACTGCCTCATCAATTATCTGTTTCGCTGTTGCTGAAAGAAATTCCGGGCTACTTACCCACCAGATCCATGCATGCGTGTCCAAAACAATCATTGCAGCGCCTTCCAATCTTCCAGAGCAACTGGCTCTGTGGGATCATCATACTTCAGCACGGAATTGCGCAGAATCTTCAAGCTATTGTCAGGATTTGCAGTATAAGGCATAACCTTCAGTACTGGTTTTCCACGATCTGTAATGATCATGGTTTCTCCAGTCTCTTCAATGAGACGAAAATATTCCAGAGATCGTGGCTTAAATTGAGATTTAGAAACAATACGCTCCATATTCTGATTCTCCTCGTTTTTACTTTACATATGGTCATATGACCATAGTCACGAAATATTGTCAACTAAAAAACACTAAAAAACACCAGATGTAAGCAGCACATAATATGTCCGGTTTATCAAAAGTTTTCTAAGGAGTTATTTGGACGCAGAAACTTGCGTCTCAATGTCCATACGTCCATGCAGGACACGGACTATCTCTATTGTATCAGAAGGAGTTTGGCGATAAAAAATTACATGGCTTCCGGCATTAATTTTACGGTAGCCGCAACGAATTTCGCTGCAATCCTTACCCTTAAGCGGATTGGCGGCAAGTTGATGAAAACAGGCATCCAGTATTGATAGATAATGATTGCGTTGCTCTCGCCCCCATTTTTCAAGTGTGTAGTGGCCGATCCCTTTCAAATCAACTTTCGCCATATTGGTGAGGGTGAACGAGGACATTAGTTGAGACCTTCGCCATCAATCTCATTAATCAAACCCTTGAGGGAATAATCCGCAGTGCCACTTTCTTCGCCCTCTACAAGCGCACGACGTAACAAGGATAGTTTGGTTTCACGTTCTTCCAAAAGCCGCAGACCTGCCCGGATCGCCTCGCTTGCTGAACCAAAGCGGCCTTGGACGACCTGCTGAGAAATGAATTTTTCGTAGTGTGCGCCTATAGTAACGCTGGTATTTTTTTGCATGATATAACCTCCACCGTGCTAGCTAATATAATATTATAATATTTATTGGTATAAGTCAATATTCAGTCAGGCTCAGTCAAAATTTATCCGTTCCTTTTCGATAACCAACGGCCGCTTCAGCACCTGGGTGTGAATCGCGCCGATATATTCGCCGATGATGCCAATGAAAAACAACTGTACTGATGAAAAGAAAAACAGGCCAATGACTAGGGGCGCGGTACCAACGGAAAAATTGTTCCAGAAAATCAGCTTGTAGACAAAATAGCCAAGAGCCACGAACAGGCTGAGAAGTGCAACAGCAAACCCAGTCATCGTCGCCAACCGGAGCGGTACCTTGGAATGGTTAGTAATCCCCAGCATAGCCATATCGTACAGGGCATAAAAATTATTCTTGGTAAATCCCCTTTTGCGAGATGGTTGCACATACTCAATAACAGCCCTTTCAAAACCAATATCACAGATTAATCCCCGGAAATAAGGATAGGGGTCTTCAATACCACGCAGAGTCTTGATTACCTGCTGGTCGTACAAGCCAAAACCTGTGAAGTTTTTAATCAGCTCTACATCAGACAAACTGCCAACAAGGTTGTAATATGTCTTACGAATAGCAAAAAAGAATGATGATTCTTCACTTTTCGTCTTGACACCAATAACGATCTTGTACCCTTCTTCCCATTTCTTGATAAAATCTCTGATCATAACGGGCGGGTCCTGTAAATCGGCAACAATGCTGATTACCGCGTCACCCTTGGCCTGCATCAGTCCATGAAATGGTGAACGTATATGGCCATAATTCCGAGTATTGACTATAATTTTTACCCGGCGATCCTTTTGCGCGATTTCTTTGAGGATCGCCACCGTTCGGTCTTTTGAAGCATTATCGATAAAAAGGTGTTCGTATTCATATTGTGGCAAATCTATAAATACAGCCTTCACCTGTTCATAAATTTCTTTTATATTCTCTTCTTCATTGAAACAAGCCGTAACAACGCTAATTCGCTTTAATTGAGAAATCATAGTTCATTATAGTCCTCTCTTGTAAATCTAGTTCCGAGATTCATCATTATACACATACGGGCTATCAATATTATCATTCGAAATGGCCTAATCTTCGGGAAAATAAATTATTTTACATATCTCCATTAGATGCACATAAAATGAAGCGATTTCAAGAAGATGCAAGCAAACTTACTATTTGATCCATCGATTTCGCAATGAAAGACGGCTTCTCGCTTTTATGCAATGCTTTTTTGAAAACATTTTCTGCGATAAGGATAGAAGGAGAACCAAAACGGTTAGCCATTACAATATCAGCTTCTAGACTATCACCAATAATCAATATTTCCTGCGGTAGGTAATTATTTTTTTCAGCAATTAGTTCCAGCATAAAGGTTTCTGGTTTGCCAACCACATAATCAGGCTTTTTCCCTGTGGTAGATTCAATAGCGGCAACCATTGCATTACATGCAGGCATTGACTTTCCTTCTTCTATAGGAAAGCTTTTATCCCTGTTGCAGGCAATAAATTTTGCACCTTGTTGAATCATATTAAAACCTTGAAATATTTTTTCGTATGTAAAATATCTATCAAAACCAACGACCAAATATTTTCCCGTTGGCCTATCTAAAATTGTTATGCAAAGTTTAGCAAACTCATTTTTTAATTCATCCGATCCAATAATAAATACTTCCGCTTTCCTATCCAGCTCTTTAAGAAAAATAGCGGCTGCATATCCTGAGTTATAAACCTCTTCTTCAGACGCACTAACTCCTAAACTATTTAGCTTATTCGCAATCTCCAATCTACTTTTTCCAGAATTATTTGTTATAAAATAAATAGATTTGCCTAAAGAACGAAATTTATCGATCGATTCCTTTGCATGAGGCATCAGCAGATTTCCAGAATATACTACTCCGTCCAAATCAATGCCTAATGCTTTTATATTTTTGAATTCCTTAAAGATTTGGGGCATAGTTCGTTATCTCAATGAATATATTATTCATATACACCGCCAGCTTCTTTTATTAGTTTGTCATACCGTAACTGGAGCATATCAATCCTGCTTTTATCTTCGGAAAATATCATACCATAAAAATCTCGTTTATTCTTCAGCCACATCAGTTCAAAACCAACCGCTTTCAATATGCCTTTATCTGCATCTTTATTTAAAGCAGCCGGACACTGAAAAATAACTTTCCTTGTTTCATACCTGTCCAAAACGCCGCTGGGCAATCTTTTAAAGAAAGCTAAAGAATCGGCCGAAACACCACCCCCAATAACACATTCCATTCCGTGTTTTTTGGCTTTAGGCAGCAAATCATTTGCTATCTCAAAAATTTGCTCAGAATTAATATTTTCTCTACTCAAACCCATGGAACCGGTCATATCTACTCTCCCTACCACAATTCCTTTCAACTCTCCGATTTCCTTCAGTTCAAGCATTCTATCAAAATTTTTATAACTATCAATTGTCTCCACATTAATTAAAAAAGACACATCCGCTCTTTCTTCTTTGGGAAAAGCCATCTCGGCTGCTGCCAAAAACTTTTTCAACGCATAAGGTGTCTCTATCATCGGACCAACAATACGCGTAACCCCTATAGAACGGGCGTCAAACATATCTTTTAGTGCTTCGCAACCCCCTATTTTAATTGTTAAATCAAGTCCCGCTTTTGTAATTACCTCTTTGAGTCTCAAAGCCTCCTCAAGACGAGTCCCTTCAGCTTCAAACTCAGCCTTAACACCTACAACATTATGATTTTCTTTTATATCCTTTAAAACATCAACCATTCTTTTCTCTAACAAATTCATATTTGCCCCCTGCTTTTATTTACTATTCACTTTTCCCATGGCGGGATGATCATGTTGGATAAAAATTCATCCCTGCTTAAAAATGGATACATATCTTCCAAAGGCTTAGAAACCATACGCCCATCAGGCAATCGCTGTGATGCAACTCGCGGAGAAAACAACTGATCCGGCTGCATCTGGACATCGCATAACACGGGCCCATCGGTTTTTATCACTTGTTCAATGATTTTTGGCATATCGTCATGGTTACTTATTCGAAAAGCAGTTATTCCATAGGCTGTGGCCACTTTCACCATATCTGGAAAACTAACTCCGCTTTTTTGTCCCTCTCCGACAAAATGATTATCGAAAAAGTTCGTCTGAGTAGTTCGAATAGATAGATAACCATTATTATTGAAAATAAAAATTTTTACAGGAAGCTGGTGATGAACCAATGTCTGAAATTCTTGTATATTGAGTTGGATACTGCCATCACCTTCAAGGCAGATAACGCGCTTTCGATTATGGGCAAAGCAGGCGCCGATTGCCGCAGGAAGTCCATATCCCATAGCCGCGCAGCCAGAATTGACAAGATGTCTTTGACCATGCTTTAATCGCAGCGTCTGTATAGGTATGACACAAGCCGCCCCATTGGAGCTGACAAGAACATCATCTTCAGTCAGATAATCGGACAGCACATCACAAAAAACATAGGGGTTGACCTTTTCTTTATTCTCGTAATATTCTGGAAGAACCATAGGATAAAGATCACGACGCTGACGACACCAAGAGATCCATTCCGGTCTTGCGTCGCCTCTTGCTGACCCCATCTTTTTATCAAGCTCATGAAGAAAATATTTCGCATCCGCATGGACTGCCAAGTCTGGTTTAAAAGTCTGTTTTTTTAATTCCACCTCATCAATATCTACGCTGATTTTATAGGCCTCACGTGCTACGGCTTCAAATGAATAACCAATTTGCCGGACATTCATGCGGCATCCTATATTCAAAAGCAGATCGGCATTCTGAAAGATGAAATTCGCCCCACGCTGACCCAATGTGCTGGGTCTGCCAAAATAAAGGGTGTGGTCTGACGGCAAAAAGTCAATGGCATCCCACGCGACAAGCACCGGTATGCTTAATTTATCAACAACGTCCCGGAAGATTTCGCTTGCATGGGCCAGGCGAACACCAGCGCCACCAAGAATGACCGGCCGCTCGGCCTTTTTGATCCGCTCTATGATTTCCCCAATCTGATTTTCAATCAGCTTCTCATCAATAAAGATTGCATCTTCTGAAGGATCATAAGGCACCAAATTATTTTCATCAATCATGGCGGCTTGAATATTTAGAGGGATATCCAGCCAGACAGGCCCCGGACGGCCGGATTTTGCTAAATAGATAGCTCTTTCAAGATGGTAACGAATAGTTTTGGCATCTGTTACCATAACCGCATATTTTGTGATGGGTTTTGCAAGGGCAATAATATTGCCCTCCTGATCCCCCAACTGACGCAATGGTAACCCGGTACTTGGCACAGTGGTGTCATAGCGCACCTGACCGGATATATATAAGACGGCAATGGAATCCAGCCACTGCCCCAGAACACCAGTTAATGAGTTTGTGCCGCCGGGCCCAGATGTTACACATACAACGGCCATGTCACCTGAAACACGAGCATAGCCCTCTGCCGCCATAGCACTAGCCTGCTCGTGATGATTGCACACATACTGAATCCTCTTTTCTCCACCAATGGAATCATTCAAGTGCATCGCCCCACCGCCCGTAATCATGAAAATATGACGGATTCCTTCATCGGCTAGATATTTTACGATGTAGTCAGATACTTTTATCATTCAATATATCCTTGGAAATTGTATAACACATTATGTTACTGTAGAGCTTTTGGTAATAGTTTCATTTTTGATATATTATCCGATTGATTTTCACCAAAATGGCAAGTGTTATCATGGTTAGTCAGTGTTGATGAACATGTGCTTGTACCGATACTGGGGCGAGATCGCGGATACATATACCGAGGCACCACAAGCAACGACCACAACCCAATAAGCAGCAGAGGATTGAGCACGATTGACATGTTGATTTCGTAGGGCCAGCG
>Ga0114951_10006165_pt1 | contig 10716 bp, 6 predicted proteins | sample AM7aDNAmetaG_FD_88677 | JGI IMG/M metagenome (GOLD analysis project Ga0114951, IMG submission 88677) | Freshwater microbial communities from Finland to study Microbial Dark Matter (Phase II) - AM7a DNA metaG | ecosystem: Environmental > Aquatic > Freshwater > Lake | place: Finland: Lake Alinen...
ACCCGCCCACCACGCCGAGCGAATACACCGCGGTCCCCAGGACCAGTTTCAGCGGCACATAGCCCAGGCTGGTCAGGTTCCACATTTCCTCACAGGTCAGGTCGCTGGTGACCGGGTTGGCGGCGCATTCGGGCGGGAGGCTGGGGTGGCGGGAGGCGGTGCCCATCATGATCATCTCATGCACCCCCTGGAAGGGCATGATCACGGTCTTGATCCCCACCACCGCGTTGGCGCCGGCCGCGCGCGCTTCCTCCACAATGCGTTGCAGCGCCAGATGCCGTGTGGCGTTGAAGACATCGCTGAATTCCTTGATCTCCCCGCGGCCCAGGCTCTTCAGTCCGCCCAGGAGGCCGCTGGTGACGCCGATGGAATAGGCCACATTCCCGAACACGAAGCGGATCGGCAGGTAGCCCGCGTCCAGTTGGCAATACAACTCCTGCCCATCACCGCTGGTGGAGAATCGCATTCGGTCCGCGTTGCCATCGGCGCCATGCACGCACGACGCCACGGACAGGAATTCGATGTTTCCATGAAACCGGGTGAGCTCGCTCGACACGCCGGTGATGCCCGCGCCGCCGCGCTGCTCGGCTTCCTTGACCATGCGCTGGTAGGATTGCAGGCGTCCCTCGTGGATGATCTGGGTGATTTGGGTGACCTCGCCGCCAAAGACGCTTTGGAGACCGGCGCCAATCCCGCCCAGCAGCCCGAGCGAATAGACGCTGTTGCCCACCACCAAGTCTCCCGCGCTGAAGCCCTTCAGCTTGAGGCAGTGAATTTCGTTGCCCGATAATCCAGTCGTGCGACAATTCATGACCTCATGAACTGCCAACTCCACTCCAACGTCAAGAGGGAAATGAGCGCACTCCGCACCCGTTTCCGCCCTCCGAGGTTAAAAGAGTTCAAAACGGACCGCAAAAACCTTGCCGCGCCGCCGCCAGAGCCCATACTTGGCCCGCAAATGAGTAAGACCCTAGACCAGAGCCCGCCAGCCTGTGGAGCGGCGCAGGCCACGCCCCGTCCGGCGACCCGAACCGGGGCGGGAAGATCGCGCCAACCGAAGCACCTTCCGTTCAACCGGTTTGCCGCGCTGGACTTTGAAACGGCTGACTATGGTCGGGACAGCGCTTGTGCGGTGGCGGTGGTGGTGGCCGAGCAGGGCCGGATCGTCAACCAGATGTATTCCCTGATTCGGCCGCCGCGCCGGGATTTTGTCTTTTCTTACCTGCACGGGATCACCTGGAGCCAGGTGGCGCGCAAACCTTGCTTTGCCGAACTTTGGCCGGAGGTTTCCGCCATGTTCCAAGGAGTGGAGTTTGTGGCCGCCCACAACGCCTCGTTCGATCGGGGGGTCCTGGACGCCTGCTGCGCGGCGGGGGGCGTAACCCCTCCGGATTTGCCCTATCTCTGCACCATGAAGCTCTCGCGCCGCCACTGGAACGTTCGTCCGACGAAGTTATCGGACGTGTGCCGCCACTTTGCCATCCCACTCCATCACCATGAAGCGCTCTCGGACGCCCTGGCCTGCGCGCACATCGTGCTCAAAGCCGCGGAGGTCGGCGTGCATAAAGGGGCGTTCTTGGGAAAACGGAAGTGAATACCTGGTTGTCTGTTCATTCCTGGACGAACGGTTCTGGTCTTGCAAGCCACCGATGTTTCCCGCGCGGGGTCTTCTCCACCTCGCGCACCGCGCGATATTCGATCTGGAAATCCTCGCCCAGTTTGCGGCGCAGGCCGGTTTCGATGGCCTCGAGGCGCGAGGAATGAAAATCCGGCCGTGGAATGTAACGGAACTCGATCTGGCCGGGTCCCGGCTGAAAGAACTGCACCGCGTAGAGTCCATCGAAGATGGCGTCGTGCATGTTCAGGGCGGTGAGCGAGACGCGGCGGCCGGTGGCGCTGACCAGGAACTCATGCTCGCGCCCGGCCACATCCGAGACGGCGGGCCAGGGGAACTCCAGGTCGCCGTCCGTGCGCTGATCGGCCAGCCGGGCGTAGTCACCGGTCCGGTAGCGGATCAGCGGCATGACGTGGTTGTGAAAGGAAGTGCCGATGATCTCGCAGAATCCATTGTCATCCGGCGGCCCAAACTCGACGAAACCGTATTGGGGCCAGAAGTAGAGCAGTTCCGAGGTGTGGCCTTCGCCAGCCAACACCACCCGCTCCGAGTGACCATACCAGCGATAGACCGGGCAGCCAAACACGCTCTGGAGCAACCGCTTTTGGGGCAGCGTCAGCCGCTCGGAGCCGCAGAGCAACGCGGCCAGCGGCAGGCGCCAGGTCTGGCCTGAGGTTTCGAGAAACTCCGCGATCTGGAGCGCCGCCGAGGGATAGACATGGAGCAGTTCGGGCTTGAACCGCTCCAGGGCGGCCAGGTAGTCGGGCAGCCGCTCGCGGGTCAGATGCGAGGAAGACATCAGGAGCCAGTTGCGGGCGGCGTCGTAGCTGGCGATGCGCCCCTGCGAACCGGAATTCACCACGTGCCCGCGGATCACCGCCATCCGCGCGCCGGGTGACCACCCCCGCCGGCGCCACATCGCCTCCAGGAACGCCTGTTCCTTGGGGCGGCTGACTCCCTTCTGGAGGTAGAACCCCACCGGCACTCCGGTCGAGCCGCCGGTCGTCATGTAGAGCCTGAGCTTGGCCGGAAGGCCAGTGGATACCATTTCGGGCGCGTGACCTTGCATGTCCTGCTTCTCCAGGAAAGGGCATTGCTGGAAGTCTTCCAGGGACCGCATCTCTTCCGGGCGGAAGGTGGCTTGAGCAAAGCGCTGCTGGTAAAAACGGGAATGGCTGGCGGCTTGCAGCAGCACCGCCCGGACCTGCTTAAATTGGTAATCCTGGATCTCGTCCAGAGGCCACTGCTCCCCCGCCTCGGCCAGGGCCTGAAACTCCGCATAGCGCTTTCCGTAGCGCCAACCCCGCGGCAGAGCGCGATAGCAGAAGCCCGCCGCGCTCTTCAAACCTTGCGGCAGCCGCTCATAGAGCGGCAAGAGCGGATACAGGCGATCTTCAAGACTCATATCGGTTGCGCCATCGGCGGCACCTCAACCTAACCTTCGCCAGACCGGCAAGACAATCATAGAATCGGAGTTTGGCGCAGTTCTATTCGCAGGTCTGCCCCGAGTTTTGTCCGGCGATGATCCCTTTGACAAGTTCCCCAGTCTGCAAATGCCAAGGAATCGGTGAGGTGGAGCACGCGCGACAAGGCGAGAGGGGAAGGTTTGGCTTGGATGCTTTTGGGCCGAACCTGTGGCTTCGCGTCTTCCGCCTGCGCTCATCCTATTCCCTTTGGCCCATTTCCAATCCATTTTGCTTGGCTTGCGCCAGCCCGACACCAAAATGTAACAATTCATTTATTGCTTCTTATAACGCTTCCATTAAGCTCCTATGCAATCAATAAACGATGTGGCTCTCGCAGAGTCTCTGCCGCCAGTGATCCTGTAGATTGGACGCGGTGCGGCGGCGGCTCAGTGAAATCCATCAACCCAAAAACAATGTTCCGGAGGAAATATGATGCGTCTGATTCAGCCTGCGCTGAGGTCCGTCCTGGTATGTCTCATGTTGGGTGCAACATCTGTGTATGTCGCAGCCCAAGGGTTCCCGCAATTGCCGGACCTCACGAACCGGCCTCCGAGCACGAATATCATCGACTGGCCGGCGATCGAAGCGGCTCAGCAGGCGCAATTCAATGAGGACTTTGGGCCATGGCTGACACCAGACGACTCCTCCCTTTACAACGATGACGATTACTCGCAATACATCCTGGCATCACTCTTGGAGTCCGGCGACCCGGTCTTTCTGACCGCCGAGCAAAAAGAAGCCATACGGAGCGCGAACCTGCAGACGCTGGCCAGCGCCAACCAATCCGAACTCGACGCCCAACAGGCCGAGGCGCAAGACTACGCGGCCACGAACGATATCCCCATGCGCATTGAGGACCCGGATTGGGGCACGGCCGTGCTCCGGCGCATCGAAGACGGCCAGCCAGTTTATCTCATCACCCACGACATGCCCCAGGCAGCGACGATGGCGGTGCCCGCGATATGGACCAACGGCGCCACGGGGCTCAACCTCAGCGGCAGCGGAACATTTATGGCCATGTTCGACGGAGGCAAAGTGCTGACCAACCATCAAGAGTTTGGCACGCGCGTTTTCAATGATATTGGCGTGTTGGAACTGGCCTCGCACCCGACGCACGTCGCTGGGGTGTTGGCGAGCGCTGGAGTTAATACGAACTCCGTTGGCATGTCTCCAAGAGCCATTCTCAAGGCCTATGACATGAACGGCGATGCTTCAGCTATGGCCACCGTCGCCAGCACCAACCGTTCTCTCGTTTCCAACCATTCGTACGGGAATGCCGTTGGCTGGGAGGGATTGAGATGGTGTAACGTCACCCATTTGGGAACCGTAATCGCGAATGGTTACTATCCGGTGTGGAACGGCGATCCAGCGATCGACAAGACCAACGATTACAACTTTGGCTTGTACAACAAGGATGCGACCAACATGGACGCGATCGTCTATAAAGCCGGGAGTTACCTGCCGGTCTTTTCCGCTGGAAATGAGCGCGGACCGCATGGGCTTCCGAGCGGTGTCGCAAACGGAGCGACCTACGGTTTCTATTGTAGGGCATACAACGGAGCTTATGGTGGCTTTGTGGCGTCTGGCGACGCGAACTTCCCCGCTCCGCCCGCCGATGGCGCCACGGCGGGTTGGAGGACGATCCCGCCCTATGCGTGCGCCAAGAACAACCTTGTCGTCGGCTCCATCACGAACATAGCAGGCGGCTATCAGGGAAGCAACGGTGTCAAAATTTCCGGTTTCAGCAGCCTTGGCCCGACCAGCGATGGACGCATCAAGCCCGATCTGATGGCGCCGGGAGAGAACATCCTTTTCCCCGACACCAATTCCACCACTGGTTATACCACCGATTCGGGGACCAGCTTTTCCGCTCCCGCGGTGGCCGGCGCCTTGAACCTCATTATCGAGCAAAACACCCGCCAGAACGGAACCAACGCCCAGTTGCTGGCCTCGACGCTCAGAGGCTTGGCCATTCACACGGCGGATGCCGCCGGCACCAATGCCGGGCCAAGTTACAGGTCCGGGTGGGGAATGTTCGATGCCCAAAAGGCTGCCACACTCTTTGCGGCGAACAGGCTCAGCAACGGCTTGGCATTCATCAAGGAGATCAAGCTCTGTGACGGCGACTACATCCAGTTCCCCGTGACCGTGACCAATGGCACCGTGGAACTGAAAGTCACCATTTGCTGGACCGATCCGCAGGGGGCCGCTTTCCCGGCGGCGCTCAACCCCACCAATCTGGCGCTGGTGAACGACCTTGATTTGCGCGTGATCTCGCCCAACAGCACCACCAATTTCCCTTGGGTCTTGAATCCCGCCGATCCCAGCGCCGCCGCGACCCACGGCGACAACTTCCGTGACAACGTCGAGCAGGTGGTGATCCCTACCCCAACCTCGGGGAGCTACCTCGTGCGGGTCACGCACAAGGGGCACATTGTGAACGCGGCCCGCCAAAATTCAGCCCAATCCGTCTCGGTCATCACAAGCGGGGTGCAGGTGCAGCCGCGCCCAGCGGTCCAGATCGTGAATTCACTCGCCTTCTCGACCAACCGCCTGTTCGCTTTGAGGTGGAGTTCCACGGCTGGGCTCAATTACCAGATTCTTCAATGCGGTGGCCTCAGCGGCACCAATCTGAGCGCGCAAAGCTGGCAACCGGCCAACGATCTGATCAGCGCCGGCAAGACCAACACGGCCTTCCTTTTGCAGACCTCCAAAACCACCAATCAATTCTTTCGTGTCGTCGAAACCCGTCCATGAGAAATCTCTTCTTCACCGCTGCCGTGCTTGTGCCCGCGCTCTTGCGCGGGCAGGCGGTTGTGCTTACGCCGGCCCCGCCGTTGTGGGTGAATCCGGCCGACCCGTGGAACTACGGTGTCAGCATTGGGTTCGGGTACTCGGGCCTGCCGCAGTACGGCATTGACCTGAACGGCGATGGGACCACTGATTTCACCCTGACATGCGCGTGGCGCGACCTGGTCTTTAACATCGTCCAGGCTGGGAGCAACGCTGTGCTTGCGTATGTGGTTGATGACTTTGGCAGCAGCTACGTCGCAAATGTTGGCCTGGGTGCCGTCGTTGGGCCGTCAAGCTCCCTGTGGCCGACCTGGCAACCCGCCAGCGGAGGGTTAATCCCACCGATCATTTCAGGTCTTTATAGCGAGGGAGCCTACGGTCTCTTTGCCGGCACGACCGGCTATATCGGCCTGCGCTTTGACATAGACGGCAGCGATCATTACGGCTTCCTTCAACTCGACTGCCGCGGGTATTCCGGCGACGGCGGTTTCTTGCAGGGCTACGGGTACAACACTGTGCCCGGCGAACCGATCACCATCGTCTCAGTGCCGGAGCCGGCCACGTGGGCATTATTTGGCCTCGGTGCGTTGCTGCTGGCCGCTCTTGGCCACCACCGTCGCGATACACCCATAATTCACCGCTTGCCCTCCCCCGAAGACTTATCGGCACGCTGTTCAATCGTGAATCCGCTAGGGTTATGCAAACGACTGCCTTGCCGACCAGGCCCGGCAGGCTGCGCGTTGGCAGCAGCCCTGCTTGCGCCCGTCCTCTTGCACGGGCAGGGAGTTGTGCTTACGCCGGCCCCACCGTTGTGGGTGAATCCGGCCGACCCGTGGAACTACGGCGTCAGCATCGGGCCCGGGTACTCGGGCCTGCCGCAGTACGGCATTGACCTGAACGGCGATGGGGCCGCCGACTTTACGCTGACCTGCGCGTGGCGGGATGGGGTCTTTAACATCGTCCAGGCTGGGAACAACGCTGTGGTTGCGTATGTGGTTGATGACTTTGGCAGCAGCTACGTCGCGAATCTTGAGAACGGAGCCGTCGTTGGACCGTCAAGCTCCTTGTCGCCAGTCGGCAGCCCGCCAGCGGAGGGTTAATTCCCCCAATCCTGTCAGGTTCCTATAGTGAGGGAGCCTATGGCCTCTTCGCCGGTACTACCACCGGTTTTATCGGGCTGCGCTTTGACATAAATGGCAGCGATCATTACGGCTTTCTTCAACTCGATTGTCGCGGCTACGGAGGTGTCGGCGGTTTCTTGCAGGGGTATGGGAACAACACCGTGCCTGGCGAACCGATCACCACCGTCTCAGTGCCAGAGCCGAGCACATGGACGTTGCTCGGCCTGGGCACATTGCTGTTTTGCGCCTTCGAGCGGTTTCGAACCCTAAGATGGTGCGGTCTTTCTGGCGTGTTGAGGTGACAGGCCAGGAGAAGTGGCCCGCTCCGCCACTTCCAAGAAGAGGCTCGGGATCGGGTTGAATTTGATCCCCAGTCCCTTCGTCCACTCTCCCAATGTTAAACCGCCAGATTCACGGAGCCGCCTCGGCTTGGGGCGTGCTCCGCCTGACTTGTTTGCTGCTGTGCGCGGCCGTGGCGCCCCTTCGCGGGGCCACCACGTCGGCCACAAACTCCGCGACCAATAGCGGAATCCCGAGCCTTTTGACTTCAAATGCGCTCTCCACCAACTCGACGAACCTGGCGGGGCAGGCCGGGGGAACCAACGCGCCAGCTCACCGGTCGGTGTCCGGCTGGGGCAAGAAGCTCAAGGAAGGGGGCAATACCGCGCTGGTGCAGATTCTGTTGTCGGTTTTCGGGGCGGGGTTCATCTTCGAGCGGCTGGCCCACTGCCGGCGCAAGCATTTCGTCCCGGAAGGCCTGTCGGAACGGGCCCGGCAGCTCTGGAAAGCGGGCAAATTCGCGGAACTGGAGAGCCTGGGGCAGCAAGAGCCCAGCACCCTGGCACGCGCGATTTCGTTTGTGGTGAAGCACCGGCACAACTCGGTGGCCGATGTGTCGGCGCTGACGGGCGAAGTGGTTTCACGGGAGCTCTCGAGCCACTTTCAGCGCGCCTATCCCCTGGGGGTGGTGGCCACGCTGGAACCGTTGCTCGGCTTGTTGGGGATGATCCTGGGCATGATCGAAACCTTCGAGACGGTTGCGTTGGCCGGGGCGTTGGGCGATCCCACCCAACTGGCGACCGGGATTTCCGAGGCGCTGGTGACGACGGGACTGGGGTTGGCCACCGCCATTCCCTTCCTGGCCCTGTATCATTTCTTCAAGCACAAGACCAACACCTTCGGCACGATGTTGGAGGAGGAAATGACCGATCTTTTGGCGGAATGGCTGCTCACGACCGACAAGCCCAAGTCTGGCGGACGGTGAGATCACCCAGGACGTCCTCAGCTCTAACTCGGATTTCTCCATAACTTCATGCGTGTTCGCAAGCCAGACGACGAGCCGTTCGAGATCATGCTGATCCCGATGATTGACTGCATGTTGGTCATCATTATTTTCTTTCTGGTGGCCACCACCCTGAAGAACACCGAACGCGAATTGCCGCTGGAATTGCCTGACTCCGCCGCGGCGGTCTCGGTGGAGCAGACCCCGGAGACGGTGGTGATCGGGGTGGACCGCGAGGGACGGAACTATTTTGGTACGGACGCCCGGGTGGAGGCGGTGGATCGCGAGCGCCTCCATCGCGAGATTCGGGAGCTGGCGCAACGCAATCCGTTGCAGCGGGTCCGGATTGACAGCGACCGGGATACCCGGTTTGAGGATTTTGTGCATCTGGTGGATTTGTGCCAGTTTGAAGGACTGCGCAACGTCGGTATCCACACCCGAAAACAACCCAATCACTGACCCGGCGGCCACCCGACCGGCGGAAAGGCCGGCGGCGCCCACAACACGAGCCCTGTCATGAGCAGCAGCCTATGAAACCCAACGAAGGTTCCGCGGTGCGTCCGACCCGGCAGAAACTGGTGCCGGGCTACTGGGCGCTCTCGATCGGGCTGCACGGCTCGATCCTGGTCTGGCTGCTGCTCTTTTCGCCGATGCGGGTGCTGGACCTGCAGAAGGCCAAGAACGCGTTTACGGCCGGCAGCGCCAAGATTGCCCAGGTGATGGATCTGATTCGGCAGCGCCAGGCCGATCTGGTCAAGGATCGGGTGCTGGATCTCCGCTCGATGGCGCATGAAATGGACGACATCGAGAAGGGCAAGGAAGCCGAGTTCCAGCAATTCTTGAACGAGTTTGCCCAGGACGCGCCGGCCAAGGCGCAGCAGGCCCAGGCCCAGGCGGAGAAAGCCCAGACCGAGGCCCTGGCGGCGCAGGCCGAGGCGGAAAAGGCGCTGGCGACCTCGCTGCAATCCAATGCCTCAAAGGATTGGGACGCCGCCACCGCCGATCAAAAGAAAGCCCAGGATTCCCAGATGCGTGCCGACCAGGCGATGGAACGGGCCCTGCAAACCCTTCGGCTGGCGGATTCTTCCCTCGAAGCCGCGAGCCAGGCCCAGGCCGAAGCCAATCAGGTGCAAACCCGCGCGGACAAGGCCCAGCTCGGCGCGGTGCAAATCCGCGACTCGGCTTCGGGGGTGCTGGGGGAAGCGCGAAACAAAGGCAGGGATTTGGAGCGGGCTCGCGAATCGGTGCAGCAGCGGCAGGCCGAAACGGCCCAAGCACTCACCAACGCGGCCAAGTTGGCGGCGGAAGCGGCTCTGGCTTCCACCAATGCGAGTCTGGCCAAGGCCACGGCGGCGGCCGCCCGAACCGAAATGGCCCAAGCGGGTCTGACCCCAAAAGACAAGCGTGAGGCCCAGCGCAAAGCCGAGGAAGCCGACCGCAAAACCCGTCAGGCCGAGGAGAAAGCCCAGCGTGCCCGGGAGAACACCGATCGTGCCCGGAACCGGATCCAGGAAGCTCAATCCAAGGTGCAACAGGCTGAAACGCGCATGGCCCAAGTGGAGCGCGAGGCGGCCCAGGCCAACGCCAAGGCCACCGACGTGCAGACCAAGACCAGGCAGACCCAAGCCGAGGCCAAGGCTCTCCAGGCCGAGGCGCGCCAAGCTCTCCAGAAAGCGCAGCAGGCCCTGGTCGCGGCGCTCCAGAATCGAGTCGTGGACACGAACCGGGTGGCGGTCCTGTTTGGTCCCACCACCGACCCGGCGGAGGAACGGGGCCTGGCAACGGCGGATTTGGCGTCCCTCTACGATTCGGCCGTGACGACGGAAGGTCGCCTCACCGAGACCTACCGGCGGGTCCGGGCGATGGACCTGGCCATGATCCGGCAGATCCCACTCAGTAATGCTGTGCAATTGACCGAGGTGGCGCGCACCCTTCGGCCGGACCTGAAAGCGCCTTTGCGGGCGGCCGTGACGGAGGACGCGGCAGTGCCGGCCGTGCGTCAGGCCGTGGCCACCGCTTCGGCCGAAATCAGCTCCATGGTGGCGGTGGCCAACTCGATGCTGGCGACCGCCAAGGGCTTGGATACCTCCGGATCGGGAGGCCCGGGAGGGGCGACGATCTCAATGGACCTGCTCAACGCGCGCTCGGCCCAGGAAGCCGAATTGGCGGGGTTGGCGGCGGAGGATTCCGACGCGCGCGCCAAAGACCTGGCGGGGGCAATGCGAGGGGCGGGAGAAGGTGGAAATGGTTCGGGAACTGGGATGGGGGCCGGCGGAGGGGCAGGGGCGGGGCCACCGCGCGGGGGCGGAGGTTCTGGACCCGCCGGACCGCCGCGCGGGGCCGGGCGTCCCGGCTCCCCTTTGGACCCACCCACGTTCCCCAAGGATCTTCGGGCGCTGGCCTCTCGAAAAATCTCCCATACGGGCACGCCGGCTTCGT
>Ga0114951_10006166_pt1 | contig 10715 bp, 5 predicted proteins | sample AM7aDNAmetaG_FD_88677 | JGI IMG/M metagenome (GOLD analysis project Ga0114951, IMG submission 88677) | Freshwater microbial communities from Finland to study Microbial Dark Matter (Phase II) - AM7a DNA metaG | ecosystem: Environmental > Aquatic > Freshwater > Lake | place: Finland: Lake Alinen...
GACCGGCTCGTGGTTCCGGTGGAGGATTGGCTTTTCTCCCTCTGCGCCGTTTTCTTTTCCGCCTCTCCCCGTCCGAGGCGTAGAGGGTGACGCGTGTGCGGAGTTGCCATTCACCATGAGCACATTGGTTGAATTTCAAGACGCCGTTGCCCAGCTTCCCGGCGACGAGCGGAAAGCCTTGCACGTGTGGCTCAATTCCCAAGCCGAGTCCGGGCTGACCGCGCCGGAAGAACAGCGCCTGCTACGCTCGCTGGATGAAGCCGTTCGCCACATTGCCAAGGGTGATCCCGCCACCGCTGTGCGCATCGGCAATGAACTGATGGATCGCGTGGAAATTCCGGAAAACTTTCCGCTGCTCAGTGCGTTGTATGCCAAACGTCCCGGCGTGCGTAAACTGGTTTCGCTGCCTTACCTCACTTTTATCGTCCGAGGCTGGAGGAAAACACCGTGGACATCCTGTGTTACTGGCACGGCGCCCGCACCGGGCCGGAGTGGCCTTCGCTCAAATAAAATTTGCGCGCGAGAATCTTGCCGCAATCGCCTGCTTCTGGCTTAATTCGCGCCGCTCTTAATTTTATTTCATGTCAGCCAAACGCAAAAAAGATTCCGGTCAACCGGAATTGCCCATCGAAGGCACGCCACCCGCCGCGCCGGCGGAAACCGCGCCCGCGCCGAAATCCGCCGAGACCAATGGCACCGGCGCGGATCACGTCATCGCCGAAACGGTCGAAGCCATCGTCCACAAGCCGTTTGATCCGAAGCAATCGGGCGGCGGCTTGCACACGCGCGTGGATCGCGGGTTTCTCGATTACGCCAGCTATGTCATCCGCGACCGCGCGATCCCGAATCTGGCGGACGGTTTCAAGCCGGTGCAGCGGCGCATCATGTGGGCGCTGCACGAAAAGGACGACGGACGCTTCATCAAGGTCGCCAACGTCGTCGGTCACACGATGCAGTATCATCCGCACGGCGATGCGTCCATCGGCGACGCGCTCGTGGTGCTGGCGAACAAGCGTTACCTCATCGAGGGCCAGGGGAATTTTGGCAACATCTTCACCGGCGATCCCGCCGCCGCCTCGCGGTATATCGAATGCCGGCTCACGGAACTGGCGCGCACGGAAGTTTTCAACGACTCCATCACCGAGTTCATTCCCAGCTACGACGGGCGCAATAAGGAGCCGGTGTCGCTGCCGTGCAAGCTGCCGCTCACGCTCATGCTCGGCACGGAAGGCATTGCGGTCGGCTTGAGCGCGCGGATTTTGTCGCATAATTTCCCCGAGCTGCTCGAAGCGCAGATCGCGATCCTCAAGAAGCAGCCGTTCAAGTGTCTGCCGGATTTTCCGACCGGCGGTTTGATGGACGCCCGCGATTATCAGGACGGCAAAGGCTCGGTGAAAGTCCGCGCCAAGATCAAGACCAAGGACGAGTCCACCGTCGTCATCAAGGAAATCCCGCCGACCACCACGACGGAATCGCTGATCGCGTCCATCGAGGACGCGGTGCAAAAGGGCAAGCTCAAGGTCAGATCGGTCAATGATTTCACGTCCGAGACCGTGGAGATCGAAGTCAAATGTCCGTCCGGCGTGGACGCGGAGAAGCTGGTGGACGCGCTTTACGCCTTCACCGATTGTGAGGTGTCCATCGCGAGCCGCATTGTTGTCATCAAGGATAATCGGCCGGTGGAGTTGACCGTGTCAGAAATTCTGCGCGAGAACACTGACCAACTCGTCGCCATTCTCAAACGCGAACTGGAGCTGCGCGAGAAGCAGTTGCTGGACGAACTGCATTACCGCACGTTGGAACGCATCTTCATCGAGGAGCGGATCTACAAACTGATCGAGAAGTGCAAGACAAACGAGGCGGTGATGGCAGCCGTCTACGAAGGCTTCAACCCGTTCAAGAAGCAGCTCGTGCGCGAGATCGTGGACGCGGACGTGGAGAAATTATTGCAGGTCCGCATCCGCCGGATTTCGCTGTTCGACATCAACAAGCATCGCGAGGAGATGGAAAAGACGAAGGCCGAACTCGCCGAGACGCTGAAGAATCTCAAGAGCCTCACGAAATATGTCATCGGCCATCTCGAAGCGCTGCTGGAAAAATATGGGCCGATCTATCCGCGCCTGACGACCAAGTCCGCGCGCCACGAGGAAGTGGATGTGAAGACGGCGGCGTTCAAGTCGTTCAAAGTCGCCTACGACCGCGAGACCGGCTACGTGGGCTACAAGGTGAGCGGCGACGAGTTCAAGCTCGAATGCACCAAGTTCGACAAGGTGCTGCTCGTGTTCAAGGACGGCACCTACAAGGTCACCGAGCTGCCCGAGAAATTATTCGTCGGGCCGGAACTGTTCTACTGCGGCCTGCCCGACCGCGATAAAGTTTTTACCTGCGCCTACACCAACCGCGACGCCAGCTATCTCAAGCGGTTCACGTTTGGCGGAACCATCATGGGCAAGGCCTATTCCTGCATCCCGGAAAAATCGCGCATCCTCTACTTTGCGCCGGAAACCGCTAAGATGCTTTACGTCCGCTACAAGCCCTCGCCGCATCAGAAAGTTTCCCAGCAGACCTGCAATCCGGCGGAAGTGGACGTGAAATCGCCGAAGACCCTGGGCCGGCAACTTTCCATCAAGGACATCTCCTCCGTCACGGCGGAGCCGACGCGCGGCTGGGACGAAAAGGAGACCACCACCAAGATTGTTTTTGTGTGAGGCGAATCGGGCTCGGCATGGATGATCGCCGCACAGTTTCCGATTGCCGGCGCGGGCGGCATCCGGGACGAACCTTTCTTGACGTTTGATTACGGGGGTCTAGGCTTCGAGCATGACCCGTTTGGTTATGTATTCACGCTTCTGGGTGGGCGTATTCTTTGCCGGACTTCTGGTGGTGATGACAGTAATTCCTTCGGCCCACGCCGCGCGCACGGAACTCGACCTCGGCGGCACCTGGCAATTCGCCAAGGTGAGCCAGCTCAATTTTCCTCCCACCAATTCCTGGCAGACGATGACCGTGCCTGGTTTCCTTTCCGGCTATCAGAACGAACACGCTTGGTTCCGCCGCACGTTCACGATTCCTGCTGGCATGGCCGGCTCGAAGCTCAAGCTGCGTTTTGGTGGCGTGAAATACAACGCGCAAGTCTGGCTCAACGGCGCATTCGTCGGCAGCTACCTCAACGGCTACGAGCCGTTTGAGTTCGACGTGACGAGCGCTGCGTTGACGAGCCAAACCAATGAATTGATCGTCGGCGTCACCGACTGGTCCGCCACGTTCGCCGCGCCGGTGGATTTCAGCACCAAGCCGTCCGCGCAGGATGCGCGGGATTTTGTCAAAACGAACATCCTTGCGCCCATCGGCGGCCGCTATGAATTATACGGCCCGTGGCAGCCGGTGAAACTGGTGAGCTTGCCGGCGGTTTCGATTGCCGACGTGTTCGTGATGCCGTCTGTGCGCAGCAATCTGGTCACTGTGCGGCTGACTCTGCGCAACGACACCGCCTCGGCGCAAACCGTCAATCTTACCAACCGCGTGCTCGCGGCCGGCAGCCCGGTGTTGTCACTGCCTTGGCAGCAGGTGACGGTCGGACCGCTCACAAACGTGTCGCTGGACATCGCGGCACCCTGGACCACGGCGCATCTGTGGAGTCATCTCGATCCGTATCTTTATTCCCTGGAGACGAGCATCAGCAGTCCGCAAGGAACTGACCAAATGCTGACTCGATTTGGCTTTCGCGAGTTCTGGGCCGAGTCGGGAAAGTTTTTTCTTAACGGCACGCCCCTCAACCTGCTGGCCACCGCCACCTGGCCCACCACCGACTTGCAGACGACCAATCAAATCAAAAAAATCCTCCAGGATGTCAAAGCCGGGAACAACGTGGCCATCCGCTTCCACACGCAGCCGTGGGATGAAACTTGGTATGAAATGGCCGACGAGGTTGGCTTGCTGATCGTGGAGGAGTGCGCAGTCTGGTGCGATCCGAATGCTTACAAGCTGAGCGACTCGACTTTCTGGACCAACTACTCCCGCCACCTCTCCGCCGCCGTGCAGCGCGACCGGAATCATCCTTCGATTGTCCTGTGGAGCCTGGAGAACGAAATCCTGCATTGCGGCGGGGATAAATTATATGCCGCCACGCCCGCGCAACTCGGCGCGATGGGCCGCGTGGTGAAGGGTATGGATCCCACGCGTCCGATCACCTTCGAGGCCGACCTCGATCCCGCCGGCGAAGCCAGTGCGCTCGGTCTGCACTATCCACACGAATATCCCGATTACCAAGTCTGGCCGAATGCCGCGTGGTGGATGGACCAATACATCGCGCGCAGTTGGATGCCCGGCGGGCAATGGAAATGGGATCATACCAAGCCGCTCTACATCGGCGAGTTTCTCTGGGTGCCGTCCAGTTCCCCGGCCGATTTTACCATCATCTTCGGCGATGATGCCTACGCCGATCCAAGTTACTATCGCAATCAAGCCAAGGGCATGACGTGGCGCATGGCCATCGAAGCGTATCGCGGCTATGGCGTGAACGGCATCGGGCCTTGGACGTTGTTTGAAGACCCGGTGGTTTCCTGGGGAACGTTCGATTTGCAACCCACCAACAATTATCTCTATCAGGTGCAGAAGGCGGCCTATGAGCCAAACGCGGTTTTTCCTGAGGAATACAACACGCGCTTCTTCGCGGGCGAAACGGCGCAGCGCACCGTGCGCATTTACAATGACCGGATGACCACGAACAATTTGACATTGCGCTGGCGCGCGGGTTCTGGCGCGTGGGCGAGCCGCGCCTTCACGCTGCCTCCGGCTGGACAGCGGCGGGATACCAATTCGTTCACCGCGCCCGCCGCCGGGCCGTTCGCGCTCCAATTTGAATTGAGCGACACGAACGGTGTGGTCTTTACCAATGCGATAGATTGCACCGCGATGGCGCGTCCGGCGTTGACTCTGCCTGCGGGCGTGAAGCTAGCGTTGTATGATCCACATGGCACCACGTCCGGTTTGCTCACACGCTTCGGCCTGTCGTTTACAACCGTGACGAATTTGCGGACCGCCGCTTACGATCAGTTTAATCTGCTGCTAATCGGTCGCGACGGATTGACGAACGAACCCACTGCCGAGGTTGGCATAAGCACACTAGCCGCGCGCTGGCAGCAGTATGCCGCGCAAGGCGGTTGGGTGCTGGTGTTGGAGCAGACAAACTATCCGTCGTTCCTGCCGGCGGAGGCGCAGCTACAGAACTTCGATGCGAGTTTCGCATTTCCAAGCGCCGATCATCCCGTGGTGCAGGGGCTCACGCCAAACTACCTGCGCTGGTGGGCGGATGATCACCGGCTAGTGGCCAAGGCGCTGGCCATGCCGGCGCGCGGGAATTTCCGTTCGCTCGCATCCATCGGCTCGCGCAACGGAATGGAATACGCCGCTGCCGTAGAATTTCCCATCGGTTTGGGCGGGGTTCTCTGCTCGCAATGGCTGCTGGCTTCGCGCTTCGATGTCGAGCCGCTGGCGGGAGTGTTGTTGCAGCGGCTGCTGAATTACTGCGCGCCCGGCAGCAATCACTCTTCGCTGCGCGCCGTGGCCTTGCTGACCGAAACCAACTCCATGCTCTCGGCGAAAGTTTTCGAGCTGGGCCTGCTGGCACAAAATTTCCTGGGCGCAGTGACTAATTGCGATTCGAAACAGTTCCCCTTATTGGTCATTGGCGGCGGCAACGCGGCCTGGTCGGAAGCCGTGTCACAACTTCCGGCGCTCGCGAGCTACGTGGATGCCGGGGGCAAGCTGCTTTTGCACCGGCCGAATGCCGCGTTCATCGCCGCCGTGCAGCCAGTTCTTTTTCCAGATCTGGATGCCGCCGACGCTTCTTTTGGTCTGTTGCTGCGCGGCACCGCGACCAATCCAACGGTGCGATTGACCAGCCATGACCTGCACTGGATCGCCACGGCCGGCACCTGGAATGCGGATGAGGTGATCGCCACCAACATCGCCCAGCGTTATTACCGCAAGCGTTTCACTCCCGCCAGCTACAGCACCATTCAAGTCGAGAACATGCCCATCCACAGCACTGGCAGCGCGAGTTCCGGCGGCTGGTGGCTGTATGCCAACGGCTACGTCGCGCAGGACATCACCGCTGCTCAAAGCGGCACTTATCTCTTCAACGTTCTCGCCAAGGGCACGTCCCTTGCCGGACTGGGGCCGCACATGACTTTGAAAATAGATGGCCGCGCCCTCGATGCCATCACCGTGATCTCCAACACACCTGCATATTACACGTTGAGCGCAGAACTGACCGCCGGCACGCACCAGCTCGCGGTTTATTTCGACAACGACGCCTACGCTCCGCCCGAAGATCGAAATCTCTTTCTGGATGAAATCCGCTGGGGCCGTGACGCCGATAACAGTCCCACCACGTTGCTGACTCGTCCGGGTGCCGTGGCCCAAGTGAAGCGCGGCAACGGCCTGATTTTGCTCGATGAAATTTGTTGGGACACCGAGACGCAGAGCACAACGAAAGCTGCGCGTTTCGGTAGCACGTTACTGACGGCATTGGGCGGCGCGTTTCGTCAGTCGCCGGCGCTCGGCATCGAGGCGGAATCCCTGACCAACGTGAATGTGAACGCCTACTCGGTCTATGGCGGCATCGCGCATCTCAACAGCAACGGTCGCGTCGAAACCAGCGTCCGCATCGCGACCAGCGGCAACTACACCTTCGATGTGGTGGCCGGTGGCACCACGGCGCTGGGGGTTTTCCCGCAGGTGGCGATCACCGTGGACGGTGTTAACAAAACGAACTGGTTCCTCACCACCTCGAACCTGATCCATTACACCTTCACGCTTTCGCTCACGGCGGGCACGCACACTATCGGCCTGGCTTTCCTAAACGACGCAAATCCCACCGGCGAAGATCGCAACGCTTACTTTGACAGACTGGTGATCACCCCGCAGATCGCTCCGCTGCTGGCCTTAGTAGATGTTGATGCCGCCGCGCACACCACCGCGCTACAATGGGAAGCCACGCCGGGAAAATCATACGAGGTCCAATTTGCCTCCGGCCTTGAAGGTTCCGGCTGGCAGGTGCTCACGAATATCCTCAGCGCCGGAACGGTGGCCGGCTGGCAGGACAGCGGCCAGCTCTCCGGCACCCCGCCGCTGACTCCTGCCGCCCCAAAACGTTTCTATCGCGTCCGTCAAACGAGCCCGTGATCCGGTCGCCTCAACGTTTGGTTGAAGTGATTTAAATTCGCGCGTCGCGGGTCTGCGCCGCGCAGATTTCCGGTTCAAACGAACCGGCAGACCGCTGGGGGGGCGCGGTCTGCCGGCATGGATTTCTATCGTCCAGTTCAGTTCACCGAAACGTCAATCTGCTTCGGCTTGGCTTCCTCGGATTTCGGAAGCGTGACCGTGAGCACACCGTCTTTGTAGGCGGCTTTCACCTTGTCCGCCGCGACGGGTGCAGCCAACGTCAGGGCGCGCTGGAATTTCCCGTAGAACCGCTCCTGCCGGTGGATTTCCACACCCTCTTCAACTTTCCCGCTCTTGCGTTCGCCGGAGATGACGAGCGCACCGTCTTGCAGGGAGACGCCGATGTCTTCGCGTTTCATGCCGGGCAATTCCATACTGATGGTGTAGTTGTCCTTGTCCTCCTGCACATCGAGCGCCGGTGCCCAGCCTGTTAAAGGCGATTCAAACAGCCTGAAGGGTGATTCAAGCAAACGATCCCAGTCGTCCTGCAAGTTTGCCAGCCGGCCAAACGTCGGCCAGGCCACCGCAGGTCGTTCATATTTTGTCAGTTTCATAATGTTCCTTTGGTTAAATGTTATTCTTCCAACAACCCTATTTCAGCTTGAGTGATGCCAAGGGCGTGGATGGCAAAAACCCCCGAAAAATCAACAGGTTCTAAGAACCTGGCTTTTGCCGGATAAAACGCGTTGGAAATTTTTGGCACAAGGGATTGTCCCAAGTGGGACAAAAATTCTCTTTTGATTCCGGCCAAAAAAAAGCCCCAAGCCGGTTTGGCCTGGGGCTTTGAAGGAAAGCAGATGTTAGTCGAAAGCGTGACCGGCGCAGCACAGGACGTTCTTCACCTTGTGGCGCACGAGATCCTTGACGGCCTGACGGGCTGGTCCGAGATATTTGCGCGGGTCGAATTCGCCCGGCTTTTCCGAGAACACCTTGCGGATGGCGGCGGTCATGGCGATGCGCAGATCGGTGTCGATGTTGACCTTGGTGCATCCCACGCGGCGCGCGACTTCGATGTCGGCTTCCGGCACGCCTTGCGCGTCGGGCATTTTGCCGCCGTATTTGTTGACTTCAGCCACGAGGTGCGCGGGCACGCTGGAGGCTCCGTGCAAGACGAGCGGATAATCGCCTAGATTGGCTTCCATGAGCGCCTGCTTGATGAGTTTGAGGCGTTCGAGGTCCAAGTGCTGTTCGCCCTTGAATTTGAAAGCGCCATGGCTGTTGCCGATGGCGACGGCGAGCGAGTCGCAGCCGGTGAGCTTCACAAATTTGACCGCCTCTTCGGGATTCGTGTAATGGCCGCTGGCGGAATGGGCCCCACCTTCTTCACCCTCGTCGAACTGCGCGCCGACGAGATGGCCGAGTTCGGATTCCACGGACGCATTATATTTGTGCGCGTATTCGACGACCTTCTGGGTGATCTCGACGTTCTTCTCGAACGGTTCGTGCGAGGCGTCGATCATGACGCTGGTGAAACCTTCGTCAATGCACTCTTTGCACAGCTCAAACGTGTCGCCGTGGTCCAAATGAACCGCGATCGGGACGGTCGAAAGGCTGACGGCGGCCTCGATCAGTTTTTTGAGGTAGGTCGGATGGGCGTATTGGCGCGCGCCCTTGGAAATCTGGAGCATCAGCGGCGCCTTTTCCTCTTCGCAGGCTTCAACGATCGCCTGGATGAGTTCCATGTTATTGACGTTAAACGCGCCGAGGGCATATTTGCCCTTCAACGCCTTCGCGAACAGGTCTCTGGTATGTGTTAGTGGCATAAATTTTTTCGTTTTCGTCCGGACTTAATTTTCCAACTGTCGGGAATCATAACTTGATTCCCCGCAAAGGAAATAAAAAATAAAACCTCAACTGGCTTGATCATTTTCCGCGCAGAAGGATGAAAAATCACTTCACGAAAAATTCTTTGATCACCGCCACCACGCGCTGAATTTGTGCGTCGGTCAGCTCGGGATAGATCGGCAGACTCAGACACTGGCTCGCGGCTTTTTCGGCCACGGGGAAATCGCCCGCCTTGTGGCCCAGGCTCGCGTAGCATTTTTGCAGATGCAGCGGCAGCGGATAATGCAGCGCGCAGCCCACGCCGTTGGCGTCGAGATATGCCTTCAGCTGGTCGCGTTGCGGATGGCGCACGACGTAAAGGTGGTAGGCGCTCTCGGCGTAGGCGGCTTCGAGCGGAAGCTGCAGCGGCGTGCCTTTCAGCAGTTCGTGGTAGCGATGCGCCACCCGGCGACGTTCATTGGTCCACTTTTGCAGATGCGGCAACTTTACTCCGAGCACCGCGCCCTGAATGCCTTCCATGCGGTAATTGAAGCCCACTTCGTCGTGGTAATAACGCACGGTCGAACCATGTTCGCGCAGGGAGCGGGCGCGGGCGGCAAACGCCGCGTTGTTGGTGACGAGCGCGCCGCCTTCGCCGCAGGCGCCGAGATTCTTGCCGGGATAAAAACTGAAGCAGGACATTTCGCCGAACGTGCCGACCATCTTGCCCTTGTATTTCGCCGCGTGCGCCTGCGCGGTGTCCTCCACGAGCGGCAGCTTGTGTTTGCGGCAGATTTCCCGGATCGGATCGATGTCGAACGACTGGCCGTAGAGATGCACCGGCATGACGGCCTTGGTTTTCGGCGTGATGGCCCGTTCGAGCAGTTTCGGGTCAAGATTCATCGTGCCGTCTTCCACGTCCACATAAACCGGGGTCGCGCCGACGTAGGAGATCGCCCAGCTGGTGGCCACAAACGTGTAGGGCGTGCTGATGACCTCGTCGCCCGGCTTGATGTCGAGCAGTAGCAGCGCGACGTGCAGCGCGGAGGTGCCGCTGTTGAAGGCGACGCAATGCTGCGCGACGACGAATTTGGCGAAATCCTTTTCAAACTGCGACACGTCCGGCGCAAGGCAGAACGAGCAGTTGTAGAGGTTGCGGGCGATGACCGCGTCCAGTTCTTTGCGCACGCTGCGGATTTGCGCGGCCAGGTCGAGATAAGGAACTTTATCACTCATTTGAAAGTTAAAGTAATTTGTTCGGCCGAAAATTAAAAGTTAAAATTATAAGCTTGGGCGGCATTGGCAAGGTGCTTGAGCCAGTCTCTTGATTTCCGCGAACACCTGCTCTGGCGTGATGCCGGCCATGCAATGAACCGCACTTTTGCAAACGCTGACGTTGTAGCAGGAGCAGGCGCTGCCGATGAGAAACCGGTGGTGCGAACCCGCCGGCGCCCAACGAACCGCCGACGTGGGACCGAACAATGCCAGGGTCGGCGTGCCGACCCCGGCGGCAAAATGCAGCGGGCCGGTGTCGCCGGTGACGAACGCCCGGGCGCGTTTGAGCACGGCGAGATATAGCGCGAGGTCGGGAACCGGTGGCAAAACGGACGCCTCCGGGACGAGCCGTTTGAAATCGGCCATGAGCGCTTCCTCCCGCGCGCCCACGCCGGTGCTGAAGAGTAACTCGATTCCGGCGGTCGCGGCCAATTGCTGCAACGTCACCC
>Ga0114951_10006168_pt1 | contig 10713 bp, 7 predicted proteins | sample AM7aDNAmetaG_FD_88677 | JGI IMG/M metagenome (GOLD analysis project Ga0114951, IMG submission 88677) | Freshwater microbial communities from Finland to study Microbial Dark Matter (Phase II) - AM7a DNA metaG | ecosystem: Environmental > Aquatic > Freshwater > Lake | place: Finland: Lake Alinen...
GCGGCACCCGGTTCATCCTGCACATACGCCAGGATGGCCGAGGTATCAAGAACGCATGCCGTTACTTTAACCCCCATGACGCCGATCCGCCGCACGTGATCTTAAAAGAGCCGCGGACAATCCGGATGCCTTGAATCGTCCCCGAAGCGCCTTGATCGGATCAGCGGGAATCGGAATAACGGTGATACTCTGCCCGTCGTCCAGCCATTCCAGTCGCGTATGGGGGGTGATATTATAACGTTGACGAATGCTCGTGGGCACAACGGTCTGACCACGCACGGAAATTGTACTTGTCATGGTGTATCCTCCTGCCACAATCATACAAGATTATTATTAGTAAAACAAGATTATATCTATGTATGACTTATTTCTGAACATGTTTAGCAGGTTATTGTAATGGGCCTTCTTAATTGATGCCCTCCCCCTTGTGGGGAGGGTCGGGGAGGGGGATTTTCCAAGATGGCGAAGTACAATAACCTGCTCAACATATTCTTATTTCTTAACGCAGGCCCAGCAAAGGCAAGGGACTGGCGATAGGCGTGACCTTGAGGATGACCGGCACAACCCCGCTGAAATCGCCGCGCTGGAATTGCGCGACCATGACCGGGTTAAGTTTCATCTCGATCCCCTGCCCCTCCCGCGCGACATCGAGGTTTAAGTTCTTGCCGTTAATATCGATACCGCCGTCAACGGCTTGAGTGAAAGGTGTCCTTTGTGCATCATCCATTTGTTTCATCACAAGATCAACAAGATCAAGGATTTTAATACCAAGCGGTGCAGGCTTTCTGTTAAAACGAATCAATTCAGCCTCGGTGAGAAAGCCGCCTGTCAATGTTTGAAGAAAAAACCGAGCCGCCGACATTTTTGAGATTTCTTGATCAAACTGACTCACTTCAAGGACATCCCAGGCAAGCGTCAAAAGATCCTGCAACATAGCCCTCTTGTCATCACGTTTAAGTTGCGCCGCCTGAGAAAGAAGTTTCCTTATTTCTACAGCGCCCGCCGCGGCACGTGGTGAAACATCATCCGGATCCAATATGATATCAACAAGCATAAAAAACGCAGACATAAGATCCCCGCCACCCAGTACCTCCGGCATCTTTCTTTTTTCCGGCACAGCGGACGGGAGACTTAATATCTTACTGACAAGCGTACGCTTCAAATACTGTACATACAGATCTTGGCGCACCATCAGGGGTATCCAGGCCATTTTCTTGATGCCAAATTCGTTCAGGAACACCAGCACGCGCGCGCGATCCGACAAGCCCGCCTGCCGGGCGAGTGCATAATTTCTCAACAAAAGATCCAATACCTCAAACCAAAAGTCCTGTTTCTTGATCAATGGTAAATGGTTCACAAAAGCCCTTACGTCTCGTGACAACGTCTTAAGCTCATCATCCGTTACATCCGAATTAAATAAAACCCGCTTAATCTCTTCCTGAACGTGATCTGACAACAAATTCTTAAATGACCAGGATACAGCCTGCTGAACACCCTGATCAGGCTGATCTGTTGCCGCAGGCACCATGGACAGCGCTTTTCTCCGGGAACTGATCGTTTCCTTATATAAAGACAACAATTCCTTTAAATACCAGTACACATCTGTTACATAATTTAAATCAGAACTAAAACCAGAAGCTGAAAGGAGCACATAATTCTGCGGGCTTGAGAAGATTCCCATCCCTTCCAGCCGGAACAAAAACTTAACAATTTCTTTCATCCTTGAAGCATTGTGTTTAAATGACCCAAAAATAAAAATACCCCCATGACCGAGATGACTTGATGACGCGCTCATCCGGGATTTAAGAATTCCTGCCACAGCCTCAAGCGCGGCCTGTATTTCTTCCAGCTTAACCCCATTTTCTATCAGACGATCTATCCGTTGCCGCATGATTTTAGGGCTGAGCTTTTTGACCTCGATCCGCTCCGCCGCGTCGACCGGCTTAAAAATGACCCGGATTTCGTCGGTATCGGAAGGTCTTTGAGCCATAAGCTTAATTTGAAAATGTGGGAATTTTTTCTTTGAAATCAATTCCCGGTTTGTGCGTATAAAAGATTTAAGCCGTTGCAACATTTGAGTGCCATAATATTTTATCAACGGATCCACTTTATTATCACCGTAGCCATTACCCCGTATCGATAATCTTGTATCCTCTGGCACGATCGATACCACGGGCACAATTTTATCCATAACGCGCTTGATAATCGAATATTTCAGATAACTTGGATCATCCTGACGGCTCGATTTGATCGCACGGACAATCTCCTCCTCCACGCCACTTGCTCGAATAACAGCTGCGATCTTCCGTTCCAATTGATCCGGCTCTTCCGTCCGTGCTCTGTGGTGCGCCAAAAGAACACGATAAAGCTCCCGCTGCAGTTTTTTCAAATCAACCTGCTGTACGGATCCATACGATTGAAATTCAGGCTTGATATATGCCTTCTCGACAACCCCGGCCCTTACCTCTTCCGCAATAATGTGTTCCACAAGATTAGCCATGCCTTGATGCATCTTCCCATCCAAAGGATTTAACAACCCGATCGCCACAACAACTTTACCAAGATTCACCCCGTCTTTTGTGCTCGTGATCCAAAGGCTGCTGCCATTTTTGCGGCTGACGCCGGCTTTTAATAAAGCAAGCGCTTCAGGGTCTTCGCCTATGCCTTCTTGGGCTAGCATCTGCGCCACGCGCACGGAATACCATTGCAGCACGTCCGTGCGCCACTGTTGCCAGGGAATATAGTGATCCCCGTTGCGCGCGTAAGATTCGATCCCTTGCAGGATCTCCGCCGCCTCTTTGGAAATTTTTCCCGACAGGGCGCTGTCATTGCCTTGAAACCATAAAAATGCTTTATAATCGAAAGCGATACCTTTTAGATTCCAGAAAAAATCATTTAAATAAGGCCCATCAGATGAAAAACGCGGATTGAAAAGGATCATGCCGCTTTCTTCACTCACGGCAGTTTGCACCTCCTCAAGGTCAAACAAAACCTTTATAATTTCAGCTTTGCTCGGCAAATCTTCGATGCCTGGTTGTAACATCACGATACCGAGGCGGGGAGAATCTGAAGATTCTTTTGATGATATGGTCATCAATTGCCGTAAGGATGCTGAAACGGCACGAACCGCCGCCTTCACCTCGATCAATGAAAAACCATGCTCTTTTAACACCGCCAGCCGGGGCGACATGGTGTCATGGGATAATCTTCCCAAAACCGCCGAATTCATCATCTCCGGATCAAGAACAGTTAACACGGTTGCCTGCAGGCCTGTCACAGGAAGTGACTGCTCCGAGTGATCCACCACCATGGCATTTTTGATATTCAAATTCTTTGCGATACCCCCCGAGAAATACTTGCGCGGAATGGTGTCGCCATTGGGAACTGACTCTTCCTTGATATAGTTGAACACGCCCTTGCGGTAGGCCTCCAGGTACTGCTGATAGATCTTTTCCTTCACCGCAGGATCCGCATTCTCCACACCGTTGGTCTTGGACTTATTGCTGTAGACCTGATTGAGCAAGGCGTCTTTGAGGGCGCGCTTGTACCAGGTGGACAGGATCATGGCATAAAAGATCTGGCGCAGTTGGGTGAAATTCTGGCCGGCGTTTACTTCCGCTTCGATCTGGGGGATGATGACTTCGCGCAGGACTTGTTGGGCGAGGTCCTGGGTGGAATTCGATGCAATGACATCAGAAGGGCGGGTCTGAGACCCGCCCCTACGCGCGCCGGAAGCTTCAGCGGCGACATAATCCGATTCGAGCATGACCTTAAGATGGGCGCCGACGACGTAGGCGGTGTTGTTGCGCTCGAGGACCTTGGCTTTGTCGGCGGTGATCCATACCTTGTTAAAGGTATCCACCGGGATATCGATCGTGCCGAATTGGGCTTGCGCCTTTTCATAAATTTTCGACCAGAATGCCTTCCCCAGCCCCTTCTCCGGGTAAACAAGTGAGGCGGTCAACTGCTTGAGCATGTAATCCTGCGCCAGCATGTCGCGCCCCAGCTCGGTCTTGCCAAGATCATCCGGGATCATGCGGTCTTTTTCATAGGGAGAGAGGTTCACCCACTGATCGTCATCCTTGACCGTGAGGGAGGCGAGGAAATATTTGATGAGTTTTTCGGATTCAGCCTTGAACTGCGGCCCTTCCACCGCGAACCCGGAATCGCCGGCATCCACGATGAAATCAAACAAGAGGGGATTTTCCGGATGCACCTTAAGCCCGCGCGCCATGACCGGCATGAAGACCGGACTTCCCATCACCATACTGCCCGGGGCCGGCAAATTGAACGCCTGTGCCAGGGCACGCGGCGGCGTCACCAGCGAGAGTACAAAACTCGCCAGAACCAACCCGGCGGTAACGCGATAAGAAACAGTTTTACGGAAAGTGCCAGCATTCACCATATGCTTTTCCCTTTTGTTACGTTATAAAAAAATTTTCTGTGTGTAAATAAATGGAATAAATACGGAGGAACTATACCATATACCATGATTCAGATGCAAGTGGATGCCTTAAAAATGCAGTAAACGGAAGGAAATGACTACTTCTTTACTTGCGTGCTGTGATCCGTAACGCCCAGCCCCAGGAGCTTACCAGCATCCCCAGCCAGCGCCACACCCAATACCCGGCATAAGGCCCGAGCAAGACAAGAATGATCCATCCCCAGGACGTATTATCCGTGAACATGCCCGCCCAATACATCGGCAGAACCATGATCATGCCCCAGACAAAGACAAAGGCCACAAAACGGAACCACTCCTCCGCCACTATCTTTTGCCAGGTGCTTGTAAAAAAGAAATTCGATGTGAGATACGCCCAGAGCAAAGACCTGTACACCAGATAAATAAACCGTCCCGCCAGATAAATCCCGTAAGGCGTGAACATGTAAAGGATGTGCCTGGAAAGCAGCTCCTTATGCCGGAAGGCATTGGAAAGAGACAACATGAGGGATATGGACGCGGCCCAAAGCAGGCCAACGACCCAGAACATGAGCCATTCGAACGCGATGAATTTCTTCAACTTTTCGTTCGCCACCCGATCCTCCTGTAATGATTAAAGTTATTCTATAACCAACACAAATAAATATCAATATAAGCCTTTAATATCTTGTACAAGTTTAGCGCATTCGATTTTTCGCCTGCCTTATCGCGCCACCCTTCCGGCTTCTCTCGGGGCTTGCGAGCCCCTCGTTCCAGGCGGAAAGGCACCCGGCGCTTGGCGCGGCGAAAACACAGGGCGCTAAACATGAACAAAATCTTTGGTATCTTCTTAAGCCTGCTGTTCCTGCCAGACCGAAGGCAAACTGCCGGCAGGGACACCCAAAGCGCGGCTAATGATCCTGGGGCGCATCAAATCATGGCGCAGCCCCTGCGCGGCGACACGGCCCTGGTTTAAAAAAATCCCGTGGGTAAAGAACGGCAGGATATCTTCGAAATGATGGGTGATGAGGATGATCTGCGGCGCGTCCCGGCGCCCGGTGAGGCTGGCGAGGTCACGGTACATCCCGGCGCGCGCCGCCACATCAAGGACCGCAAAGGGCTCGTCAAGGATGAGGACCGCGGGGGCATTGACCAGCGCCCGCGCCATGATCACTTTCAACTGCTCTCCCGAGGAAAGTGTTCCGAAACGCCGGCGGGCCAGGTGCAGGCAGCCGCGGGCGTTGAGCGCCTGCCGCGCAGCGCGGGATACCTTGACGCTATGGCGCACCGGGGATCCGGCGCTGCCGTCCACCCCCGATGCCGCGACATCCTCGGCCAACGTCTCGGGCGGCATGCGCCTGAATATCCACGGCGACACATACCCCACATGCTTGCGAAGTTCCGGGATCGATGTCTGGCCGAACACGGCGCCCGCCACCGCCACATGTCCGCGGGTAGCCCACTGATAACCGGCCAGCACTTCCATCAGGGTGGTCTTCCCTGAGCCGTTGGCGCCCATGACAAACCAGTGTTCTCCCGGACGCGTGACCCAGGAAAGATCGCGCAGGATCGTCTTGCCCTCACGGACAACGGAGACCTTGTTTAAGGAAATAATTGCGGCCATGCCAAGGACGGATCCCGTCATTACACCTTGCCCTGGACGACGCGCAGGAGTTCACGGGCCGCTTCCTCGGGCCCCTTGCGTTCCCAGCCGGGAAGGCCCAGTCGGGTGCGCAATTGCCCGACGTACACCCCGCGGCGGAAAAATTCGCCAAAATACTTTTTCGCCAGGGGGTCATGCACATCCTTGTACTGCGCCGGCCCGAACACATTGGCAAAATAGGAATGCACCAGGCCCGTGGTTGTGGTCGTTCCCTTGCTCATCGCGGTCCCCTCGCGGAAAACCGCGATAGCTTTTTCAGGGTCCGGGAAACGCTCAAGGATCGGATGGTCATCGTCGATGGCGTCATAGTTATTGGCATAAAGGACAAAGTCGATCTTCTCCCCCTTGATGACCTGGTCGAAGGTGGTCACAGGGATGATAATGCGGGCGTTGACCTGGTTGGCATTCATGATAATGGCACGGTCGATCTGGCCCAGCGCATAGCCCGGCTGGAGGTCGTCCAAGCGCAAAAACGCACCGATCTCGGTGCCGTACCCCAGCACCTTTCCGGCGGGCGATATCTGGATGGACCCCATGTCATCCGCGACCACAATAAGGTCCTGGATCTCTTCCTCACCGATGGACCGCAGGGCTTCGAGCGTTTCCGACTTGCCCGCGCCCGTGTCGCCGATAAAAAGGATCGTGCGGTCAAGATCGCCCTTAAGGATGAGACGCACGAGCGCCCCGTGAAAAGGCAGGACACCCCGCTTCATCATGATCACGTTATGGAGCGTCAGGACCATCTTCTTCAAATAACCGAAATAACCGAACTCCGGCAAGAGCGGCACCGCCCCGACCAGCATCCCGGCCTGCGCGTCCTCGAAAAAGACCTGGCTCGATGGAAATCTGGCAAGCGCCGCCGCAGGGACACCGTAGGCGTAGACCGCGTCCGGCGTGCGGCCCAGATCGTCATCATCCGCCATCTCGAAAAGGTTGCACAAGGCATGCCCGAGTTCCGCGAAATCATGATGAAAATAAATGAAGATAACCAGTGTCCCCACCTTCGCGGGATAACACAGCCATTCGCGCGCGTTGAAATCAATGCCCTTGAGCGGATTCTCGTCCACACGTTCGAACCGGCCGGAACGCTTGTTCATCGGCGGGGTCAGGATGAGAGGCGGATAAATCAGCATCTGGCGCATCATGGGCACGCGGTTAAGCGGCGCATATTCCTGGCTCAGGAACGGCACATCCCGGGTGACCGCGATCGTTGACACCTCGGCCCCGGCCGCGACCTGGCGGTAGATCCGCGGGTGCTGGCCCGTCACGTTCTCCTGGATGTCGCGGTAAATGCCGCGCACCAGGTTCGTCAACTGGCCGACGGTGGCATTGAACGTGCGGTAGGGACGTTTATCCCAGTCGCGCCCATTGGAATCCGAAATGATGAAACGGTCGAAACTGCGCCAATAGTTGTAAAGATATTCGATCAGGTCATTGAAACGGGAAGGATCGCGCAGCAAAAGCGCCGCGGCGGGAACCACATTAGGCACCAGGTTTGCCGGCATCTTGACCAGGAACTTGAGCGTATGGATCAGATCGTCGATATCGGACTTGCCGATGTCTTTCTTGCCAAAAACATCGAGCAAAATGGAACGGCGTTTCGCCAGCTTCTTCAACCCCGCACTCACGATCCCGGTCAAAAGTTCACTGGAAAGGATCTCCTCTTCCGTCTCGCAGATGCGGTCGTGGATGTGGAGGATGATCTTGTTGCCCCTGATGTCGTATTGCATAAAGCCCTGCCTGTTAATGGAAGAAATGAGTATGATCGAAAAGGTATATTAACAATAATATTTTATCGCGCAAGGGAATTGTTCAACGGCTAGGGCCGACGGGAAGCCGCGGCAAGGTCGCGCGCGGCTTCATAGGGAGACAGGGAACGCCCCCGTGCGAAAAAGTCCTGCGCACGCGCCTGGTCGCCGCGGGCCTGGGCCATGAACCCCAGGGTCAGCTGATAGGAATACATCGCCGGGGAACGTGCGGCCGCCGCACGAAATGCAGCCTCGGCCCTGTCGAGCCACACGGCTTGTCCGGTCCGGCGGAAGGCATCAAGATAAACCTGGCCCAGCGCCGCGGCAGGCGACGCATCCAGAGGATCCAGAAAACGTGCCCGGCGAAATGCAGCCTCGGCCGCGGTTTGCTGTCCGGCATAAAAAGCGCTGGTACCCGCGCGTGAGGCCCATAACGACGCCAGCGAACACGCCGACACCCCCAGTCCCAGGAGCGCGGCACACGCCACCACGGCCATGCTCCACCGCCGCCAGGGCGCAGCCAGCGGCAAGGGCTGGCCCGAAGGCATCAGATAACTGCATGCCAACGCAAGCCATACCCAGAAAAAGAAGGCGATATTGGGTTTTAACATCGTGAAACTGTTGATGTTATCCACTAAAAAGGCCGACATCCCAGTCACCACCGCCACCATGAACCAACGGTCCTCGCGCGCTCCTGTGTTCTGCCGCCAGGCACGCGCCGCCATAAATCCGAACGCCATGACAAGCCAGAGGATCGCGGCCAAACCCGGCATACCTGTTTCCGCCCAAACCTGTCCGTAAGCATTATGCGGGAACGCGCTGACGCCGTCATGGGTCGTAACAAAAGGGGCCGATGCCAGGCGATAAGCCCCAAACCCGCTGCCCCGCCACGGATGCAGGGCAATGACCTGCCCCAGGACGTGAACATAATCGCGGCGCGGCGACAGGGATGCGGCAAAATCCTTTCTCATCACCACAAGCCCAAAAAGAATAATGACCAGCGCCGCCCCCACGGCCAGCCACCGCCGTGTGCCCGGAGGGAGACTGATGTCGTTGGAACGCACGAGCATTACGGCAACAACCAGCGCGGTCAACAAGAATACCGTCCATCCCAGCACGGAAAATGTAAAAAAGAAGGCCCCCGCGATGACGCCAGACCCCGCCAGAACAAGGATCCTGGCCAGACGAGAACGTGCGTTAATCCAAAGCACCGGCAACAGCGGCAGAACCAGCATCAAAAACCCGGCCAGCACATTGGGCCAGCCGAAAATGGAACAAGCGCGCTTGTGGGTCAGAATATAATACAGGCTTTCATCCGTGAGCCGCGCCGATTCAACGGCCTCCGCTGAAACGCGGTTCAACAAGATAATGTCATTGACCCCCACGGCGGCCACGATGACCGATAACCCGAAAAATACCCAGATAAATGCCCGGCGCAGGCCATCCTGCCTGAAAAGATCCAGCAGGATATAAAAGAACAGGATGTACGCCAGGAACATGATCAGTTCCCTGACGCTGGCACAGGGATCGGGCGTCCAGGCCAGCGAAATCGCCCCCGACGCCACCCATAGCGCCAGCGGCGCCTCCAGCGATGTCCTCACCAATCCTTCACGCCGGAACATTTTAGAAATACAAAAAAAGAACGCCAGCCCGAAAATGAGGCTGGCGATAATCATGTTGGATAAGGGATCCTTGAGCATGGACCCCAAGTCCGGGAAAAATTTCCATATCCCCAGACGCAGCGCGACAATAAAAACAACCGAAAAAAAATACCCCATGCTACCTGTTCTTCAACAGGTCGCGGATCTCTGTGAGCAGGACCTCCTCGCGGCTCGGCGCCGGGGGTGCAGCTGGAGCCTCGGCCTGCTGGATCTTCAGGCTATTCATCATACGAATAAGCAGGAACGTGGCCAGCGCCACAATGATGAAACTGATCGTGCTATTGATGAACAAACCGTACTTGATGGACACCGCCGCATCTCCCATAAGACCGGGTTTCATGGTCCATTGCAGCGTACTAAAGTCCACCCCGCCGACCAGATAGCCTATCGGGGGCATCAGCACATCACTGACCAGCGAATTGACGATCTTGCCAAAGGCGGCACCGATGATGATACCCACCGCCATATCGACGACATTCCCGCGCAGGGCAAATGCCTTGAATTCATTAATTATTTTCATGGCACAATCCTCCCGACTTTACCGTCATGGACGCAACGCGTTAAAACGACCAGTTCACAAACGGCAAGAACTCAAAGGGTTCTTTTTTCCCGTTGTAGTTGCCCAGGCCGATCTGAACACCGTCGAGCGATTTAGCCACATTCCCGATGCCCAGCTGAAGCCCATGGACTTCATTGGCATAATTGAATAAACCGGCCTGAATCCCCTTGACAGATCCCTCGGACCAGTTGACCGCGCCCAGCTGAACCCCGCTCGTCTCACCCTGGGTGATATTAAGCAACCCGGTCTGCAGACCCACAAAACGGCCCGTGGTGTGGTTGATCCACCCTGCCTGCCATCCATGAAAAAACCCTTCAGTCCAGGCGACAAGGCCTGATTGCAGGCCCGTAAAATCACCTTCCGTCACGGCAACAACGCCGCCCTGCCAGCCGACAAACCGCTTCCCGGTCCGTGACACAAGCCCGGGCTGCCAGCCGTAATAGGAACCATCCACCCAGCTCGCGCCCATCCAGCCAAGGTCAACACCCTTCACATCTCCGGTGGCCCTGTTCAAACCCACGAGGACCAAACTCAACCCTGTGACATCCGTGTTATTGGTATAAAAAAGAGAAAGACGCACACCTTTGACCGCTTCCGTATTGGGCACCATCTGGATCGGATCAAAAACAGCCAGATTAAGCGGGGCCGTTTCAGCGTGAACA
>Ga0114951_10006169_pt1 | contig 10711 bp, 10 predicted proteins | sample AM7aDNAmetaG_FD_88677 | JGI IMG/M metagenome (GOLD analysis project Ga0114951, IMG submission 88677) | Freshwater microbial communities from Finland to study Microbial Dark Matter (Phase II) - AM7a DNA metaG | ecosystem: Environmental > Aquatic > Freshwater > Lake | place: Finland: Lake Alinen...
AATATATTGGCTTGAGTGAGTGGGCCGAATTGACTGTCTGCCGAGAAAATTGTTTGTAGTGTGTATAAAGGACTAGTACCAATATCACCGAATACTACACCAAGGGCGGCTAATGTAAGTGCTGAAGTCTGAGTCTTAGAATTTGGTGATTGATTCATTATTTTTGCTAGTCATTAATAAAAATCTAGCGTTATTTTTTCAATTGCGAGGCTGCTTAGGAATGGGAATACGAACCTATTTTGATGGAGAATAGAAAATCAACCTCCATCAATTATAAGCTATGACCAGTCATCACCAGAGGAGCTGTCATCCCATGATGAGTTGTCTGCAACACCAAAGTCTGTGCCACCCATATCGTTGTCTGGATTATTATTGGCGTGCGCTTCATTGATTAAACCATTATTAGAGTTGCCATCTGTAAAATGATGCATCAATGCTTCACCGGCCACCATGCCAACGCCCAAGGCCGCGCCTGTTGCTAACCCACCCATAATACCTGACCCCATGCCGCCAGCTGCCGGCATTGTAGGCGCAGGAGGGGCGCCGTAAGGTTGAGGATTTGAATTGATTCCACTTGGATAATTCCCTGATGGTGATTGAGGCAGATTATTGCGCGTCATCATTTTTGCAACTATATAAATAAAGCCGACTAAACCCACCAATAAGAAAATCATACCCCAAGGCATTTCATTATTATTGCTCTGCACTTGATGGTTTGCTGGCACTGAGCGGCTTGAAGAAATTTGCGCGATCAGTTTTTGCAATGCCTCAGGCTTTGCAAAAGATAAATTAGGTTGCAAGCGTTCTGCTGTGTTTAATTCAGTTTGAGCTGCAGAGAGTTGACCTTGTTTGGCTAATAACTCAGCTTCAACGTAATGAGCTTTAGCACTATTTGGATGGTCTTTAAGCACCTTATCCATCATAGATTGAGCTTCATTAAATCTACCAGCCTCAGCGGCAACGTAAACCTCATGCATAGAAGCTTCTTCAGCAGCAAAAACGGGTAGCATAAAAGTCATCGCTAACACTAAAGATAAAAACCGAAAAATTGACAATACAGGCATAGATTAAATCCTTTTGAGTGAATCTAGAATAGCTGCAATCATACTAAAGTAATATGAAAGATATATGATTATTTGAGGGGTATATTTGACGGGTTAAGAAAAAACTTAGCCCGTCAAATATATTTTCATCTCGGTGCGTCTGGAGGTGGGGGTGGCGCATAACCGGATGGGGGTGGCGGTGCGTAACCTGGAGGTGGCGGTGGTGCATAATAGGTTGGTTTTGGTGGTGGTGGGGTGTAGCTTCTTTGCTGCTCTATGTGTCCTGAAACTGGTACGCGATGCCCCTTGGCGTACATACATTGAGTATAGCCAATGTCGTAGCGTTTTTGCGCGCTATAAGCAGAGGCATTTGAGGCATCTACACCAATCAAACTACCAAATAACAATCCAGTTGCGGCTCCTACTCCCGCACCTTTGCCACCATTTGCAGCAGCACCGATTGTAGCTCCTATTGCGGTGCCTACCACAGCACTTTTAGTAAAGCTGTCGTTAGCCGCTTGGTTCGCAGTTGTGCCACCAATCTGCGCATTTGCAAACTGCCGACACTCATTATCATCAAATCTAAATTGATCAAAGTTTTTACCAGTACCAGGCAAAGCCATCGAACTTGGTCCAGACGGAATAGACACGCACGCGGATAGGACTAATAAAGTTGGCAACACCAATGCCATCTTAAGTTTCGTATTCATTATGATGCTCCAGTACTAAGGTTGTGTCGGTGGTGTTGGTGTAACTTTTTGCCATCCAGCGGGACACTCTTTTATATATGGGTAGTAACCATCAGGATTAGCGCAGTGGTACCAATAATAATTCTCAGGCGCAGCCTGCTGAATAACTGCTGGGGGAGCTTGCACAGGTTGCTGCTGTTCAATGTAAACAGGGGGTTGAGCTGGCGCTGGCGTTATTATGACTGGCGGGTAATATCCGTAGGGGTATGGTGGGTAGTATGGATATAGGTAAGGTCCTCCAATATATAAACCAACACCCACATGCGAATGTCCTCTACCACCATAACCGTGCCCACGGTCTGCCATAGCTGTTTGGCTTAGCATCATTCCAGCTACCAATACAACACTACATAATAATTTAACATTTTTCATGAGTCACTCCTCTTTAATAAGCCCATTTTTTAACTTATGTGCTTATTTGACTACAAAGTAGTGTCATAGTTTTTTCAAATCTTTGAAGATTTGTATCGTCTTGTATCTGCGCTGAAAACCCATGTGAGTGCTTAGGTTGGAATGAAGAAAAGATAGATGTGATTAGGTTACCAAATGGTATATACCATCACAAAACCTGCAAGTGTCATACTGGTCATTGCAAGCAGAAACAAAAGATCAATGAGATTGACTACGTTATTAAGTCTATGGGTATTCTTCATGCGCAACGCGGTAAAAATAAGGTACATACAAATCAGAAATAACAATGCGCAGATTGCAAAAATATCGTCAACCACGCTTACTGTTGTGATTTCTTTTGCGAATGCGTTCATAAGCGCTACGACAGTGATGCATAGCCCAGAAAGCGTTGCAGAAACGGAGAGTAGATGTAATAACTCTTCACGTAGCCATGAACTGTTAGCTCTGGTCATTGTGTTTTTTATAGTCACTCTAGCCTTTTTGGAGTTATAGCGAAGTCATGAAATGGGTAATTCTAATTTAGCAATTAAGCCAAGCTCAAGCATCGCCATATTGCTGAGCTTAATCGAGCCATGATGCTTCTCGGCAATAATACGAGCAATAGTTAAACCCAATCCAGTGCCACCAGAGTTTCTTGATCTTGAACCTTCGATACGCTTAAATGGTTGAAATACGGCTTCTAATTGCGCTTCTGGTATGCCAGGCCCCCCATCAACAATCGTCACTATCGCTTTATTTCCTTCTTGATGCACAGTTACATGAGCAGAGCCACCGTATTTAATCGCATTATCCAACAAGTTATTAATACAGCGACGCAGTATATGCGGGCAAGCTAAAATGGGTTTTCCGAGTTTTCCGCTAAACGTAACTTCTGCACCTGCGTCTGTCGCGTCATTACAGATAGCTTCTATCAGTGAATCTATATCGACAAGCTCAAATGGCTCTTCAGTATTAGTGCTACGCGCAAAGTCCAATCCCTCTTTCACCATATCAAGGGTAGCTGACAAATCGGCAACCAGTCGTGCACGTAAATCTTCATCGGCTACCTTTTCCAGTCGTAACCTGAGACGCGTCAATGGTGTTTGTAAATCGTGTGCAATAGCAGCGAGCATATAGGTGCGCTCCTGTATATGGTTGCGAATGTTTGATTGCATGCTGTTGAAGGCAATGGACGCTTGTTTAACTTCTGTGGAGCCTGAATTCACAGGAAGTGGCGGATGCTCAATATTGCGACCTAAATCATGGGCAGCTTGCGCCAATCTACGTAACGGCTTCGTCGCCATGTGGGCTACAAGTAGTGATATAAGAACAATGGCAAGCAAAAACAAAAGCAGGGTTCTGATGAAGTTCCCTTGAAACGGCATTGAATTACGATCGTGATGTCTAATATCTAGTCTTATGGGGCTTCCATCGCTAAGCGTGGTGAATATAGTCTGGCAGTGGCGTGACGATGAATTAGTTTGTACAAACTCACTTTTTAAGGGCGGACAGTCCTGATTGCTTCGTTCAATCACAGTAACAGGTCTGTCCTCACCAAGGGTGCGTCGAAGCACGCCTGAAAATTCAGAGTCCGGAAATTTCCCTTCTAGCGTCGTGCTGTTGGAAAGGTCAATTTTAATACCGCTTTTTTCAGCAACATGAGTTAAGGCCGCTCGCGAAGCTTTAGGAACAGCATTTAACATCAATATGATTTGCTCTATCCGTTCTGCGCTGTGCACCATGCGCATATGCGACTCTAAGTCTCTGCGCTCATAGCTCGCGAACGCCATGACTAAAGTAGCAGAAACGATAGTACCTAAAGCTAGAATGATGAAAATTCTAGCAGTCATCGAACCAATAAAAGATTTAATCATCTCGTTTCTACCTTGACTGTGGTGGCAAGAATGTATCCTTCATTTCGCACGGTTTTGATAATAGTAGGTGATTTTTGATCTAACTCTATTTTTTGACGCAGCCGACTGACTTGCAAATCAATCGAGCGGTCAAATGCGCTCGCATCTCGGCCATGCATTTGATCCATAATTTGGTCCCTATTGAGAATTCGATTAGGGCGATCAAGAAACATTTTTAATAACCTAAACTCAGCGCCAGATAAAGAAATAATAACCCCTTGCGGATCCAAAAGATGCCGAGCTGTCAGATCTAATACCCAGTCTGCAAAATGCATTTTTATTGCTTCGGTTGTTTTTGTCGGGCTATTACCTAGCTGCTGTGTGCGTCTCAAAACACTGCGTATTCTAGACAGTAGTTCGAGGGGCTCAAATGGTTTGCAGACGTAATCATCCGACCCTGTTTCCAAGCCAACAATCCGATCTATAGGGTCGGACTTTGCAGTCAGCATGATAATTGGAATGTTAGAACTGGCACGCAACTGACGGCATAACGATAGGCCATCTTCACCTGGTAAATTAAGGTCTAACACAATGAGATCAATGCGATGCGAAAGTATCATCTTACGCATCGCCTCGCCGTCAGTTGCCTGAAAAGCAATTAAATGATTGCGCTCAAGAAAATCCGAAAGCAAGGACCTAATATCGTCATCATCATCAACAATGAGTACGTGGGTAACTTGATCATCTGCTAGCAATGTTCCCAATTGAGAGCCCTTTCTTTCTAAGTGATATTCCATCAAATACAGTCAGCAATCTTTTTTAACGCTTATTTCTGACGATGAAAATGCTGGTTAAATTTCTGATCAAAAATCTTCTGTTGCTCAGACGTTAATGTGCTGTAAAAGCTTTCTATAGATTGTATATGAGAAGCCATCTTTTCTTGTCTTAGCTTCATCATGTTTAACATGCGATCAAGACGTTCTGTTGTTGTTAGTTGAGAAAACTCAGAGCGATCATGTTTCGCTTCATGCGCTGTAGGTGTTAAAGCTACAGTAAAGTCCTGCCAAGCGACTTGTTGTGATTCTGACAATGCAAGCTCATCATGCAGTGCATTCATTCTTTTTTCAAAATTTTCACTATGTTTTTCTTGATTCCAATGACCATGGCCACATTCAGCTTGTGCAATCAAAGGCTGTAAACTGAAGGCGGTCAGTAATGCCAACACGGACATAGGCATGGCTATTTTTTGAAAGATAGTTTTTGTAGAAAACAACATGATGGACATTCTCCTTGAGGTCAATTACGCCAACGTAAATGGCGACTGAACTGTATTTAATCAGGGATATGTATCTAAGATTTGTCGTTTAGGCGTTTGCTTGTATCTGTTTGTATCAAGAGTTGCTTAATGACGATTAGACGCATGCATATGTATGCTGAGATACGTTTACAAAAATCTATCAAGCAGTTTACGGCTATGTTTATCCAATTGTTCTAGGTCCCGAATCAAGAAGTTAATGCCATGACCATCGGTAATGAGAAGTGAGGTTTGCGTTAGTCGGCGTATATGATCTTCGGCTTTTAATACCAGTTCAGCTTCCCCGCGGTCGGTTGTGACCTGCCAAGTGCTTGGTGTGGCAAAGCTTGACACCTGATGTATGCTTTGAATTTCTGGCATAAATTCACGTTGCGCCAGTTCAGCGGCTAGGAGTGTGCGGCTGTCTGTATCTAAATCGCTTAATCTCTCTATCCATAATAATTCGTGACTGTCTGCACTCACTACTGACAGACCTTCATCAGCTGCACTAATAGGAAACGCTCGTACAGGGTAGACGCCATCGTGGACGGCACCATCGGCAGTGATGAGCTGCAATCGACCGCCAGCATTACGCGTGAGCGTGAATGGCGCTTTTTGGTCGGTAATGAGCGGAATCTGTTCCATCGTTATACGCTAAGCTCTTTATCTATAATATGGGGAGAACTACTTAGGTCATCCAAGTCGGCATCTACATTACGCGCTTGTGCTTGATATAGGCGGTAATAAGCCCCTTCGCGCGCCATCAACTCGTCGTGATTGCCGACCTCCACAATTTGACCTTGGTCTAAAACCACTAGGCGATTGGCTTTGTGTAGGGTGGATAATCTGTGTGCGATAGCAATGGTGGTGCGGCCATGCACGAGGTTATCGAGCGCTTTTTGAATTTCTTTTTCGGTTTCGGTATCCACTGATGCAGTGGCTTCATCCAAGATTAGAATCCTAGGGTCAATCAGTAAGGCGCGCGCGATGGAGATGCGTTGGCGTTCGCCACCAGATAGACCATGGCCACGTTCGCCAACCAAGGAGTCATATCCATGGGGCAGACGTAAGATAAACTCATGGGCGTGCGCGGCGCGGGCGGCGGCAACAATTTCAGCGCGGGTGGCTTCAGGTTTACCGTAAGCAATATTCTCGGCAATGCTCCCAAAAAACAAGAATGGCTCTTGCAATACTAGTCCGATATTGCGTCTGTATTCAGAGATTGGTAACGAGCGAATATTGACACCATCTAAGCTGATGGAGCCAGCTGATACATCATAAAAGCGGCACATTAAATTGACCATTGTGCTTTTGCCTGAACCGCTGTGTCCCACCAAGCCTATCATTTCTCCTGGCTCTATGACTAGGTTTAAATCTTTAATCACAGAGCGGTTGCCATACCGAAAGCCCGCGCCGCGAATTTCAATACGGCCACTAACTTGATCTAAGTGCACGGGGTTGGAAGGCTCAGGCACGCTAGAGACATGATCCAAAATATCGAAAATGCGTTTAGCCCCAGAGGCAGCCTTTTGTGTGACCGAAACGATGCGGCTCATGGAGTCTAAGCGAGTGTAAAAGCGACTGATATAGGCGAGAAAAGCGGTTAATACACCGACGCTTATTTCATTATGGGCGACTTGCCAAATACCAAATGCCCAGACCAACAGGAGACCAATTTCGGTCAGCAAGGTGACACTAGGTGAAAACAGCGACCATATTTTATTGATTCGGTCGTTGACGATGAGGTTATGTTGGTTCGCTTCACGAAAGCGCAACGCCTCACGACCTTCTTGTGCAAAAGCTTTGACTACGCGGATTCCGGGAATGGTGTCTGCTAGCACATTGCTGACCTGCGACCATACGCGGTCAATTTTTTCAAAACCTGTGCGCAAGCGATCGCGCACGATGTGAATCATCCACGCAATAAAGGGTAGCGGCAGTAAAGTAATCAATGCCAGCTTGGCATTGATAGAAATTAGGATTGCTGCAGTCATCAATATCATTAACACATCTGTCGCAAAGTCGAGTAAATGTAGTGATAGAAATACGCAGATACGATCAGACTCAGAACCGATGCGCGACATTAAATCACCAGTGCGCTTACCGCCAAAATATTCCAGTGACAGACGCAATAAATGTTCATAAGTAATGGTGCGCAGATCGGCGCCTATGCGCTCGCTTACTAACGCTAAAATATAGGTACGCGCCCAGCCCAAACTCCAAGCGAGCAAGGCTGAACCTAGTAAGCCGGCGAGTAACAGCGACACCATCCCGTAGTCAATAGGGGCGCCGTTTTGATAAGGAATCAGCACTTTGTCCATAAGCGGTATAGTGAGGTAGGGTGGGACTAAGGTGGCCGCAGTGGAGGCAAGCATCAGCAGAAATCCACCTAATAATTGCCATTGATACGGTTTGGCAAAACGCCATAAGCGAAGCAATGTCCAAGTGGACGGTGGTTTATCAATTTCTCCATCACAATGTGCACACTCTAATGTGTCGGCTGTAAGCTCGGTTTGACAGTTTGGACAATATTGCACATCTTCGGTCGCGATAGGTTCACCGCTCACAAAGCTGGCAAGTTGTAGCGTAAACTGCTTGTTAAAACGCGCTACTGCAGCGTCGTGTGCTAGGGTGTAATTCCAGCGCGCGAGCCTTGTATCATCATCAAATAACTCTAGGCTGCCCACCCCTGCATGGTCGTGATGTTGACAGTGAAGATTGGCTTGGAACGGGTAGCTCACGGCGGTGGTTTGTGGATCGCTGATGTGAAGTAGGCGTTCAGCGCTTAGCACTAACAGCTGTTTTTTGAAGTGCAATAGTGGGTCGAGATTAATCTCTAACCAAGCAATAATGGGCTCATTCTGATGAAGTTGCGACTGCGCAGCGGCGATCCAGTGGCCTGGTAGCACTTGATAAATTGGACTTGACGGGAGTATTTGGTTGTTCACAGCGGCTGAGTGTACTACAATCCACAAGGCTGATAAACAGTTATGGCGTGCTTTTTGGTAAACTTTAACGGTATGCCGACTTCGCAACTTTCCTACCTTCAATTCATCTGGACCGACTGATGGAGTTTCTAAAGATTTTACCCCTGCGTGGACCAAATATATGGACATACCGTCCAGTATTAGAGGTGTGGCTAGACATTGGCGCCTTAGAGGATTCCCCTTCTAATACGATCCCTGGTTTTTACGAGCGTCTCAGTAGCTGGCTACCAACATTGGCAGAGCATCGATGTGGCATTGGCGAGCGCGGCGGATTTTTGCAGCGTGTGCGTGAAGGCACATGGCCTGGACATATTTTGGAGCATGTCACGCTAGAGCTACAATCTTTGGCGGGTATGCAAGGTGGCTTTGGTAAGGCGCGCAGCACAGACGTGCGTGGCGTCTATAAAGTAGTGGTGCGCTCTCGCAATGAGCAGGTGAGCCGAGTAGCTATCCATGCAGCGCGCGACTTAGTTCTGGCGGCCATGCAGGATCGCCCGTTTGATCTACCCGCAACGCTGACTCAATTGCGTGATATGGTTGATTCGTTGTGCTTAGGCCCGAGCACCGCTTGTATTGTGGATGCTGCTACTGCACGCAATATCCCCTCCATTCGTTTGACTGCCGGTAATCTAGTGCAACTAGGATATGGCGCTCGTCAGCATCGAATTTGGACTGCGGAGACTGATCAAACTAGCGCTATTGCCGAAAGCATTTCTGGCGATAAAGATTTAACTAAAAGTTTATTAGAGGCATGTGGTGTACCAGTGCCAGAAGGCCGTTTAGTGGATAGCGTGGCGGATGCCTGGGATGCGGCTGAAGACATAGGCTTGCCTGTTGTAGTTAAGCCGCGTGATGGAAATCATGGACGTGGCGTTTCCATGGAATTGATGACGCACGCCGAAGTGGAAGCGGCCTATCACTTAGCGCGAGATGAAGGTAGCGGAGTGATGGTCGAGCGTTTTGTGCGCGGAAGCGAACACCGCTTGCTCATTGTGGGCGGAAAATTAGCAGCAGCAGCTAGAGGCGAGTCTGTCTGTGTTGTTGGCGATGGCAAGGCCACGATTCGTGAGTTAATTGCACGGGACATTAATACCGATCCACGCCGAGGCGAAGCTGAAGAATTTCCGTTGGATCTAATTTCCATCGATGACAATGCAGCCGCTATGTTTGAAATTGAGCGTCAGGGTTTTAACGCTGATGCAATCCCTGTATCAGGTAAGCAAATCATTGTTCAACGCAATGGAAATGTGGCGCTGGATGTGACTGACTTAGTGCACCCTGAAGTGGCCGCAACAGCCGCGCTGGCTGCACGCATTGTTGGACTCGATATTGCTGGTGTGGATTTGGTGGCGGAAGACATTTCAAAGCCATTAGCAGCCCAAGGTGGTGCTATTGTTGAAGTCAATGCGGGCCCCGGCCTATTAATGCATCTTAAACCTGCGGAAGGCGAGGCGCGCCCAGTGGGTAAAGCAATCGTTGATAGTTTATTTGCCGATGGTGATGATGGCCGTATTCCTGTTGTTGGTATTGCTGGTACTTACGGTAAAACGTTGGTGGCACAAATCGTCTCTAGATTGCTACATTTAAGTGGCAAGCATGTGGGCTTAGCTTGCAGTTCTGGACTCTATCTTGAACAGCGTCAGGTTGAAAAGTCGGATTGTGCGACTTGGGCGGCAGCGCAAAAGTTATTGATGAACCGTAATTTAGATGCGGCGGTCATTGAAAATAGCTTTACTACGATTTTAGCGGAAGGTTTAGGCTATGACCGCTGTCAGGTCGGCGTGGTAACCAATGTCGATCCGGCGCAACATGTAGGCGACTACTATATTGAAACACCCGAGCAGGTGTGGAATGTGATGCGCACCCAAGTTGATGTGGTTCTGGAAAGTGGCGTGGCGGTGCTTAACGCAGATGATCCACTAGTGGCACAAATGACCGATCTATGCGATGGCGAGGTTATTTTCTTTGCACGTGATGCTAAGTTGCCAGTGGTAGAGGAGCATCTCAAACGCGGCGGACGCGCAGTGGTCATTGCGGTAGGTAGCTTAGTACTTGCCACCGGAAGTGCCCAAGTGCCAGTGGCAAGGCTTGCGGCCATTAAAATGTTGGAGGGTGTTGCGCCTGAAGACCAAAAAATTGAACATATACTTGCGGCGGTTGCGGCTGGTTGGGCGTTAGGCATTTTGCCTGAGCTCATGCGCGCTGGCGTTAAGAATTTTAACGTGGACGCATTAACTGCAGAGCGCACTGATGTTTAACTTATTGATAGACAAGTGTGATGCCTGCATTCAATCACCAGCCCTCTGCTGGCTTAAAACAAGGAAAACTGTTTGATGGAAGTGTCACGTATACGAGCACTACGCGGTCCTAATTTGTGGAGTCGGCATACCGCCAT
>Ga0114951_10006170_pt1 | contig 10709 bp, 11 predicted proteins | sample AM7aDNAmetaG_FD_88677 | JGI IMG/M metagenome (GOLD analysis project Ga0114951, IMG submission 88677) | Freshwater microbial communities from Finland to study Microbial Dark Matter (Phase II) - AM7a DNA metaG | ecosystem: Environmental > Aquatic > Freshwater > Lake | place: Finland: Lake Alinen...
CCCGAAACCCGGCCACGTTGAAATTGCCGCCCTCAAAATTGGCCACATCCTCCACCGCCTCCGCTCCCGTCCTGCCGCCACTGAGGGCGTCCGCGGCAACCTTCGCGAGATGGGCCTCATCGAGATGGTCCAGATCCTTTGCGCCGGCCATCGCTCCGTTCACATCCAACTCGAGAACGCAGCCGATAATGCCGAGCTCATCATCCACAATGGGCAAATCATCAACGCCCGCCACCGCGACCTCGAAGGCGAACAAGCCGCCATCGAGACACTCAGTTGGCGCGATGGCGCTTTCGTCATCCTGCCCCTGCGCGACGTACCACCGCCACGCATCACCGTCAGCACCGACAGCCTGTTACTCCAAAGTTGCGTCACCGAAGATCACCCGAAAACCAAACAACACGAACACGGAGCCACCGCCCTATGACCACTTCTGGCCGCATCCTCATCGTGGACGACAACGAACAGAACCTAGACATCTATGAAGCCGTCCTCAAAGAACAACATTACGGCGTCACCAAGGCTCGCGACGGCATCGAGGCCATCGACCGCTTCGAGAAATACCAGCCCGACCTCCTCATTGTGGACCTCATGATGCCCCGCCTCAACGGCCTTGATTTCTGCGCCCATCTCCGTCGTTCCCCCCACGGCCGCACTGTCCCCATCCTCGTCCTCACCGGCCTCGACGAACCCGCCGCCCGCCAGAAAGCCCTCCAAAACGGCGCCAACGATTTCCTCGCCAAACCTTTCCAAAACGCAGTCCTCTTCGAACACATCCGCGCCCTCCTCGACAAACCCAAGCCATGACCGAACCCTGGTGGCTCCTCTCATCGCCGCCCGCCGTCGCGGCCCACAACATGGCCCTCGACGAAACACTCCTGCGCACCGCCGTCGCCCGCGCCCGGCCCCTGTTGCGCATTTACAGTTGGAACGAGCCCGCCATCACCTTTGGCTACTTCCAGAAATTTCCCCAACACCTCGCTGACACCCACACCGTCATCCGCCGCCCCACCGGCGGCGGCATCGTCCACCACACCGCCGACACCACCTACACCGTCGTCGTCCCGCCCGGCCACTCGCTCCACGCCATGCCGACGCAGGACGCCTACAACCTCCTCCACTGCGCCGTCTCCGCCGCCCTCCATCTCAAATCACAGATTTCCAATTTCAAATCCGCCATCCACGGCCAGTACGAATGCTTCCAGAACCCCGTCGCCGGTGACGTCGTGACCGACGACGGCGCCAAGCTAGCCGGCGGCGCACAACGTCGCGGCAAGAACGGAATGCTCCACCAAGGCTCCATCGCCGCCAAAGTGACGGTCGAGCAATTGACACAGGGATTTCGCGACGTCCTCGGTGCCGAGTTCGCCGACTACGCGCTCACGCCCGACGAAGCCGCGTTCGCCGAGAAATTAGCCCGCGAGAAATACACCACCGACACCTGGAACCGCCGGAGCGCTTAAACGCCAAAAGCCCCTTTAGCGATGCCGCAAAATTCCGGCCGGAACAAAACCGGAACATAGTTCAAGGTTCAGGAGTTGAACCTCGACAGGCAATTTCAAGAACACTCTTAGATGCAATCAGGCTTACCAAGCTAGCGTTGGCAAGATAAGCAACGTATATGCATCGCCAAAATGGGGAAAAACAGGATGTAAAAGCCTGCTAGGCAAACAAAGCATACCGTTTTCTTGGGATCTTTATCCTTCGGTTCCTCTTGAGTATGGAAGTTTGGGGCCAATCCACTGTCGCCGAAAAAGGCGTAACCAAGGTTCAAGAACGCGAATACCGACAGAGCGGCGAAGGCGGCCGCGAGAATCGCTGGGCGCGTATCATCATCCTGTGGCACTACCAAGTCCGATTTGATGAGATGAATGAACCATAACGCTGGAAACACGTTCAGGATCAAGATTCCGGCCAGCAAGCGTTTTGTGTTCTTCCAGGCTGCCTCTCTTCCATTTGAAAACCCGTCAATACTAAAAGGACGGAAATCGCGCGCCGAGGCAAGGACAACGCCCCAGAAAATCGCATAGAAAGCTGCGAAGGCAGCTTTCGCATCAAAGCTTATAATAACTCGTTGGATCATGTATTGTTACGCGACCTGTTCATGGGACTGTAGGAACCTTCCTGCCGCCAACCAAAGCGAAGATGGCACCGAGCACAGCCAGTACCATAAAGAAGGCCACAATGGGACCGCCGAGAATCATACCGAAGATGGAACACACCAGAAGAATCCACGCAGGTTTCTGGCTCTTGCTGCACAGAACAACGATGCCCAAAATCAAAGCCAAGAAGGAAGCGAGGATACCTATCCAGCCCATCTTCATGATGGTCTCTCCATGATCCGCCACCTTGCTTGCTTCGATAGTATCCATCATAGTGCGCCCCCCGTGCTCTGCGGTGTAATCACCTGACACCTTGCCGACGGCACCAACTAAACCGGTAATGAACCCGGCGATGGTTCCACCAATGGAAGCGACCAAAGCCAAGATGCCACCCGCGATACGCATTCCTTTAGATTTCATGAACTGTCTCCTTACTTTTCAGAAATTGTCTTTCAGTTTCTCCTGTTTCTTTTGTTCCTCAAGCTTCCCTTTTTCTTCCATTGCTCGGTACGCGGCCTTTTGTTCATCAAGGAGTTGTTTAGCTGCATCTACGTCATAATAAAGAACCATAATGTCATTGAAACTGCCCGGCTCGTTACCCGCCATGAGAATATTTTTACGCCATTGACTAATACTGGTACCATGATAACGCTCGAATTTAGAAAGGCCTGTTATTCGGTGGAGTTCTTCTAATCTATTGTCTCCGTTGCTGCTGTCAGCACCGTATTTCGCGTTAAGTGCTTCAGCAATCTTCGAAAATTCAGACCTTTCAAAAGTTACCGCAGCTCCATAAGAAATCAAACCATCTCCTTTCTTTTTTAGGAGAATCTGTATCACTTTAATGCTGTCATTCTTCATTGCTTCGGATGGCTTAATTAAAAGTGCATATGCGTTAGCAGGCTCTAGGCTTTCGATTGAAGGTAGAATGAAGGTTTTCCCTTTATATGAGACAGTAGGATTTTTTACACCCTTACATAGGGTGCGGAGAGCTTTTATAAAAGGAGACAGATCCGCGCCGCCGCTGTTATTTTCATTGAATTTGTCCGCCTTGTCTAAGTTTTGCTCGATCTTATCGTATTGAATGGCTTCTTTCTCTCCTATTTCTATGCCCGGCAACCCATAACTCTTCGCCCGAGTTACCACTGCTCTACAAGCTTCATCAATACCTTCTTTAGTATCGCCAACAACTTCAGCATTTTTTTCTTCATACCACTTTCTGATCTCATCCATAGATGCGCCGAGCGGGATTCCATACATCGCCTTTTTCAGTTCGATAACTTGCGATGTTGGGAGGGCCATCTCAGCGGCTTCGCTCCGAGCTTTTGCCCTTGCGGTCTCTTTTTCAGTCTCTTCTTTTGCCTTTGCCGCCGCATCTTTTGCCTTGGCGGCCTCTTTCGCAAACGCTGCGGCCTCTGGGGAATTGTTTACATCTTTGAGGTAAGCGACAACTGCTGCCTGATTGGCTTCTCTAGCTTTTTCGATGACATCTCCAAGGCCATCTCCAGTCAAACCTGCGCCATTAGCGACGAAAATCTTTACGACATCAAGGTGGCCTTTAACTGCCGCGCGTCTAAAAGCATCCAACATGTGTGCGCGGGCTTCTTCCTCGTTGGAACTCACCTCGTGGTCTTTAGCTACAGCGCGGCATAAAGAGTTCAACCCACCTCCACTCGGAGAACGTTCTAATAATATTTGTACAATCTCTGCATATCCATTTTCGGCTGCCATCTGTAAATCAACTAACGATCCACGCGCACCGGCTTCTATAATAAGTGTCTTCAAAGTTTCTGGTTGGTTTTTCTTACACGCTGCACGCACACCAAAACCCGGAGCAGCTCCAGCCTTCACAAGCATCTTCACGGCTTCTATGTGCCCATTACCGGCTGCTAGGCTCAGTGGAATAGGATCATGCAAAGATTTAGTATCAACCTCAACGTCTACCAATTGCTGGATGATATTGGTGCAGCCATTTTCAGCAGCAAAGGCAAGTGGTGTGTATTCCGCGAATTTTTTCACCTCGTTTGAAACGTCGCCGTAGTCGAAACGGCGTCCACTTACTTGGCGTACCGTCTTGTTGATAGACGACATATCCTTCTTTAGCAGTTCTGCAAATTGAAGCGCATCACCTTGGCGTGCAGCTTCAAAAAGCGGAGGAAGAACAACAGATGCTTCCACAGCAGAATCTGTTGTTCTCTTGCGCTGGCTTCTTTTCCCGGAGTCATCTACGGGATTGACCGCTGCCGTGTTGTTCGTCGCGACCGATTCTGCGGCGGGCGGCTGGGTGTTAGGCTTATTCTGCTTGTTCAATTTCTTATTGATCAAATCCCCCAAGCCTCCGCCAAATTGAGCATTTGCGTTGCTTGTTTGGTGCAGAAGCATTCCCGCAACAATCAGAGACCAGCAGACATTCATAATGTTTTTGCGTTTCATACTTTTACTTTTCAATTCTTAATTATTTGAGCCATCCGGCTTTTTCGGCCTTGGAAACAAGCTCACGAAGTACACTGGCACTGGGAATGCGAGCTTGCCCACGAGCAGCTTGAAGACTGTCATCATGCCTTCGCCAAATGAAGCGATAGCCGTTTTCGTCATCACGATCATCGTAATGGTACGTGACGCATTGAAAGCAGAGTTTCCAACCGCCATCGGCTGGATATTGAACTTCCTTGTGAACTTCTACGCTTGCACTTGCCATTTGATCACCTAGTTGTTTGATTTTTATGATGCTTGGTAGTTAATGCACGGTGCTTACCCGCCGACTGTGTTGCTCATTTCGGTGTTTGGGACGGTGTCGGCTGTGGGGCCGGGTTATTACCGTTGGCGTGGCCGCCGCCGGTGTCAACGATGATACGGGCGCGTTTCCATGCTTCGATGAAACGTTTGCCGGCGTCGGTGCCGTCGAATTGCAGGACTAAATCGTCGAGGTCGGCCACTTGTTCCATCATGTCGGCGGTGTCGGTGTCCACTTCCTTCAACAGCGTGCTGCGGTTGACGATCTGGCCGCGCGGGTTGTTCATGACGTTGCTGAAACTGGTGATGGTGGCGGTGAGCGCGGCAATCCGGGCGGCGGTCACGCCGCGTCCGTCGGCGCCGGGTTCGTTCTGGACGGCGATGCCGAGATCGCGGATGGCGGTGGCTTTGTCGAGCAGGTCTTGGTTGCGGAGTTGGACAATCGCGGTCTTGGTCACGTCCACTTTGCCGAGGCTGTCGAGGTTACCGGTCTTCTTGAAGTGATTGGCCAACGCGCGGGCCAGGATGTAGGCGGCGTCTTCCACGGCGGTTTCGGCTTGGGCTTTGGCATCGCCCGCGCCACCGGTGGCGGAATCGGCCTGCGCGGCTTTCTGTGTCACGGCGCTGTAATCGGTCTGGAGTTGGGCGAGGTCGGTGCCGAAATCAAGCGGCGGCTGGCCGGTCCAAACGGCGACGTAATCCTTGCTGTTGGCGACGTTGATGCAGGCGCCAACCATCTTCAATTGGTTTGCGAGTCGTAGATTCATGGGTTTTTCCTCCGGTTAGTGGTTTGGTTGATGTTTTCGGCTGAAAATCGTGGTTTTGTGGGTATTTACCGACTTTGCGCGGTCATCTGTCGGCTGTGGCTGGCCGTTTAGGGCGTGTGTAAGGTCATTTATCGGTTGTCGGAGGTCGTTTATCGGATGTCGAAGGGCATCTGGCGATTGTCGGAACGGATTTAGGGGTTGCGAATGGCGATTCATGGTCAGTTGATGCCCGTCCATCGGTTGAGGATGCCAGTTCATCGAATGTCGAAGCCGATTCATCGGCTGTTGATGCGCCTCGATTGAACGACGAAGCGGCTCAATTGAATGTCGGTCAGGAGTGGCGAGGATCGCCAGAAAGTGTTTGAAGAGCGAACGCCGTTCGGCGTTAGGCGCTGGTGCGCTGGTGCGCTGGTGCGCTGTTATTGAAGATGAATCCCATCACCGTCATCTCATTCCGGATTGGAGGGATAACGGGCGTTTCAGGAAATGTCAATACAGTTCTTGCCCTAGCGCACCCTGCCTACTGAAACGTGATGCTCACCGTCTTCGACGGGTCTTCCATCTGCACGCCGTCCACCTTTAGCTTGGATAACTTCTCCTGCTGATCCGGCGACTTTGTCGAAAGGATCTTCATCGCTTCTGCGTTTCCGGCAAACTTATCCATCGGCACATCCATCAACACCACCTGACGTTTGCCGTTGCGGAACTGCGCGTTCGTCTCCGCGATGTCGCCATCCACCTCCACGATCACCGTCTGGCGCGCCCCCTTCAACGCCGACCCGAACATCGCCGTCATCATCTGCTCCGCCATCGGGTCCGCCGGTTTCACTTCCGTCGCCGCCGGTTTCGGCCCCGGCACAACCTTCAACACCGGCTTCGCGCCCTTCACAAACTGGAACGTGTACGCCGCCACCGGCGCCGCCTTCTTCTCCGCCGGATCCGGGGCGAGGTCAGCCTTCGCGCCCGGTACTTTCAACTGCGTGATGTCCTTGAACGCGAACACCGCCCGGTATCCCTTCCACCCCACCGCGTTCGTCACCGTCTGCTGCGACACCGGCGTGAGCCACTCGCCGCCGATCTGTTCGCAGCGCCCGTCAATCTGTGCCCGGAACATGTTCGCCTTCATCACCGGCGCGCCGGGCGCGTTCGTCGCACTACCGAGCTGGCCGAGCTGCTGCGTCATGCTCTCCATCACGCCCGTCATCTGCGGCGACATGTAATCCTCAATCGTCACCGTCCCGCTCCCATCCTTCTTCACCGAGTACACCGTCTTGCTGTCAAAACACCCGGCGGCCAGACTCAGCGCCGCCAACAATCCTGCCAGTTGAATCAACTTCATCGTCATTCCTTTCTTGCGATCACAATCGAGTTCATCCATTCATCCCGGCGCGCCAGCGTCACACCGAAAAAACCAGCCGCCTCCAAATCCTCCCGCAGCTCCGCCAGCGTGAACGTCCCGCCGCCTTCCGTCGCGACCAGCATGTTCACCGCGAACAGCGCGCCCGACACCGGCGCCGTCCGCGACCGCTCCATCACGATGTCGCGGATCGCGATCCGTCCGCCCGGCACGAGCGCGCGGCGCGCTTTAGCGAACAACGCCCGGTTCTGCGCCCGCGAATTCTGGTGCACAATCGCGCTGACCCAAACCAAATCCGCGCCACTCGGCAACTTATCCCGGTAAAAATCCCCCGCCACAAATTTCACCGGCAATCCCGCCAACCGCCGACGCGCCAGCGGAATCACCGGCGACAAATCGAACAGCGTCGCCGTCGCGCCCGGGTTCGCGCGCAGCAACGCCACCGTCCACGTGCCCGACCCGCCGCCGACATCCAGCAGCTTCCGGCATTTCAGTCCGCGAACCACGGCGTCGGCACACGCCTCGTTGATGACGTGCATCGCCCCGATGAACGACTCGCGGTCCCCCACGGCGCCCCGCACGCTCGGTTTTTGTTCCGGTTTTGTTCCGGACCGGACGGTACAAGCCAGTTCCGCCCACCGGCGCAGACAATTCGCCTGGTGCTGGAGCATCGGCAGAGTCTTCTGGACGCTCACCGCAACGTCGCGCGGCACGGCGTAACGGTCGCCGCGTTTCGACAACAACCGCAACGCCGCCAACGCGTCGAGCAGGATCGCCGTCGCGCGCACGTCGCACTTCAGCTTCCGCGCCACCTCGCGTGCCGTAAGCGGGCGCAGCGCGAGCGCGGCGAACACGTCGAGTTCCGCCGCCGCGCCGAGAACGCAGGCGGCCTGGTACTGGCGCATCATCAATTCGAGAATCGAGTCAGGGTTCATTGATTACCTCCACGGGCGTGCCGATCTCCACCATCCGAGCGAGCCGCTCGGCGTTCCAGTTCGTCAACCGGAAACAACCGTGCGATTCCGTCCGCCCAATGTCTTCCGGGTGCGGCGTGCCGTGGATACCGTAGCCGGGCTTGTTCAACCCAATCCACGCCATGCCGACCGGGTTGTTCGGCCCCGGCGAGATGACGAGCTTGCCGTAGCCTTTCTGCTGCGCGTCGAGTTCGGGGAAATTCACCGGGTCGAACGTGTAGTTCGGGTTCAACGCCACATTCGCGACCGCCAACGTGCCGACAGGCCGCTTCTCCTGTTTCGCCGCGATGGAACACGGGAAGTGCGCGATGACCCGGCCCTCGGCATCGAACGCCCGGATAATTTTCTGTCCGAGGAACACGCGCAGCGTCGCCGCCTTGCGCGGCAGCTTCGTGTCGGCGAGCGTGTTCGGCAGTTTCAACGACGCGCCCACCGCACAGTTCGTCACGTCCGGGTTCAACCGGCGCACGAGCGCCTCCTTGCAGTGGAACCGCTCGGCGAACAGTTCGACGACCGTCTCGCACGCCATGCGCGACAGCTTTGAGCGTTCGAGCCAGTCTTTCGGGAACGGCCCGAGCTGTACGAGATCGTCGGCGGTGACGGTGCAGTTGGTGTAGAGCATTTCCGGCGGAAGCTCGGCTGGGATGCAGGCACCGGTCAGTTCGCCGGTGGCGGGCATGTCGTTGGCGAGCTGCCACGCCATCACGGCGGCGCGCGTCTGCGGGCCGCCGCGTCCGTCAATTGCACCGGGTGAGAAGCCGAAGCGGTCGAGCGTGACCTGCAGGCTCAGCGTCGCGTCGTCAGCGCATACGACAGTGGCCAGCAAGAAAATGAACGACAACCAGCGCATCAGGTCAACGACGGCGGGTTCGCCTTGTCGCCGCCCTCGATCTGGGCGAGCTTGGCATCGAGCTTGGTCAGTGATTTTTCCGAGTCAGCATAGGCGCCGGTGGCGTTGGTGAGGTGTTTGCCGACGAGCCGGAAGTTTTCCTCGAACCGCTCGAAGTCGCCGCGCAACCGCTGGAGCGTGACGAGGATTTCGTTGGCGCGCAGCTCGACTTGCAGGCCGCGCAATCCGAGCAGGACCGTCTGGAGATACGCGTAGAAACTGTTCGGCGAGACCGGGATGACGCGCCGCTGGAGCGCGTAGCTGAACAGTTCGTGCTCTTCACCGGCGTCCTGCTTGATGATGGTCTCGTAGTAAACGTTCTCCGCCGGGACGTACATCAGCGCGAAGTCGTACGTCCCCTCGTCCGGCAGGATGTACTTCGTCGCGATGGCGTCCACGTGTTTGCGGACGTCCTTCAGGAATTGTTTGCGCGCGGCGGCGCGGTCGGCGTCATTGGCGGATTCAACGACCCGCCGGAAGTTTTCGTACGGGAACTTGGCGTCAACGGGGACGAGGCGTTCGCCGATGCAAATGGCGGCGTCCACTTTCTCGCCGCTCTTGAAGGCGTGCTGGAGCCGGTAATGTTCCGGCGGCAGGATCTGCGAGAGGAGATCGCCGAGAAAGAGTTCGCCCATGCCGCCGCGCAGTTTCGGCGCCCGCATGATATTCACCAACTCCGCCGCCGCTTTGCCAACCTCGTGGATCTGGCCGACTTTCTCGCGGAGATCGCCGACGACCTTCGCGGCATTGTCGAGACGCGTATTCATCGAGGATGTGGATTGCTGGAGATTTTCCGCAACGGTTTGGCCGAAGGCGTCGATCCGCTGCTGGAGCGCACTGAGCTGCTGCTGCATTATCAACAGCGATTGGTCTGGTGTTTGAGATCTGTTCCGCTCGCGCAGGAACACCACCAGCACCACCACAACCACAGCAAGCGTCAGCACACTAAGAACAATGGCAACAACTTCCATGACGGCGAGCCTAGCAGCTTGTCGCTTAGCCTGCCAGCCGTTTTATGCAACTCACAAGCTACGGTGACTGCATGTTGGCGCTCTGATCCTTCTTCTCCGGCCAGATGAGCGAGGCGACAACGCTCAGCGTGAGCAGGACGGCCACGACGCCGAGCGCAATGATGGTAGGGATTTCGCACCAATGGCCAAGAATCATCTTGGCGCCGACGAAAACGAGTATCGCCGACAGACCGTAATGGAGGTGGTGAAACAGGTTCATCACACCCACCAACGCGAAGTACAGCGAGCGCAGGCCAAGGATGGCGAAAATGTTCGATGTGTACACAATGAACGGGTCGCGCGTTATCGCCAGCACGGCTGGGATGGAGTCCACGGCGAAGATGAGGTCGGTGGTTTCTGCCACCAACAAGACCACGAAGAGCGGCGTCGCGAATCGTCGGCCTTCCAGCCGCACGAAAAAGCTTTTGCCGTGGTAGTCCTTCGTCACTGGGTAAAACCGGCGAAATAATTTCAGGACTGGATTGGATTCCGGGTGGATGTCCTCGTCTTTCTTGAACGCCATCTTGACGCCGCTGTAAACGAGCACCGCCCCGAAGATGTAGATGATCCAGTGGAACCGGTTGATCAACGCCACGCCCGCCACGATGAAAATCAGCCGCATGACCACTGCGCCGAGGATGCCCCAGAACAGGACGTCGTGCTGGTGCTGCTTCGGCACGCGGAAGAAGGAGAACAGCAGTAGGAACACAAACAGGTTATCCACGCTGAGCGATTCCTCGATGACGTAGCCGGTGAGGAATTCCAGCGCCGGTTGGCGTCCGCGAAGCAACGCGATCAACCCCATGAATCCGAGTGCCAGTCCGATCCAGATCCCGCTCCACGCCAGCGCCTCCTTGAACTTGATCTCGCGCGACTGACG
>Ga0114951_10006171_pt1 | contig 10709 bp, 13 predicted proteins | sample AM7aDNAmetaG_FD_88677 | JGI IMG/M metagenome (GOLD analysis project Ga0114951, IMG submission 88677) | Freshwater microbial communities from Finland to study Microbial Dark Matter (Phase II) - AM7a DNA metaG | ecosystem: Environmental > Aquatic > Freshwater > Lake | place: Finland: Lake Alinen...
ATCCAATAATTAGTCCATTTGGAATTAGCATTGTGACAAGTATCAGAATCATCATCTTCTAGTTGCATGAAATCCAATATTTCGTTGATGGTAATCAACGCATTTATGTCGGGGCAATTCGATGATATTGAATGCTTATTTAGCAACGATGCTGCTTTTTCTTTCGGGGTTAATATTTCCATGTTATGATGTTAAAATTTTTATCTTTGATGAAATTAGTGACTTTCTTGGTATCTTGTTGCTTGAAGACTATGTTCCATTCTGTCACGTCTTCTACCTTTTTTTCATACTGCTTCCAGTCGTATATTGATACGTAAACTTCATCGTCCAGAAGTATGTTCCACAGTGATCTGACCTTACCATCACCTGGGTTGCCGTTAGGCTGACCCAGCTTCGATATTAACTCATCGTGAGTTGCTGTCAGATATCCTTTCGGTTGTGCCGACCAATCTACCGGTAATTGCGTTAATGTATGCTCCATGATATTTATAATTTCAGCAAATATATAATTTTTTATCGAATAAAAAAATTAAACTGACAATTCGAGAGATATTAATAAATTTGTACCATTGCCTATGATTAGAATAAATGTGTCGAAGACGTATATGACCACGTTATCAGTACCGTTGTAATTTATGCACTTGAAGTACTTCTTAGGGAATGATAGCGTGGTGTCATCTACTTCTGATACATCGCAGATGGTGTGTTCCCACTTGCTCTCTCCGATAGATAAGGATGAACTGTTGACATTCAGGTACAGCGTGTCGCTGTCTTTCTCTATGGCGGTCTTAGACTTTATGTAATCGAAGTCGTCCTTGCTGAGGTTGAAGTTGAACAGCGAGTTGTCCGTGTCCATCATGTTCTGGATCTTCTCTATGTCTATAGCCATCTTGAAATTTATAGGGTCTCCTCCCGCTATCTCCTCCTTGCTCTTCTTGTTGGATATCTGCAATCTCTCGGTGAACCCGTCCTCGTTGTAGCTGAACTTGAACGTGAGGTCGTCTGTTATGTTCTGCTTTGTCATGTACTTTATGAACATGTTGAGCGACACGGCGAACTTCTTGGCGTCTGATATGCACAACCTGAGTTTCTTCGGCACATCTTCTGTCACCTTGAATACATCATCTATCTTCATGATGTGACTCTTGAAGCTGTGCACGCTCCTACCTTTCTTATCACCGTTCAGACAGTATATCAGCACGTCGTTCTTATCGAACTTGAACATGACCGTGCTCACGAGCGAGGTGAGGTCCTTAACCTTATCTATGAGTGATTCCAACGAGGGGAGCGTTATCTTCATCGTGTATGTCTCTATCTTAGCCTTTGCCATATCTATTATTTATTTGTTGATAGTTAGTTGTAGTGCGATTTTTATTATTAGTTTATTTTTATATATAATGAGAAAATCCGCATTGGTTATATGATTAAAACATATGGTGAATATATATCTGAGAATACTAGCATTGATAGTATGTTTCTGTCGAGAGTTAGGTACGGTAATATATCCGAGGTGATTAAACTCATCGATACCGGTGTGGTTAATATAAATGTACATGATAGTTTCCGTGAATACACACCATTGATGTGGACTTGTCAAAAAGGGACTAATGAGCACATTGAAATAGCAAAAATATTATTAAACAATGGTTGTGATTATGAGTCTAATAATGATTTTGGTGAGACTGCTTTGTTGGTAGCATGTCAATACGGATCGTTTGATATAGCAGAATTATTGATAAATAAGGGTTCTGATGTTAATGTCAGAAATATTTTAAATGACACACCGCTCATCGCATCTAATCAAGAAGATATCATCAAAATACCAAATTCCGCAGATATCACAAAGATTCTGTTGGAAAATGGTGCGGATATTAGCGTACATAACGACGAAAACAAATCATGTCTGGATTCGCATGGCGATGTTTGGAAGGAAGAATACACACAAGAACTCATAATAACGGGTCAACCACAGAACATAAAGTTCTTCGATGATAAGATAATAATATTACCATCACTGAAGAAGAAATATAAGGAAGTCATAGAGATGTCAGAGTTGGGTATATTCGGTTAATCGTTGGCGTTGCCGAAATATATTTTGTTATCGTCACCGACATATATATCAACTTCTTTCAATTTTTTAGCGGCTTCTTCGAGTTCTTTCTCGTGATCGTAACTCCGATCGAAGAAACCAGCACCATGACCGTTTCTGGTGAACCATATATCGTAACCAAGTTGTTCCTCGCCATTCTCCTCTATGGCTTCTGATACAGCGTCATCACCGGCGTACTGCACGAATTTCTTGATATCAGAATACGCTTTTATCTTGGAATCTATATCGATGTCATCTATTGCGAAACCTGCGAAAGGTTTCTTGTCTATGTTAGCCATCATCTTCACAATTTTATCAACATCATCATCCTCTTCGTCCTCTTCATCATCTTCTACTAGATTCATTGATAAGAAATCTTCCCTCAACCTCTCCTCTTCGCACCATAACGCACATTCTAAGTACCCGTTCATTATCTTCTTGAAATCGTATTTATTATCGGTCGATTCGTATATTTTCACGTAATCTGAAAACGTCGTATGTATGTGCTTCATGGTATATGTATTTTTTATTCTTATATATTAAAAAACAATATTAAAAAAACTGGATACAATCAGCAAATTTACCTATATGAGTTCCAACAGCAATTCTATGCAACAGTTCTTACCATCCGAGTACGAGTATTTGGTCGGTAGTAGATTCATCATGTTCAACGGTAGTAAGTTGAAGACTGATTACATCATAAATATAATGCACGAGTTCATACTGAGGTATGATACCGAGGAGGTGGCTGATCAAAACATCTCCTCTGTCATCATGAGGAACAAGTACGGCAAACTGTACAACGTTTACCTGGAGTATCTGCTTAGTGTGAAATTCCTCTACATGGTGTCCAACTATTACGTGAAGAAGAAGACCAGGACTTACAAGCTGAACGTGGATAAGATACACAGCAGGATGAGGGTCGACATAACAGACAAGATACTGCTGAAGAAGCACTCCCGTGAGTGGTTGACTAAGACACTGGCGGATATGTTCGAGTCCCCGATACAAGACGTGACCAAGAACGACCTCATAGATGATCTGTACAGCATAAACATAAATTATAAGAGAGCTTGCCAGTGGTTGGAACAGCAGTACGCATCTGGTGAGATGGACTTGCAGAAATACACCAAGAACCTGCACTCCGTGAATTGTATAAACAGCGGTCATTTATTTTACAAATTCGATTCATTCGGAAGGTTGCACACGAATTTCACTGTCATAAAGAAGTATATCAGGTTGAATTTCCTAGATATAGACGGTAAGGAGTTGGTGGAGTTGGACATAAAGAACTCGCAACCATTCTTCCTAGGCGTGCTTATAAACAGGGAGAACCCAAGTATAAAAAACGTGGATGACGTGAAGTATTTCTTTGAAACGGTGAATAATGGGTTGTTGTACGATTTATTTCTGGACAAATACCCCGACGTCTTCGTGGATAGGAATCAGACTAAGGTTATGATATACAGAGTATTGTTCGGTAGGAACAACAAGACTATAGAGAATGATATTTTCTGTGAAACATTCCCCACTGTTTACAAGTTCATAAAGGAGTACAAGAGTGCCAACGGTAATTACAAGACCCTCAGCCACGAGTTGCAGAGGTTGGAGAGCGAGTTCGTGTTCGGTAAGGTCGTGAGGATGGTGAAGGATAAATTCCCTGCGGTTAAGCTGTTCACCGTACACGATTCCATAATATACCCTCTCGAATACAAGGAGGAGGTCAACATAATATTCAGGAACGTTTTTCGGGAATACTTGGAGTGATGTAAAATGGAAAAATTCGGATTTATTTTTTAATATATAAAGGTATAAAATATAAAAAATAATCCATGTATTATGCCATTGCCACACTTTTCCAATATTAAGACAGCCACATCTTTAGAAGAGGTTGTATTCCCCAATTTATACGAGGTAAACATCGTGTTACCCAAGAGTATAACAGACGCAGGATCTGTTTCTGACGATTACCAGAACATATTGTTGGAGAACTGCACTAATGCGAAATTCCCGACGTATCCGACTATAGAGACTGCTATGCAGAGGTTCAAGTACAGCACAAGGTTGTACATGAAGATGCCCACTTCCACGTCTGTCGAGGATCTTGGCTTATCGTTCAACGTCAACCAGACCGATAAGAAGGTCATCAGCACGTTCAAGATAATCAAGACGTGGTACGATCAAGTTTGGAACAACGAGGACGGTTCTCTGCACTACAAGAGGAACATAACAGGCGAGATCATAGTGTTCGCACACGACAAGGAAGGTCACGTCATCAGGAAGGTTGTTTACCACAACGCCCAGATAAAGGGTTTCACGGGTTGGGAAGAATTGGCTTGGGAATCCAATGATATAGTCAAACTAGGTGCCACGTTCGCATCTGATTACTGGGAGGATTTCTACTACTAGGATAAAAATAATTGAAATAAAAAATGGGAAAAAACTTACGATCATACCCAGAATACATAAGAGAATCGTTAGTCTCTGATGAACGATTATTAGATGCTTCTAATAGAGGGGACACTAAAAAAGTGAAAGAATTACTAGACAGTGGTGCTGATATAGAATGCAAAGATAAATATGGCATGACCCCTCTTATGAAGGCTAGTGCTAACGGAAACACAGAAACCGTTAGATTATTGTTAGATTATAAAGCAAACGTTAATGACAGATATAACGCACCTTTGATATTGGCTAGCCGATACGGTAATATAGAAATAGTTAAAATGTTGCTAGATAATAACGCTATTGTAAATATCACGAATAAAGAATTTTCCACCCCGCTTATGTGGGCTAGTCGAAACGGTGAGACTAAAATAGTTAAATTGTTGTTAGATCGCGGTGCTGGTATAAATTCCATTGACAAACACGGTGAGACACCGCTGATATTAGCAAGTTGCTACGGGCGGTATGATAGGAAAGAAACAGTGAAATTGTTGCTGAAACATGACGCTGATATAAATGTTTATGATGATGCTGGTATTTGTTGCCTAGATTACAACAAGGAACTGTGGGAAGATAAAGAAATACAAGAATTTATAATAGATAAGCAACCCCATAATATAAAGCTATTGGATGATAAAATAGGAATATTACCATCTCTTAAAATAAAGTCGAATAAAAAACAAGATACTGTACGAATGGATTCTGAACAACGACATCCATTACTGCACTTACAATAGTATCACAATAGGTTATACTATTTTGGCTCAAGTCTAGAAAATGGTTGCTGTTATTTGTAACTACTTTAAAATAAGATTATTGAATCTTATTTTAATAAAACAGACAATTTCATTATATCTATCTGTTTTACTGAACAATAATAATGCATATTTTAAATAGCAACCATATTTTAGACTTTAGCCACTATTTTTTGACTAAAAGTCTCATCAAACAAGAATAATCGAAAGAAACCACCAATTTTTTAGAATAGAGCATTTTCATTTTATCAATTCCCTATAATCATCTTCGTACTCCTTGAACCAGTAGTTGAACATGTAGTAATCGAAGTTCCTTATGAAGCATTTATTACCGCCACCGAACTCTATGTTCACTATCCTATCGCTCAACGAAGAGTTTACGACAGTTATCACCGTCTTATCTTTTATGAACAGTTCCTTACCGTACTCGTCTCTTGCCATGACGTCCTTCATTGCCACGTACCTACTGTTCTTCGGTGTGAACCAAGAGCACAGTACCTTGTAGAAGAAATTCGTCAATTTCAGCCTATAATTCGCCGTTATGTAGGGGAACCTGCCGTCTGAATATAGTTCTGTGTCGAAATCCTGCTGACCGTATTTCCCGAAGTTCCGGAACACCCCGAAGAATTCATCCTCCTCGAACTCGAACGACACGAACACGTCTATTCCGTTATTCTTCCTGTTTATGCGTAGTATCTTCAGGTTCTTCAACTCGTCCAGATCCTCCATGAACTTGTCGAACTTGGCACCCGCGTATATGTTACCAGTGGTCTGTAGTACCTTATCTACGATGCCCTTCAACTGTTTCACCATCCAAGGTGTCCTCACATATTGATCCACGTAAGGGCTGTCCTGGTCCGAGTATATGGATAATTTCGGGTCGACTGCGAAACCGTACCCAGGTCCGAAAGGTTGTGGTCCTATGTCGAACTTGTACTGCGTGAACTCAGTCCCGTGGTCTTCATTCACGGCGTCGAACTCATCGTATGGTATTAAATTTTTCAAATTGTAATTTTTTTTACTGTATATATTAAATTCTGGGAATAGGTTTATTCTACGATGGTCGGGTGTATTTCTGGGAATGGTTCATCCTCGTTCAGATCCATTATCAGTAATTCTAAGCCCTCGAATTTATTTCCGTTGTTTATGAATGAGCAGATGAAATCTCTCGCATCGCTACTTGTTTCATTTTCCAAATCCCTGCCAGTTATCGTACAGGCTTCATCCTCGTCGATGTCGACCGAATCTACATCAGCATAAGCATATTTTTCTATGAATGAAATAGGTGCGTCATATCTGAGAACAACAGGTCTGTTCGATGATTTGTAATCGCACCTACCTATTTGAAAATATAAGTTCTTATCATTGGAGAAAGATTTGTAATTCTTACCATAGGTTAACTTCAACCCATCTCTTTTTATTATTTCTGCGGTTTCTTCTGTTGTTGCGTGAAAAAGTGGTATCGTTTCTCCGTATTGTATAACCAATGCTCCGAAAATATCATCCAGTTCTGTTGCGGAATAAACAATGTCCTTAACCTCTTTCAATATGCTATTGTTCTCATTCAAACTACCGAACTCATTGTATGATATCAAATTTTTCATTTCGTATTTTTTTACTGTATATATTAATTTTCATATACATAAAAACGACATGCGTTTTTTTATATATATGGTAAAAAATATTACCATGCCTAAGAAGCCAGTTAATAAGAAGGAAGAATTGACCGAGAATTACCAGTATAATGGTGATGGTGAATTAATTATGGACAGACCAAGTGAACCACTGGTTGTTGATGAAAGTGCGATAGAAAATGAAGCAGAAACTACTCAGGTGAAAGATGCCGAACCAGTAGATAAGCAAGATTATATAGAAGACAACAAGACATTTTTCAACAAATTGGTTTACAGCGGTCACCCATTTTACATTAATTACATGGGCGAGATCATATTCGACTCCGACAAAGACAGGTTGTCAGACCTGTATTTCGATGATTTTAATTTCCATTGCAAGGGTGCTACCAATACTTACGGTGGTTTGTCATTTAAATTTAAAAAAATATAAGATACTAGATATGAGAAATATATATTCGTTGAAGGAATTCAAGGAGAAATCGGTCACAGAGAGCAGGGTATACAAGACCAACGAGGCATCCAGTGCTAATTACGGCGGCTTTGATATGGGTAACAGGATAGGTTGGTCCAACAGTTTGGTTGGTAGGATGTTCAACAAGATATTCAGTTTCGCCAACAAGAAGGCTCAGACGATAGTGCTTGGTAGATACATGAAGCAGATTCAGAACGAGTACTTGAAGGGTGTGCTCATAGCACTGTACAAGATGAATTACAAGAAGGAGGATGTGAAAGACGACACATCTCTATCAGTCAACGTATACGTGGTTGATAAGACCAACGATAAGAAGAAGACGGAGATATTCATGCCCGTTTCAAAGACTACAGGTGATTCTGGTACCACTACATCCACAGATTCTGGGCTAACATACGTGTACGCGCACGACAACAAGAAAGATATAAAGAATTACAAGATAGTCATAGAGAAGACGGACAGCAAGCAGGAGATAACCCCAGAAGTATTCGACGATATCACCATGGGAACACCTATGGAATTCACAGTCACGAGCAACGGCACGGATATAAAATACAACATAAATGTCAAGGAGAAAACTACCAGGTTATCCAAAACTTCCGCAGATTTGAACTCTCCTGCCACGAAAGAGGATGTGAAGGGGATATACAAGAAGATAAAACAGTATTACATAGATGAGTACGTGAACAATACCAAAGTGGCCAAAGTCGATGCCATCAAGAATGATTTGGAGAACAACCTCAAATTGACTAACGAGTTGCTCGATAGTAAAGTTGTGGTAACTTCCGGTTCCACCATTACAAAACAGGAGGCTAAGGAATACGGGTTGCTGATGAAACAATTGACCGATGCTTGCGTAGCCATATTCGTGGAGGATGGTACATCCATACTGGAAAAGCTGAATAAATTCCACGATATATTCGTTAGTATCAAACCAGTGAAAGATTCAGAAACCATGAAGAGGTCTAACACATTCATGTTGATGTGCCTTGAAGATTTCTTCAACCTGAAAAAGGATAAGATGGACGAGGAAACCAAGAATAAATTCAGCGATTTCATAAACAAGATGAAAAATGGCGATTATAGTGGCATCAAGAAAGAGAAAGCGGTTTCGGGTGGCGGTGATGAACAAAACACGGGAGGCACTAAATTATTAGACCAGACCAACATCAGTGACAAGACGGATGAAAATTTCTTCGACGATGATTCGTCATACACTATGATAAACGAGGAATACGACTACGAACCTGACATGTACGAATTGAACGAGGATGTCAACGGTACATTCAAAACAAACGAGAAAATAGATATAAAGACACTATTGAAAGATGGTAGTAGGGTGACACCAGATCTGAGGAAAGCACTGAAGGAGTTCGGTGAGATACACTTCGATAATTTCGACATAGATGAGATAATAGACATGTTCGCCAAGGATAACTCTTTGAAGCAACTCGCTATAAAAACTGTCAACAAGGAAGCTCTGAAAGAGATAGCAATAAAGGCTCACTGGATGTTCAACGAGGACAAGTACAAGGACACTAGGAACGACGTTTATTCCAGGATGAACTGGACGTCATCTGGTCCCGATATGAAGAAGCTCGAACACACGTGGAAGAAGAATGTCGCCAGTGCTAAGAAGATGTTCTGGCCGCTGTTCGCCGATGATAACGGGAACTTCCCGAACAAACTGTTAGACCCAGACGAACTGTTGAAGGCTGATCCCGAATTTTCAACAACCCCATCATTCAACAACACGCCTAACCCCAATGCTGTATTAGGAATCTCAAGGGAAGAGATTAATTATTTGGAATATAATGATAATAAAGGCGTTGAAACGATTAATGGAAAAAGATACATATTCGTGTGCGAGAAGAACAAGATACCGTTCGCACTGTTGCTACTGAAGATAGAATATCAGAAAATGCACATATTCAAATTCCTTGGTATGCTGGATTATAACAAAATGGTAACAGATTTCAACAAATTACCGAAGGAGAAGAAAGACGACAAGGCGAAATCTAGCATATCTGCCATAATAAAGGATAACACTTACATGAACAACATGAAATCCGTGAGCGGTAACCACACCATACCAGATAACTTGAAGAAGATGTTCGATATATTCAGGAGATACCCGCAGGGGTACACCGATAGCAAGGGATTGATAACGGCGTTCGTACAAGATCAAGATATTCTGAGTAGCACATCCACGGTGAATGTGTTACAAGCTACATTCTACGAGAATGCACCAGGTGATTACAAAAGATTGATAACCAAGTTCGATGCTGATGATATGCCAACAGATTTCATCGAATATCAGAACGTAGAATACACAAACGCCAACAAGGATAAAATAAAGGACGATTACTGGATGAAGATAAAGTTGACGAACAAGATGGAGATAGAGAATCACGCACCATCATGGGCGTTCCTGAACTCTAAGAACGAGGGTGAGCAGATAAGTATAATAAAGGGGTTGGATAAGAAGAAAGATCCTAATTTCGCCGCTATGCTGTATAAATTCGTCCATTAAAAAAAATACGAAGACCGCTGATACAAACAGCGGTCTTTTTTGATTATGATGGTAACCAACCCATGAGTGATTTGAAATCATCCACGTAATGGAGACCTTTGTCATTCTTCCTCACTATCTTATCCACTCTATCACCATTATCCAAGATACCAGTGAAACAGAACCCTTCTGTGTTAGGTAAATCCGCCAAATTCCTATATTCTTTTTTCATTTGTAATAATTCTCCCTTATCTTCTTGTATGGCAATGATGATATCACTCCATTTACGAACGCAGTCAGATATGTTTTGTTGTTGCATTGCTTCAGTGAATGTATTATGGTGGTGTGGTTGGTGACACCCGTGGCATTTCCTATATCAAATAGCGTGCTATTTGTGAATACATATAAGCAAACATGACATGCGTGTCTTATGGAAACAATATCCCTCTTTTTTGTCTTGCTGGATAAATAATCTCTACTGATTGAGAATTTGTTGCAAATATCGTTGATGATAGATTCTCTGGTATTGTCGTAAACGCCATTGCCCTTATTCATTATGTTATTTATGTCATCATCCGTTAATTCGGATACTAACTTTCTTAACGGTGAATCCAACTCATCGCACGTTATCTTACCGCTATCCACTAAATAATTAACTATCTTGTTGTTCATATATCTAATGATTTGATTTGATTATTAGGGTTTGCTGATTTTGATTATTTAATTTTTATAATAAAACCAAAGAAGATCAGCTTTAACGTCTTTGATATTTATGTTAGCAAATTTACAACAATATTTTATA
>Ga0114951_10006172_pt1 | contig 10708 bp, 11 predicted proteins | sample AM7aDNAmetaG_FD_88677 | JGI IMG/M metagenome (GOLD analysis project Ga0114951, IMG submission 88677) | Freshwater microbial communities from Finland to study Microbial Dark Matter (Phase II) - AM7a DNA metaG | ecosystem: Environmental > Aquatic > Freshwater > Lake | place: Finland: Lake Alinen...
AGATACGGCGCCATGATCCGAGGCAACTATAATCTTTTTCATCAGGCTTACTCCAATTGGGTATTATTATAAACTTCTTATCTATACTTTTGACGAGTTTGCTAAATAAGTCAATAAAAAGCTTTGATTCGTAATCATATTTGCGATAAAAACTTACATGCAGGAAATATTGCCAAGATACCTTAACCATCTATTAATTGAACGTGGGATGGCTTCAAATACGCTGGAAGCTTATGGGCGTGATTTGCGCCGATATTTTCTATTTCTGCAACAAAAAGACGTAAATGAACTGCAAGATGTTAAACCAGATGTAATCATTGAGTATTTAGTGCAGATCAAAGGGGAGGGGTTATCGGCAAATTCGATGAACCGGGCTTTAGCCGCGCTCCGGGGATTGTATAAGTATTTGATACAGGAAAAATTAATCGGGCAATCACCGCTTACAAACATTGAGCTGGCTAAAGTGTGGATGAGACTGCCGGATACGATCAGCAAAGAAGAAATGAATGTTATTTTAATTCAGCCTGGCAATTCAACAGCGGCGGCAATGCGTGATACATCCATACTGGAGCTTTTATACGCGACAGGCATCCGCGTTTCGGAATTAATTAACTTGACGATGAATAGTGTTAACTGGCAAGTTGGGTTTTTAGTTGTCATGGGAAAGGGCAGCAAGGAGAGAATTGTGCCGGTTGGTAAGACTGCCTACGATTGCACAAGGCTTTATGTGGATAATGCCAGGCCGCAGTTAATGCAAAAAAAAACTACTGATGTTTTATTTTTAAACAGGTTCGGTACAAAATTTACAAGGCAGGGGCTCTGGAAAATAGTTATCAAGCATGCGCAAAAGGCGGGATTACAAAAGAAGGTTCATCCTCACACTTTTCGCCATTCTTTTGCCTCTCACTTACTGGAAGGCGGAGCTGATTTACGAACGGTTCAGGTTATGCTAGGACATGCCGATATTTCCACAACTCAAATTTATACCCATATTACAAGGGACAGACTGAGAGAGATTCACCAGAAATATCATCCACGAGGTTGAAAAATTAATGTTTAAAGGTTCAGCAAGAAATGATGAGCAGGTCAAAAAAATTACAAGAGTATTGATTGTTCTTGCTGTCCTGGTAATAGTATTATGTTCAATATTACTCTTTAGACCTCAGGCTATCAGCAGGTTTACTTTCCAGATCATGAGAATGAATAATATTTTCAGCTATTATGTATTGCAGGCTAAACCACATTTTTATTACCTGGAAATGGAAAAAAACGGTAATGATATTCAAATCAATGCCAATGAAAGTTTTGAGGTTACTTATCGGGACGAATTTGCCGTAAAATCAGTTGCCAGTGATGATCTGATGGGAAAATATATAACAGTTAATGTTGATTTCCTGGGGAAAGGGAAAAATGATATCGGCATTTTGCTGCATGGCATTGATCTGGTCAATAAAATAATGAAAAGCGATGAATTTAGACAGAGCACCGGTAGTAATTCCAGTTACAAGATTAATATTAATTATAAAGATGAACTAGTGTCATCCGTTCCAATCAAAGTAATCATCACACCTCAGGATTGGCTTCGGTTTGCGAAAGATTCGTCAAACGTTGAAGTGCAGATTGAATATTTAAAAAAAGCGATAGCCACAAACAAGGAAGATATCAGCATACGCAAAATCCTTGCCGGGACATATTTTCGGCTCGACAGGATAGATGATGCCGTCAAGCAGTATAAAGAAATCCTGCTGATTAAATCCGATGATACAACAGCAATGCTGGAACTTACCAAATGTTATATCAAGAAGAAAAATTATGACGATGTCATCGCTATATGTCGGAAGCTTCTCAAAATAAATTCGCAGGATGCCCAAGTCTATGCCAGCTTGGGCTTTGCTCTTTCCCAAAAAGGATTATGGGATCAGGTAATAGAAAGTTATAGGCAGGCAGTTAAGCTTGAACCGGATAATTATCCGGTCAGATTGAAGTTGGGGGCTGCATACGAAAAAGCTAAAAAGATGAATCTGGCAATTGATGAATATAAATATATCGCCGGGAATTCTAAAGATACCGATCTGGTCTTGCGCGCTTTGGGAGATGTTTATCTCAAAATTAATAAATATGACGATGCCATTAAATATTATAAAGAATTAATAAAAAAGCAACCTCGGATGGCTGCCGCGTTCGCTAATCTGGCGTCTGCCTATGCTGGCTTGGGCAAATGGAAGGAAGAAATTGATAATTTAAAAAAGGCGGTCTTGATTAGTCCTGATGAACCGGTGATCCGCTTCAATCTTGGTGCTGCCTATGAAAAAAGGAAACAAAGCGCTGAAGCGATACTGGAATACCAGCATGTTTTGAAAATTAATCCTAATGATGCCGATGCTATTGAGCGCCTGGCTGATCTTCATCTCAAAAATAAAAAATTTGACCAGGCAGTAATGTATTATGAAAAATTGGCTGAAAAGTATCCGAAAAATTCATCGATCTATGCTAATTTGGGCTTTGTCTATGGCGAATTAAAAAAATATAAAGCATCGGCCGAAAATTATGAAAAGGCGATTAAGCTAGGATCAAAAAGCTCCACATTGCATTATAATTTGGCCTACACTTATAGCAAACAGGGGCGGGAAAAAGATGCGGTTGCCGAGTACGAAAAGGTATCCCCACAAACAAAAGAAGTATTAAGTATTATCGCGCAATATTATTTAAAAGAAAAAAAATATGAAACAGCAATTCAATATTACAAAAAAATAATTGCCCTGGAACCTAAGAAAGCTGCTTCCTATGCCAGTTTGGGATTTGCCTATGCCGCCCAAAAGAAGTGGGATAAGGCCATTGCAAATTATCTCATCGCCTTGAAGTACGACCGGGAAGATGATGAGATTTACGCAAACTTAGGTGAGGCCTATGAAGGAAAAGAGCTATATCCGGAAGCGCTGAAGGCTTATACAAGCGCATACGAACTTAATCCGGAATCAGCAAAAGCGACAAGGAGAATACCGCCGCTAAAAATAAAACTATTGCAGAAAAAAACTCAGAAATAGAAAAGGAAAAAGGAGTAAAGAATGAACGGGATTAAACTAAACGATTTTGTCATAGGGGATAATACAGGATTTGTTTTGATTGCTGGTCCGTGCGTGCTGGAGGATGAAGCGACGGCGATTGATGTAGCCCAGTATCTGCAAAAGCTGACGGCAAAACTAAAAATTCCTTTTATTTTTAAGGCTTCTTACGATAAAGCCAATCGTACATCGATTAGTTCCTATCGAGGTCCGGGTTTAAAAGATGGATTGGAAATTCTAAAACGTATCAAGGAAAAACTTGCTGTTCCGGTACTTTCCGATGTCCATCGATTTGAAGAAATTGATGAAGCTGCGCAAATATTAGATGTTTTGCAAGTACCGGCTTTTCTTTGCCGCCAGACTGATTTTGTGATGGAAGTCGCCAAAAAAGCAAAAATTATTAATATAAAAAAAGGGCAATTTCTGGCGCCATGGGATGTTGCCAATATTCTAACTAAAGTAAGAGCGGCCGGTAATGAAAATATTATTCTTACTGAACGTGGTGCTTCCTTCGGTTATAATAACCTTATTTTTGACGTCCGGTCTTTGCCGATTATGAGAGGGACCGGCTATCCGGTAATCTTTGACGCGACTCACGCAGTCCAGTTACCCGGTGGAGCAGGCACGGCATCAGGCGGTGAGCGAAATATGGTGCCATACCTGGCCAGAGCAGCCGTTGCCGCGGGGGTTGATGGAATATTTTTGGAGGTGCACCGGAATCCGGAGAAAGCGTTGTGTGATGGTGCCAATTCTTTATATCTCGATTCACTCGAAGAGTTACTGACAACGTTGAAAAAGATAGATGAGACAGTAAAAGGTCAAAAATAAATAAGGATATTTTTCTATGAATAAAAAGCTGAAAGAAAAATTAAAAAAAATAAAAATGTTGATGCTGGATGTTGACGGTGTCATGACGGACGGCAGAATCATTATGGATGACGAAGGTCGTCAGTTGAAAAATTTTAATGTGCGAGACGGGCATGGCTTAAAACTTATCCAGCGTTACGGAATAGAAATAGTGATATTAACCGGGCGGAAATCTGAAGTTGTGAATCATCGGGCAAGCGATCTGGAAATTAAAGAAGTTTATCAGGGGGCGCTAAACAAGAAAGAAGTGTTTCAAAAAATATTACTCAAGCATAACTTATCTGCAAGTGCTGTGGCCTTTATGGGGGATGACATCATTGATATACCGGTTTTAAGACAAGTCGGGTTTTCTGCTGCTGTGGCTGACGCGGTGGACGTGGTGAAAAAAAGTGTTGATTATGTAACAAAAAATAAAGGTGGCCATGGGGCGGTAAGAGAACTATGTGAGATGATTTTACAAACACAGAGCAAATGGCCGGAAATAGCCGAAAAATATGAATTTACTGATTTATAATGCCGATGCTTATATCTTTACATGTGAGATGCAGAGTGATATAACTAAAACCGTGGTATAGCAAATATATCCACTCTGGATTGGGGAAAATGAAATTTACTCAAAAAACCAAAAAAATATCGATATTGCTAATTATCTTTGCTGTGATTGCTGCAACTGTTTTGGTGATTAAGAACAACATTTACGACAAGCCGAAGAATATAATAAAGATATTGCCTGATCATGTTGATCTGCAGATTAAGGATTTCGTCTATACGGAAGTTGGTGAGGGTAATTCCAAATGGGAAGTTACGGCCGATAGTGCGAAATATGTTAAAAATGAAAACCTTGCTATATTTGACCGTGTGAAAGTAAAATTAACCACGGCAGAAGGAAAAGTATTTATATTGACAGGTGATAAAGGACGAATGAATACTGATAAAAAGGATCTTCAAATTAATGGTAATGTGGTTATTGTTTCAGATAAGGGAGATATGTTTACTACTGATTATTTAGATTTTAATGATGCCGAAAAAAAAGCTTATACAGACGCGCCTGTGACCATGGAAAACAAGAAGATGAAAATTAAAGGCAAAGGATTGACTCTATTTATCAAGACGGGAGAATTAAAACTTTCTTCCCTGGTGAAAGCAAAAATAAATTAATTAGGATAATATTATGATCTGCAAAAAAACATATCTGGTGGTTTTATTTTGTTTATTGATGGCAAATAATTTTTTATACGCTCAGGATATTTCTGATAAAAAAAATCTTATTAAGAAAAATGAGCCGATAGAAATTATTTCTGATCGAATGGAAGCATTCAATGAAAAAAAGATGGTTGTATTCTCCGGTAATGCCAAAGCTGTTCAGGGCGATATCGTATTAAAGTCAGATCAGTTATTATTGTATTACAAAAATGAACCAGGTAAAAAAGATAAGATCGGAACAAAAGAAATTGGGACATCAGGAGATTTGGATAAAATTGAAGCTAAGGGAAATGTCATCATAATCCAAAAGGAAAGAATGGGAACAAGTGAAGAAGCATCTTTCAATCAAGATAGCGGCCAGATTGTAATGACAGGAAACGCGATCTTACGCGAAGGTAAAAACACAATAGCTGGATGTAAGGTGATAGTATATACAAATGAAGAGCGTGGATCAGTCGTGCCATGTGCACCAGGGAAAGGTGAAAGAGTGAAAGCGGTAATCTATCCGCAACAAAATAAAGAAGTAAAGAAATAAATGCGAACATCTGGCGGTATGTAAAAAAATATGAGCAATCTAGTGGCAAAAGGCTTAACTAAAATTTACAATAAAAGAAAAGTCGTTAATCAGATTGATTTAGCGATTTCACCGGGAGAAGTAGTGGGTTTGCTCGGTCCCAATGGCGCCGGCAAAACAACTACTTTTTATATGATTGTGGGATTAATCAGGCCGGATGGTGGAGAAATATATTTGGACGATGAAGATATTAGCAAAGAACCAATGTACATAAGAGCAAGGAAAGGATTAAATTATCTGCCACAAGAGCCGTCAATATTTCGGAAGCTTACGGTTGAGGAAAACATATTGGCAATTTTGGAAACTCTTGATCTGCGTGATGAAGAAAGACAAGAAAGGCTCAAAGGACTTTTGGCTGAACTTGATCTTACGGGGTTGGCAAAAAATTACGCCTACTCACTTTCCGGTGGTGAAAGAAGACGAGTAGAAATAACAAGAGCGCTGGTTACTTCTCCCAAATACATACTTTTAGATGAACCTTTCGCCGGAATTGACCCTCTTGCCGTTGCCGATATTCAAAGGATTATTGAAAAACTGAAAAATAAGGGAATAGGCATCATTATTTCTGATCACAATGTGCGTGAAACTCTTTCCTGTTGCGATAGAGCCTACATCGTCAATGAAGGTTCCATGCTGGTAGAGGGAAAACCGGAAGAAATTGCCAAAAGTGCATTAGCCAGGAAATTTTATTTTGGTGAAGATTTTAATTTATAGGTATCTTGTTAATTGAGATTATAAATATGGCATTTGAGTTAAAACAAAACTTAAGACTTTCTCAACAGTTGATTATGACACCGCAATTGCAGCAGGCGATAAAACTGTTGCAGTTGTCACGTTTGGAACTTGTTGATACAATCAATCAGGAGATGGAAGAAAATCCACTTCTGGAAGAAGCCTCACCCGATGAAGGCAATGAAGAAGAAGTTCATGTCCAAATCGAAGAAGATATTCAATCAATTGAACGGGAAGAGACCAAAGCTGTTGATCGCACGGAAGAACTAACCGGCGAAGGCGATGGCCGGGAAGAGTTTGACTGGAATAATTATCTGGAAGATTACGGCCCTGTTGGAGTTTCCTATGATCGGAAAGATTCTGAGACTCTGACACTTGATAATGTCTTTACTGAAAGCCCGTCACTCACTGAACATCTGATGTGGCAAATGAAACTCTCGCCACTTTCTGCTGAAGAAGTTCGTGTCGGCAGTCAGATTGTCGGCAATCTCGATAATAACGGCTATCTCTGCGCGTCTTTAGCGGAAATTGCGCAGTTGGAAAATGTATCTGAGGAATATGTGGAAACGGTTCTGAAAAAAGTTCAGGAATTTGATCCATCCGGTATCGCCGCCCGTAATTTGCAGGACTGCCTTTTAATTCAAGCGCGAATGTTGGGCGAAAAAAACCAAATTGTTGAAATAATTATTAAAGATTACCTTAAAGATTTAGAGCTAAAAAATTATGTGCAAATCGCCCGCAAATTAAAAGTTCCTATCCGCGAAGTTGAAATAGCAGTTTTGATAATCAGTAACATGGATCCAAAACCGGGCAGTATGTATTCAGAAGAAAAAATTCAGTCTATAATTCCGGATGTTTATGTGGTTAAGTCTGGCGATGAATATAAAATAATTCTTAATGACGATGGCTTGCCTCGTCTGCGCATCAGCAATTTTTATCGGGAAATAATGGCAGGTCTTGGTAGTCATGATCAAAGCGAAGAAGAAAACGGAAAGAAATACATTCGTGATAAAGTTCAATCGGCAACATGGCTGATTAAAAGCATCCAACAGCGGCAAAAGACAATCTATAAAGTCGCGGAAAGCATTGTTAAACACCAGAGAGATTTTTTTGATAAAGGGATTAACTATCTTAAACCATTAGTATTAAGAAATATAGCCGATGATGTGGAAATGCACGAATCCACGATAAGTCGTGTAGTAACAAATAAGTATATGCACAGTCACCGGGGAATTTTTGAGATGAAATACTTTTTCGGCAGTTCCGTGCAAAGAACATCCGGAGAAACTATTGCATCAAAAAGTGTTAAAGAAGAAATAAAGCAACTAATAGCTAAAGAAGATCCCAAAAAACCGCATAGCGATTGCGAAATAGTTGATTTACTCAAGGCCAGGGGGATCAATATCGCGAGACGCACAGTAGCTAAATATAGAGAAATGACTGGTATTTTACCGTCTTCCAAAAGGAAAAAATATTTCTAATACTCAAATTGGTATCAGACATTAAAACATAGCAGATTAATCTAACTAAGGGGGGCAAAATAATGAAAATTTCTGTGACTTTTAGAAACGGTGAAGGTGAAAACTGGCAGAAAATTTATGCGGAAGAAAGAATTCAAAAACTTAAGAAATATTTGGATATGCCTGCCGAAACCCATATTATACTTTCCACAGAAAAATTTAGAAACTTTGCAGAGATAAATCTCAGTGCCGATGGATGGAATGTAAATGCTAAAGAAGAGGCTAAAGACATGCATCTTGCTGTGGACGGCTGTATAGATAAAATTGAAAAGCAACTCAAAAAACAGAAAGAAAAAAACAGAGAACATAAACCAAAAACTATCCGACATAGCGAAGCGAAAGTTACTGAAGGCGAAGAGGAAGAATCAGTAATAAGTAAAATTGTGGAAACAAGGAAAATGGTATTAAAACCGATGTCTCATGATGAGGCAGTGATGGAAATGGAAGGCAGCAAAGCACGGTTTATAATGTACCGTGATTCATCTTCCGAAAATGTAAGTCTGGTTTATCGTCTCGATGATGGAAATTATACTCTTATCGAAACAAATAGTTAGATTTGCAAATGCGTATCTCATCTTTGAGTTTATGGGAAAAATGAGAAGCAGGACTAAAGCAGTTTATTACTTAAAATAAGTTGTCAATATGGGAAAAGACAAAATGACGGAGTTCGCTAAATGCAGATGGGTCAGCTTTTTAAAATTGGATTTATCAATGAAAATATGCTTGCTAAAACAAAAGCTGAAGCCCTCAACGAACTGGTTAATACGCTGATTAAGGGCGGGATAAATCTTGATTCTGCAGATGTTGTTGATGTATTACAACAAAGAGAAAAACTTGGCTCAACAGGAATTGGTGATGGTTTAGCCATACCTCATGGTAAAATATCAACCCTTGATGAAATTGTTGTTGCATTTGGTCGGAGTGAGAATGGTGTTGATTTTGATTCTTTAGATGGTAAGCCAGTGCATATCTTTTTCCTTCTTCTGGCTCCGGAAAATTCAGTTGGTCGGCATTTGAAGGTATTGGCCAGGATCTCCAAAATGATTAAAATAGCAAATTTCCGTCAAAAACTCATCCGTACTGAATTGAAAAGTGATTTGTACAAACTGATTATCGAACAAAACGGAACCTGTCCTCTCTAAAAAGTAAATATTAAGGACGAGAATTGGCTAGTATTGAAAAAGAACCGGCATCCATGAAAAAGAAATTATACCTGGAAAATATTTTTCTGGGCAGTTCAGATAAGCTCGGTCTAAATGATATATACGCGACTGGTGAATTAAGAAAAGAAATATTAATGCAGAATGTCAGATGCTATCGCCGGTTGTCTTTTACCCTAAAAAAGAATTTAATTCCAACAGTAGCTATTATAACTCCGCAAGCCGTGAATCAACTTTGTTCGAAGGGAATCAATCTCTACGGATCTTTATTTACAAATACTATTTTTATTGTCATTGCAAAATCTCAACAAGTTTCAGAATTAATGAAGACTATTGCAGAGATTAAACGCATTCCAGTCGCCGCCTCTGTTTTTGACGAGTACTATTTGGAGAGCTCACTTACGGGGGTGATTCGGGAAAGAGTTCACAAAAAAACTGGTATTCATGGTGTGGTGATTGAGACTGGCGGCAGGGGAATGCTAATTGCAGGAGCAAGTGGTATTGGAAAAACAACGGCTGCTTTGGAATATGTTCAGAAAGAAGGTTACTGGATTGCCGATGATCTGGCAGTTATTCGTAAAAATAGTCACAAAGAATTAATCGCCCGTGGTCACGTTAAAATAAAAAAATATTTACAGTATGGGAAAGAGGGAATTATTCCGGTTGAAAAAGTGTTGGCTGCCGGAAAAATCAAAAAAGAGACAAAGCTATCGGCTATAATCAGCGTGGAGCGAACCGGTATTAAGGGAAACGTTTTTAGTGAGGCAAAAAAAAATATTCTTGATACAACTTTACCTTGTTTAAATATAAATATATCAGATTCTGGCTATTTTAATGAAAATTTGCTAGAAAAAGCGATAAAGAAATTAAAGAAGGCTTACCAATGAAAAATCTACGGGTAGTAATTATTACAGGGTTATCCGGATCCGGCAAAAGCACGGCATTGCGAGCACTGGAAGATATTGGTTTTTTTTGTGTGGATAACCTGCCTGTTGTTTTACTGCCGAAATTTCTGGCGATAACCGTTCTTTCCTCACCTGAAATAAAACAAGTGGCATTGGTTATGGATTTGCGAGAGCGAAGTTTTCTCGATAAATACAAGCGGATATTTGCCGGATTGAAGGAAAATGGTTATAGTATTGAAATATTATTTCTTGAATGCAATGACGATTCCCTTTTACATAGATTCAGCGAAACAAGACGCAGCCATCCACTATCGGTAAAAGGTTCAGTGATAGAAGGTATAGAACTGGAAAGAGAGAAACTGGATTCTTTAAAGCAAATGGCGGACAAGATTATTGACACCACTTCAGTAAATGTTCATCAACTTAAAGATGTGGTACAGAGATATTATTTGCCATCTTCAAAACACAAAAAAATGGTCGTCAATGTGGCATCTTTCGGTTATCGCTATGGATTACCTACCGATGCCGATCTTGTTTTCGATGTGAGGTTTTTACCCAATCCGCACTATATCGAAGATTTGAAAATTTATGATGGACATAACAAAGCAGTTGAAAAATATGTTTTAGGAAATAATGAAAGCAAAGAATTTTTGAAAAAAATATTGGATTTGATGAATTTTCTTAT
>Ga0114951_10006173_pt1 | contig 10708 bp, 8 predicted proteins | sample AM7aDNAmetaG_FD_88677 | JGI IMG/M metagenome (GOLD analysis project Ga0114951, IMG submission 88677) | Freshwater microbial communities from Finland to study Microbial Dark Matter (Phase II) - AM7a DNA metaG | ecosystem: Environmental > Aquatic > Freshwater > Lake | place: Finland: Lake Alinen...
CGATGGATGACATTACGGTTGTTCTGGTTCGTTGTTGTCGTTGCTGGCGCTGGAGGACTGTTGCGCCTGTTGGCCGTCAAGGTCAATCAGGATGTCGCGCGGCTCGGCGCCTTTGCCGGGACCGACGACGCCCCGTTCCTCCAACAGGTCCATGATCCGGGCGGCGCGGGTGTAGCCGATGCGGAGCCGGCGTTGCAAGATGGAGACGGAGGCGCGGTTGGTTTGGCGAATGACCTCGATGGATTGCTCGACGAGCGCCTCGTCCTCGGCGTCTTCCTCGCTCATGTCGCTGGGAAGGATCATCTTCTTGGAGAGCTTGGAGTGGATCTCGGGGACGAACTGGGCGGTGCCCTGTTTGCCGACAAAATCGAGCAGGCGATGAATCTCTTCGTCGAGCACGAGGACGCCTTGCGCGCGGATCAATTTCGACGAGCCGGGCGGCAGATAAAGCATGTCGCCTTTGCCGAGGAGTTTATCGGCGCCGTTCGCGTCGAGCACGACGCGAGAGTCTTGCTTCGAGGCGACCTGGAAACCGACGCGCGCCGGGAAATTCGCTTTGATGACGCCGGTAATAACGTCCACGCTCGGGCGCTGGGTCGCCAATACCATGTGGATGCCGACGGCGCGCGACATCGCGGCAAGACGGGCGACAGCGTTCTCGATGTCGGCGCCCGCCTGTTGCATCAGGTCGGCAAGCTCGTCAATGACAATGATGATGTACGGCAGCCGGTCGGGAATGATGAGTTCGTCGTCGCGCGGCACTTCGATCTTCAACACCTCCTGCGTCACCTGCGTGGCAGCGGGCTTCGGCGCGGATTTCGGGCGGCTGTTAAAGGCGGTGATGTTGCGGACACCGGCCTTTGCGAGGATCTGAAAACGTTTTTCCATCTCGTTGATGCACCAACGCAACGCAAGCGTGACTTTCTTCGCCTCGGTCACGACGGGCACGACAAGGTGCGGCGCGTTGTTGTACTGCTGCATCTCGACGACCTTCGGGTCCACGAGCACGAGGCGCAGGTCGTCGGGCGTGAACTTGAACAGCAGGCTCGCGAGGATGGCGTTGACGCAGACGGTCTTGCCCGAGCCGGTCGCGCCCGCGATAAGCATGTGCGGCATATCGGCGAGGTCGCCGATGATGATGTTGCCCGCAACATCACGGCCCAACGCGATCGGGATGCGCGCCTTCGACTTCTTCCAGTCGTCTGATTCCAAGATGTCCCGCATGAACACCTTTTCCGACTTTGGGTTCGGCACTTCGATGCCAACGGTACCCTTGCCCGGCACCGGCGCGAGGATGCGCACTGTCATCGCCTTCATTGCCAACGCGATGTTGTTGGACAACGACGAAATCTTCTCCACCTTCACGCCCGGCGCGGGCACCATCTCGTAGAGCGTCACCACCGGCCCCTTCGTCACGTTCGTCACGTCCACCGTGATTCCGAACTCTTCCAACGTCGAACGCAAAATCTCCGCGCTCTGCTTCAAATCCTCCACGACCGCCGCCCCGCGGTGTGCCGGGTCCGGCGACGGATTCAACACATCCAACGGCGGCAACTGATACGGCATCGACGGCACCGGGTTGATCGGCAACGGAGGCGGCGCTGGTTTCTCGGCCTTCGGCTTGGGCGCGGGAGCCGGTTCCTTCTTCGGCAACACCCTCTCTGCCGCCACGCCGATCTTTTCCGCCAAGCTCGACGCCTTCATTTTCTCCGTATCCGGCTTTGCCTTTTGCGGCGTGGACACGTCCTTGATGACCGGCTCGGACGGTTTCGGTCGGTCCTCTTCTTTCTCCAGCTTGCGGGTCTCGCGTTCCAGTTCGCGTTCCTTCAAGCGCAGTTCACGTTCCTGCTCGCGCAATCCCTCTTCGACGCTCGGTTTGCCGCGCAACTGACGCCAGCCGTCCCGCGCCGCTCCCACCAACATCGTCACCCAGTAACTGGGACGCAAATTAATGAGCACGATGAGGCCGATGATGTAAAACACCGTAAAGACAATCGCCGTCCCGGCCGTGCCCACCATTGCCTTGGAACCGTCGCCAACAAACAAGCCGACAAATCCACCCGCGCTCGGCAGGTTACGGCTTCTCGTGGCGGCTTGCAGACCGATCAGATGCAGCAACACACTCGCGGCAATCACCAACAACACACCTGATCCGACCTTGCTGCGCCACGGAACATCGTGCCCTAGCAACAACACAATGCCCAACCCCGCCAACACAAACATCAACGCGTACCCGCCGAAGCCGAATGTCTGGAACACAGCAAAACTCAGCCCGGCACCGACCGGACCGATAAAGTTCGTGACCGACTCGTTACCGGAACGCGCGGTGTTGCCGAAATCGCTTGGATTATGCGACACAAGCGCCAGCAGCAACAGCAACGCTGCGCCGACGAGAACGACCGCCCAAATTTCACGGGCATGTGACTGACTGGGTTGTTTCCCCATAAAATCTGTTTGCAATTCCTCCCTGACGGCGGGCAGTGTATGCAAATCGAAAATCAACTGCAAGGTTCAAACATGTTTTATCCCTATCGGTTCCAGCCAATCCTAGCCGAGCGCGTCTGGGGCGGCCAGACGCTCAGCCGCTACGGCAAAACCATCCCTACCGGTAAAGTCATCGGTGAAAGCTGGGAGATCAGCGACCGGCCCGACGCCCAGTCCATCGTCATCAACGGCCCGCTCAAAGGCCAGACGCTACACCAACTCATCGAACGCCTGGGTTACGAAACCGTTGTAGGCCGTGTGACCTCACGCGGCGCCGCGTCAGGAGCCGAGTCCGACGAGACGCCGAGGGCGAGGGCGGCAAACGCGGCCTACAGATTTCCGCTCCTCATCAAGCTCCTCGACGCCCGCGAACGTCTCTCGCTCCAAGTCCATCCGCCTGCTACCATCGCCAAGCAACTCGGCGGCGAGCCGAAGACGGAAATGTGGTACATCCTCGAAGCTACACCCGACGCCCACCTCATCGCCGGACTCAAACACGGTGTCACGCGCCAGCAATTTGCGGCCGCCATTCACCAGCACCCGTCACCGCTCGCCGACTTGGTTCATCGTTTCCCTGTTCGCGACGGTGATGTACTCTTCGTACCATCGGGCCGTCTGCATGCGGTTGACGGAGGGCTGGTCATCGCGGAAATACAGCAGAACTCCGACACCACCTATCGCGTCTATGACTGGGACCGCGTCGGTCTCGACGGCAAACCGCGCGCACTGCACATCAAGGAATCGCTCGCCAGCATCGACTTCGCCGACATCGAGCCATCGCTGAGCCGTTTCCCCATCGTCTGCGACCACTTCCGCACCGACCTGCTCCGCCTCGACGCACCCCGCACCGACCGTTGCGACGGCACCAGCTTCCACATCCTCGGCTGCGTCGCCGGTGAGATTGAGATTACGGGAGAGAAACTGCGTGTCGGCGATTTCGCCTTGCTTCCCGCGGCGCTCGGCGATTACACCGCACGCCCGTTGACTCCGACAGCAGCGTTCCTGAAGACCACCATGCCGTCACAACGTCATCGGTAGATGGCGTGCTTGCCGATGTCGAGGCTGGTGATGATGTTGCCTTCGACAAGGAAGACAACCCGAAGGTCGCCCTCAATGGTCACGGAGTGGATGATGCGTTTGTAGCGGGCGGAAAGCGAATGAATCTTGTAGGGCCGTAACCGGGCGTCAAACGGGTCGGTCTTGAAAATTTCCCACGCGCGGCGCGTGGATTCTTTTTGTGACGGGCTGAGCGCGTAAAAGTTTTCCCAGAACGTCTTCGTGGCGTTGAACTGATAGCTCACTGACGGGAAGGCGGTTGATTGAGCGCCGTCGCCATGTCCACAACGCGACCGTCGTCGAGGTCCGACATGGCCTGTTTGAAAGAAGCAGGAATCTCAGCCTCCTCGAGTTGGTGCACGAACTCAATGACCCGTGCTCGTTCCGCCGTGGGCAAAGCTCGAATTTCTCGCATGATTTCCGCAGTGCTCACGTTACGAATCTGTCACGAGCCGCATATCAAGTCAACCGGTTTGGGCGCACGTTGACTCTGACAGTAGCGGTATTAAAGACAACTGCCACTCACGGAGCGAGTCAGCCGCGCTTGTCCGCCTCTGGCGGATAGAACCGGGCGATGCCCACCGTGACGATCCCGCTGAAACAGGCGAGGGCGACCGCTTTACCGCTTATCCGGCAACTGCGGCGGCACCACTTTGGCCAGCGCCGCGCGCAACGTTGACCGGGTAAACGGTTTGCTCAGAATCACCCGGATGTGGGGCGGCATTTCGCCCGCGGCTTTCATCATGTCGCCAAACCCGCTCATCAGAATCACCGGCAGGCCGGGCGCGCCCTGATTGATGGCGACGGCGAGTTGTTCGCCATTCATCTCCGGCATCGCCTTATCGGTGATGACCACGTCAAACCGACCGGCTTGGAGCCGCGCCAACGCCGCCACACCGGTCGCGACAGTCTCGACCGTATGGCCGTCGTCGGTCAGACAAGCCTCCGCAACGTCGCGCAGCAGTGGTTCGTCATCCACCACCAGCACCCGCAGTTTGCGCGCCAGTGCGGACTCCTGGGCCAACGCGGTCTCCGTCTCCGGTAGCCGGAGCGGCAACCGGATACTGACGGTCGTGCCGTGCCCCAATTCGCTGGCGATCTCCACCGTGCCGCCGTGTCGCTGCACGATGCCATGCACCATTGACAACCCCAACCCGGTGCCCTTCATGCCCTTCGTGGTGAAGAACGGTTCGAGACAACGCTGACGGACTTCCCCGGTCATGCCGGTCCCCGTATCGCTGACCCACAAGCGCACGAAATCCCCGTCCGTCGCCGTGCCCAGCGTAATCGTCCCGCCGACGGGCAGGGCATCCACGGCGTTGAAAATCAAGTTCGTCAACAACTCGCGGATGGCGAACTCCTCGCCGCCGATGGGCGGCACCTTCCGCAAGTCGGTGGCGATGTGAATAGTCAGCCCGGCCGCCTGCGCCTGATCCTTCCAGCGCGGCTGGGTCAGTTCAATCGCTTGCCGAACCAATCCGGGGAGGTCAATGGCCTGCAAAATGTCGCCTCGCCCGCGCTTGCGGCTGAATTCGCGCAGCCGGCGCACGACGCTGGACGCGTCTTGGGCGCAGGTGTTGATAATCTGCAGGGACCTCGCCACCCGCTCCTGATCAACGAGTTTCTCTGGGTGATCCAAAAGCAACTCGCTGAACCCGAGGATCGGCGACAACGCATTGTTAAAGTCGTGCGCCATGCCCGCGGCCATCTGGCCCAGCACCCGCAGGCTTTCCTGCTGGATCACCTGTTGTTGCGTCTGTAGTAACTCGGTCAGCGTCTCGCCCAACTGCCGGCGGCTGTCCCGCAATTGATCCTCCGCCTGTTTGCGCACGGTGATGTCCTCGATCGTGGCCATGGTCCGGGTCGGCTGGCCGGCGGCGTCCCGGATGACGGTCATGTTCACGTTCACCCAAGCCACCGCGCCGTCTTTGCGGAGGTAGCGTTTCTCCATGCGGTAGTCCGGTGCCTCGCCGCGCACGACCTGTTGGAATAAATCCCAATCCTTCTGCCGGTCGTCCGGGTGCGTCAGCTCGCGAAATTTCATCTGGAGCAACTCGGCGGCGGAGTAGCCGGTGATCGCGCACATCTTCTGATTCACGCGCACCCACTGACCGGTCTGCGGATTGGCCTGGGCAATGCCGATGGAGGCCACTTCGAACATCGCGCGGAACTGTTCTTCGCTAATCCGCAGCGTCTCCTCCATTTGCTGGTGCTTCTGGAGCAGCTTCCACTCGCGGAGGACGCTCTCGACGGTGTGGGGCATGGCGACAAACGTTTCCGGGGATTTGACGATGTAATCCAGCGCGCCGGCCTTCATCACCTCCACGACGACCTGCTGGTTGCCGAACGCCGTCATCACCAACACCGGGAATGCCGCGTCTTCCGGTGGCTGCGTCAGGATTTCCACGGCCCGGCCATCCGGTAGATTCAAGTCCACCAGCGCCAGGTCCGGCGGGCGTTCCGCGAGGCACGCCCGGTATTCCCGCAACGTGGCGACAGCGCGGATGTCCACCTTCGTCCCCGCCCCTTCAAAAGCCCGGCGGATGGCCTCGACGTGAGCCGCTTCATCTTCCGCGATCAGCAGATGCAGGGGGGCGGTATCCATTCAAATCTCCGGGTGGTCACTCATGCGGACACTGGTTCCACGCCACCCAGTAGAAGCCAAAGGTGGTCATCAGTTCGGTGAACTTCATGAAATCCACCGGCTTGACCAGATAGCTGTTGGCGTGGAGAGAGTACGCTTTGACCATGTCCATCTCGGCTTTCGAGGTGGTCAGGATCACCACCGGAATCGAACTGAGCTTGGGGTCGCTCTTGATGCTCTTCAACACCTCCAGCCCGTCCACCTTCGGCAGGCGCAAGTCGAGCAGGATGATACCGGGGCGCGGTGCCGTGGCCGGATCGCTGAATGCGTCCCGGTGGTTCAGGTAATCCAGCGCCGCCTGTCCGTCGGCGACGTGCATCAGCCGGTTGGCCAGCCGGCAGTCCTCGAAGTTCCGCCGCACAATCTCGGCATGGCTCGCATCATCTTCCACCAGTAATATAACAATCGGTTCGCCTTTCATGACTTTTCTCCTTTGGTTTGTGTTTGTAGGGGCGCACGCAGTGCGCCCCTACGAAACTTTTGTGAATCACTCGCCCTGATCATGGTGACGTTTCCTTCTGCATCGCCCCCGGCAACGTGAAACAGAAACACGTGCCCTGTCCGGCTCCTTTCGATTCCACCCAGATCCGGCCGCCGTGCAATTCCACGATTCGTTTGACGAGCGCCAAGCCGATGCCGGTCCCTTCCGCTTTCGGATCGAGCTTCTCAAATAGTCCAAACACTTTCTCCTGATAGCGCGCGTCAATGCCGACGCCGTTGTCGCGCACGAAGAACACCGGCTCCGCGTCACGCGTCTCCACGCCGATCTCGATGCGCGGCGCTTTCTGGTCGCCCATGAACTTGCAGGCGTTGTCCACCAAGTTCTGCCAGATCTCTTCCAACCGGACCCGGTCGCCGTGCAACGTCATCTCGCGGTCGTCCACCTGCACCGTCACGCCCCGCGCGGCAATGCGCCCGGCCACCGCCGCGAGGGCCGTGTCCACCAACGCGCGGAACGTCACGTTCACCGACGCCCCGACGACGCGACCGATGCGCGACATCTCCAGCAAATCGTCCAGCAACTGCACCATCTTGTCCGTGGCATTCCGAATGAACTGCACATCCTTCGCGATCCGCCCGGCATCACCGGTCGCCATGTCTTGTTCCAGATAACCGAGGAACGTCCGGACCGTCACCACCGGACTCTTCAAATCATGCGAGGCGGTATAAAGGAAGCGCGCCAACTCCGACTTACTGCGCTCCAACTCCGCCGCCCGCTTTTCCTTCTCGTCGTTTTGAAAGAGCAGTTCCTTGTTGGCAATGACCAACTCCGCCGCGCGCTTCTCCTTCTCTTCGTTCTGAAAGAGCAGTTCCTTGTTGGCAACGGCCAACTCCGCGGCGCGCTTCTCCTTCTCTTCGTTTTGAAAGAGCAGTTCCTTGTTGGCAACGACCAATTCCGCCGCGCGCTTCTCCTTCTCCTCGTTCTGGAAGCTCAGTTCCTTGTTGGCAATGACCAATTCCGCCGCCCGCTTCTCCTTCTCCTCGTTCTGGAAGCTCAGTTCCTTGTTGGCAACGACCAACTCCGCCGCCCGCTTCTCCTTCTCCTCGTTCTGAAAGAGCAGTTCCTTGTTGGCGATGACCAACTCCGCCGCCGTCTCCACTTGTTCCCGGTAGTACCGGGTGCGCTGCTGCCGCCAGAACAGCCCGGCACCGAGACCAATCACGAGGAGAAACAAGCCCACGCTGACGCTGATCAGCAGCGCCTGCTGGCGCAGCGGGGCATTGATCTCCGCCGCATCCACCTTCGCCACCATGAACCACTTCGTGCCGGGCACGGCGCGCACGTGGGCCAGCACCGGCACGCCGCGATTGTCCACGCCCTCCATCACACCGGTCTCGCCGCGCACGGCCCGCGCCGCCGGCAGGTCTTTCTGGCCGATGGGCAACCGCAGCGTCAGCGCTGCGTCCTTCCGGTGCCGCAGTTCGTTCAGGAACAACACATCGTTGCCCTCCCGCCGGACCAACAGCGTCTCCGCCGACGGACTCGCCGTCGGCCACGTCTGGATCAACGGAAAGAGAAACCGCTCCGGGTCCACTTCCAAAACGACCGCGCCGACCGGGGCCGCCCCCGCCGTCGAGCGAATGGGCACGACCAAGTCCATGTGGACTTCCCCGGAGAACTGGCTGCGGTGCAACTCGGACATCGTCACATGATTCGTCGCCATGGCTTCCTTGGCGGAAGCTGCGGCAATGGGGCCGAAGTAGGTCTTGTCAGCCGGGAACACCAGCCGCACCCGGCACTCGGCGTCCACCAGAATCGCGCGCAAGGCTTGGTTGTGTTCTTGCAGCGAGTGGAGCCACTGCGTCAGCCGGGCGGTGCTGGCGGCGTCCGCCGGGCCGGCCAAGAACCGCTGCACCGGTTCGGTGAGGAGCGGATTCTGCATCACGGCTTGGGCATCGCTGAGGCGTTCCGCCCGCCAATTGACAATCTCCCGCACTTTCGACTCCGCCACCGCGGCCAGATTATCCGTGGCAACTTTGCGCGCGGCAACCGTCACGGACTGGAGATAGAAAAACCCGGCGATCCCAATCGCCGCGACCGTCGCGAGCAACGCCGCCCCCAGCCCCACGCCCGGCCAGCCCCGAAATCTTTCGGGGTTGCCGGAACGTTGGGGGACCGGATTCATCGGGCGTGTTTGGTTAGCGGCCATTGCTGAATGAAGCGGGTTTCACATACTCATGTGGCTGACCGGGTCGCTCCAGTCGCTGTAGCCGGTCGAGCCGCCCACGGCGCGCACATCCAGGCTGTAGTTGGTGCCGGGCGTCAGGCCGTTGAGCGGCATGGACCGGGAGTTGGTGAACAAGCCGCCGCTCTGCCACGCGCCCGATGCTTGGTGAGCTATGTAGTGTCCCGCAGACATGACCATCGCGAAAGTAGCCAACTCGGCGGTGAGATGAGGAAGATTCGGCTTGAAAAACCGGGAGAGATTCTCCCGTGGCACAATCATTGCGGAACGGCGGAACGGCGGAACGGCGGAACGGCGGAACGGCGGAACGGCGAGCCGCAGGTTACAGCAAGTTCTCCGAATCCCGCTTGCATGGCGGCATCCTTAACGAAAGCCAGCGTATTGTCAATGTCCGAACCGATGCCGGTATCGAGTACGATTTTTAGATGACCTGAAGCAGAAAGCCCTTCAGGTATTCCGTCTCGGGAATCGCTGGCAGAATCGGGTGATCGGCGTTCTGTGTCAGCGTCTTGACCAGCCGCACCGTCTTGTGGGCGTCAGCGGCGGCGTCAACGACCACGGCGCGCAGCAGCTCGGTGCTGATATGGTGCGAACAGGTGAACGTCGCCAACACGCCACCGGGCACGAGCATCTTCAACGCGCGCAGATTGATCTCCTTGTAGCCGCGCAACGCGTCGTCAACGTTTTGCTTCGTGCGCGTGAACGTCGGCGGATCGAGCACGATGACATCGAACTGGCGTTTCTCGACGTCGTACTTCTTGAGGATGTCGAAGGCGTTGGCGCAGGTGAAATCAATCTTGCCGAGCAGGCCGTTCAGTTCCGCGTTCTGCCGGGCGCGCACGACGGCGGCTTCGGAAATCTCCACGGCCTCGACGGTCGTCGCCCCGGCCTGCGCGGCGTAGAGTGCGAACCCGCCGTGATAGCTGAAACAGTCCAGCACCCGCTTGCCGGAACAAAACCGGAGCATTTCCTGGTAGTTAACAGCTTGGTCGAGGAAGAAACCGGTCTTCTGGTCTTCGAGTAGATTCGCAGCGAATCGGACGCCGCCGACGTTGATGACGACGTTGCCGTCGGTCTCGCCGAATATAACGCCCTTGGTTTCGGTCAGGCCTTCGAGCTTGCGCGTCGGTGCATCGCTACGCTCGACGATGGCTTTCGGCTTGAACAGTTCGCGAGCCAGCTCGATGAGCATCGGTTTGCGCTGGTCAATGCCGAGCGTCAACGCCTGCAACACGAGGCAATCACCGAATCTGTCGAGGATGAGACCGGGAAGCTGGTCACCCTCGGAAAAGACGAGCCGCTGGGCATCGGCAGGCTCACGGTACGCGGCGGCGGCTTGTAGCCGACGGCGGAAGAAAGCTTTGTCGAGTTCCTCCTTCTGCGTCGTGAACCGTCGAACGGTGATCTGGGATTTGCGGTTGATGAGGCCGACACCGAGGCTGCGTTTGCGGTGGTCGAATATCTCGACGGGGTCGCCGTCCTTGGCCTTGTCGTGAACGGCGGCGATTTCGCCCGCGTAAATCCAACTGTGCCCCGCAATGAGCCGACGCTCCTTACCCGGTTTAAGAATGATAAAAGACATGTTGTGACCGTAACAGACAAGACGGGGTTTGTCACTCCTAGCTGCCATAAAAGGAATTCCCGACCATAAACACCAAGCCTTGCCGCTGCTTAGTTTCTGCCTTGTGGGTGTTCAAAAACGCAAATTCGATTTAATGAAGCTCTGAATAACCTTTGGACAGAGAGGGGAGGGTTGGGTGTGATTTTTCAGGCAACCGGCAATCAGGAGGGGAGAAACGACGGCCTGTCGGTCCTCCGTTTCTGGCCCGACGGTTCC